>OLQB01002071.1_pt1 | contig 13396 bp, 10 predicted proteins | sample 1672681 | NCBI WGS metagenome assembly OLQB01 (sample SAMEA3136713, study PRJEB25190) | human gut metagenome | reverse complement strand
GGCGCAGATGTTCCGGTGTTCCGGTAGCCAGAATATCAATAGGATTTCCGACGGCAGCACCGGGGAATAGTTGGGCTTTTAGTTCCTCGGCTACTTCTCCCTCCAGCTTAGGTACATTCAGTCCACCTTTACTCAACGCATCTGTCAACATTACCCCCGGTCCTCCGGCATGAGTGATAATGGCAAAATTCTTTCCTTTCAATTCGGGTAAAGTAAACACACAACCTACAGTAGTCAATTCTTCACGAGAGAAGCAACGCACAATCCCTGCTTTACGGAACAAAGCCTCTACTGCCGAGTCGGAACTGGCGATTGCTCCTGTATGGGAAGATGCTGCCCGGCTTCCGCTCTCCGAACTTCCGGCCTTGATAGCAGCAATCTTACATCCTTTTCTTATCAGCGAAGAAGCATGGAACAGCAATCTGTCAGGGTCGCCTATACTTTCTATATAAAGCAGTTTTATCCTGGAATCGTTTTCAGCATCGAAATGCTCGTCCATATATTGCAGCACATCTTCCACTCCAATCTGTTTGGCATTGCCTACAGACCATACGGAATTGAACTGCAAACCTTTAGTTACCGCACTTTCCAGAATAAACACCGCAGTGGCCCCGGAACTGGAAATCAAATCAACACCCTGCGGGTTCAAATTGGGAATAGGCTGGCTGAACACGCTATGATGCCACGTATTCATCAGCCCGATACAGTTGGGACCTATTAATGAAGCGCCGTACTTATTCACTGTTTCCAGAATACGGTCTTCCAACAACGCCCCTTCATGCGTTTCCTCTCCGAAACCCGCAGAGAGAATGATGAACGCACGTACCTGCTTTTCCGCAGCAAGTAATTCTACCGCATCCGGACAAAGAGATGCCGGTATGGCAAGTATTGCCAAGTCCGTATCCGGAATATCCTTTACATCAGCATACGCTGTAACTCCCTGTACTTCTGTTTCTTTCGGATTGACGGCACGCAGTTCTCCGGTATAACCGCCATTAATCAGATTTCTCAAAATAGCTCCACCGGGTTTATGTACATTGTTGGAAGCTCCCACCACCACAATACTGGCAGGACGCAGCAATTGGTTTGTTATCATAGTCTGTTCATATTAGTAAAGTACGACAATCGCACAAATATACAATTTATATACATAATGACAAGAAGATAACCTTTTAATATTACCGTATCCTTGTTCTTCCAAAGACGAAATATTCCGGACACGAAGTATATAGGGCTCTTTTTGTAGGTTTAAGAGAAAACCGTTATCTTTGCACTGCTTAAAAGCGTTCATAACAAAAGAGATACATAGATACAATGGAAAAGAAATTCAAGCGTACCACCGTGACATCGGCGTTGCCCTATGCCAACGGCCCCGTTCATATCGGACACTTGGCAGGGGTGTATGTACCTGCCGACATCTACGTCCGCTATCTGAGACTGAAAAAAGAAGACGTGGTCTTTATCGGCGGCTCCGACGAACACGGAGTGCCCATCACCATCCGTGCCAAAAAAGAAGGGATTACACCGCAAGATGTAGTAGACCGCTATCATACGCTTATCAAGAAGTCTTTTGAGGAATTCGGCATTTCGTTTGACGTATACAGCCGTACTACTTCAAAAACGCATCACGATACAGCTTCCGAATTCTTCCGCAAACTGTACGATAAGGGCGAATTCATCGAAAAGACCAGCATGCAATACTACGACGAGGAAGCCAAGACTTTCCTTGCCGACCGCTACATCACCGGCGAGTGTCCGCATTGCCACGCAGAGGGCGCTTACGGCGACCAATGCGAGAAATGCGGTACAAGCCTCAGCCCTACCGACCTGATTAATCCGAAAAGCGCCATCAGCGGCAGCCAGCCCGTAATGCGCGAAACCAAGCACTGGTATCTGCCCCTCGACAAACATGAAGCATGGTTGCGCCAGTGGATATTGGAAGACCATAAAGAATGGCGCCCCAACGTGTACGGCCAATGCAAGAGCTGGCTCGACATGGGCTTGCAGCCGCGTGCCGTGAGCCGCGACCTGGATTGGGGTATTCCCGTTCCCGTAGAGGGTGCCGAGGGCAAAGTGCTCTATGTATGGTTCGACGCCCCTATCGGCTACATCAGCAACACCAAAGAGTTGCTGCCCGACACATGGGAGAAATGGTGGAAAGACCCCGAAACGCGTCTGGTACACTTCATCGGAAAAGACAATATCGTGTTCCACTGCATCGTGTTCCCCGCCATGCTGAAGGCAGAGGGTAGCTACATCCTGCCGGACAACGTGCCGAGCAACGAGTTCCTGAACCTGGAGGGCGACAAGATTTCCACTTCACGCAACTGGGCGGTATGGCTGCACGAGTATCTCGTTGACTTCCCCGGCAAGCAGGATGTGCTGCGCTACGTGCTGACCGCCAACGCACCGGAGACAAAAGACAACGACTTCACCTGGAAGGACTTCCAGGCACGTAATAACAACGAGCTGGTTGCCGTTTATGGCAACTTCGTGAACCGCGCCCTGCAACTCACCAAGAAGTACTTCGACAGCGTAGTGCCCGCCGCAGGCGAACTGAACGACTACGACCGCGAGACGCTGAAAGAATTTGCCGACGTCAAGGCAGAAGTGGAGAAGTTGCTGGACGTATTCAAATTCCGCGACGCACAGAAGGAAGCGATGAACCTTGCCCGCATCGGAAACAAATACCTGGCAGACACCGAGCCGTGGAAGCTTGCCAAGACAGACATGGAGCGCGTAGCCACCATTCTCCACATCTCGTTGCAGTTGGTCGCCAACCTTGCCATTGCTTTCGAACCGTTCCTGCCCTTCAGCAGCGAGAAGCTTCGCAAGATGCTGAACATGGACAGCTTTGACTGGGCAGAGCTGGGACACACCGACCTGTTGCCTGCCGGACATCAGCTGGGCACCCCCGAACTGCTGTTCGAAAAGATAGAAGACGACGTCATCCAGGCACAAGTAGACAAGCTGCTTGCCACCAAGAAGGCAAACGAAGCCGCCACCTACAAGGCAAACCCCATCAAGCCGACCATCGCCTTCGAAGACTTTGAAAAGCTGGATATCCGCGTAGGTACAGTGCTTGAATGCGAGGCAGTGCCCAAGATGAAGAAGCTGCTGAAGTTCAAGATTGCCGACGGGCTGGAAAACCGCACCATCGTCAGCGGCATTGCCCAGCACTACAAACCGGAAGAACTGGTAGGCAAGCAAGTGCTGTTCATCGCCAACCTCGCTCCACGCCAATTCAAGAACGGGCTGGTAAGTGAAGGAATGATTCTCTCTGCCGAGAATTATGACGGCTCGCTGGCGGTGACTTCACTGCTGAAAGAGGTGAAGCCGGGCAGCGAGGTGAAATAAAACAGTAACAAGGTAACGAGTTAACAAGGCTACAAGGAGGAAGGAAAAGCCTCGTGGCCTTGTTAACTCGTTGCCTTATCAACCAATAAACTATGTCCGATACATCACTCAAAGAAAAAACAGCCAAAGGCCTCTTCTGGGGAGGATTCAGCAACGGCATACAGCAGTTGTTAAATCTGGGATTCGGAATAGTCCTTGCCCGTCTGCTGGATGCTTCGGATTATGGTATGGTAGGGATGCTTACCATCTTCTCCGCCATTGCCGCCGCCTTGCAGGAGGGTGGGTTCATTTCGGCACTGACCAACCGGAAGGAGACTTTGCACAAGGATTACAACGCCGTGTTCTGGTTCAGCCTGATGTGCAGCACTACTATATATATATTACTCTTCTTTGCCGCACCGCTGATTGCCGACTTCTACGATACGCCCGAGTTGATACCGCTGTCCCGTCTCTCCTTCTTGGGATTCGTCATTTCCAGCATGAGCATTGCACCGAGGGCATATCTATTCAAGAACCTCAGGATCAAGGACACTACCGTCATTTCTATTTCAAGTCTGATAGTCTCCGGCATTGTGGGCATCACATTGGCGGCAAACGGATTCGCCTATTGGGGGATTGCATTGCAAAGCATCTCTTTCATTACCGTAATGACGATTCTTAACTTCTACTTCTCGCATTGGAGACCCCGCTTCCGGTTTGACTTTACCCCCATCAAGGAGATGATAGGGTTCAGCAGTAAGATAATCATTACGAATATCTTCACCATAATCAATAACAATTTGTTTTCCGTCTTGTTGGGTAAGTTCTATTCGGAACGGGAAGTGGGTAACTTTACGCAGGCAAACAAGTGGAACGGCATGGGACATACCACGATTACGGGCATGATAAACGGCATTGCACAACCCGTCTTTACCCGGGTTGCCGACGACAAGGCACGGCAACTTGCCGTATTCAGAAAGCTGTTGCGCTTCACCGCTTTTATCTCTTTCCCTGCCATGCTGGGATTGAGCTTGGTATCGAAAGAACTGATTGTAATCACTATCACGGAGAAGTGGTTGCCCAGTGCCGATATACTACAACTCCTATGCATCTGGGGAGCATTCATTCCCGTCATCAATCTGTTCTCCAACCTGCTCATCAGCCGTGGGCATTCCTCCATCTATATGTGGAGCACCATCAGCCTGAGCCTGCTGCAAATAACGGCCGTATGTGCCATGTACCCTTACGGGTTGGAGTGGATGCTGCGTATTTTCGTCATTATCAATATCGGCTGGCTGTTTGTATGGTTCCGTTTTGTCAAGAGGGAGATAGGATTGAGACTGCGCGATATGCTGAAAGACATTGCCCCTTATCTCTCACTATCCGTTGTACTGGCAGTGTCAGCTCACTATGCCACTCAGCCCATAGAAAACCTATATTTAAGCATGGCAGCCAAAATCATCATGGTAGCCGGGCTTTACGCACTGGTCTTATGGAAACTGCAATCCACCATCTTCCGGGAAAGCATTGAATTCCTTCTAAAGAAGAAAAGAACATGAGCCGTATAGCCTACATCATATCCGCCTACAAAGACGCCCCGCATCTGGCACGCCTGGTTGCAGCACTGGATGACCGGGCAGACTTCTACGTGCACATCGACCTGAGAGTAGACATACAGCCTTTTAAAGAAGCATTGGGAGGCAAAGTAATCTTTGTGCCCCGCCACTGGGTGAGCTGGGGAGGCTGGAAACAAGTGGAATATCAGAAAGAATTGCTTGCCGCCGTATTGCATAGTGGTATCCCCTATACCCGCGTAGTATGCCTGAGCGGGCAAGACTATCCGTTATGGAACAACAACGCCATCCACCACTATTTCGAGGAGCATCAAGACACTGAATTCATCGGCGGTTTCAACCTGACACACTGCACCGTGAAACAGCAGTTGCACAAGATAACCCATTACCACCCTTTCCGTGACCTGCCTTGGAAGAGTATATGGTGGAAGAACAAACTCATCGTAGCATCGCGCAAGCTGGCACAGATACTCCCCATCCGGAAAGCCCCTTTCGCACCCTTGGAAGGCAAGCAGGCAGATGTCTATTTCGGTTCCGACTATTGGGCCATCACGCTGCCCTGCGCACGATATGTATATGAAAAGTTGTGCACGGAGGAGAAACTGGTGAAGTATTTCAGAACCAGCTTTGTACCCAGCGAACTGTGCATACAGACCATCGTATTCAACTCCCCTTTTGCCTCAAAAGGGCTTCTTTTAGAGGGAAAATACCCCGGACTTACCCGTCTCACCCCCTTGCACTACATAGACTACGGTGCATCCATCCGCGTGATGACACTCGAGGACCTGCCGGTATTGCAGCAGTCTGGAAAGATGTTCTGCCGGAAAGTGGTAAGCGGGGAGTCCGACACACTGATAGAAAAACTCAAGTCCGATTTCGCAAAAGAAGATTGAAATGGAAAGTGCTTCTTTCAACTATTATCATTATTTTTGCAGACATCAATCAAAAATGGTATCCATGGTGAAGCAATATACCCCAGAAGAACTGACCCAACTACATCAGGTGCTATACGAAATACTGGAAGAGATTGTGCGCATCTGCGACAAACACAATATTCCCTATTTTGTAATCGGCGGAACAGCAATAGGGGCACTCTATGACAAAGCGATTCTTCCTTGGGATGACGACATAGATATAGGTATGAAACGGGAAGACTACAATAAGTTTCTCCAGATAGCCTCCCAAGAACTGAGAGAACCATACTTTCTTTCATGGATACATACCGACCCTCATAGTCCTTATTACTTTGCCAAAGTCAAGAAAAACAACACCTTGTTTGTCGAAGAGATGTTTAAAGATGTACCTATGCATCAGGGAATCTTTGTCGATATATTCCCTTTTGACCGTATTCCAAACAATAAGCTATTAAGGAAGATACAATATGAAGCCGTCAACTTTCTGAAATGCTGCCTGATGGGAAAAGAGGTATGGCTATGGAAACACTTCGGAAAATGTCAAATATCCAACCCTACCAATCGTGGAGCTGTTGCCTGCCTTCTGAACCGGATAGTTGATATGACACTCTCTAAAAAGACAATCTACCGTTTGATGGTGATAATGCAAAGTTGTTTCAACTCATGGAAAACTTTGTATTACAACAATGTGATTACCACTACCGACCATGTTTTGGAGACGAGTCTCAACCATTTACAACCAATCAAATTCGGTCCACTTTATCTGAAAGCACCTGATGGATTGGAAAACTTTCTACGGTACAACTATCCCACTTTACACCGGTATACAGAAGAAGAGCAGGACAAGATAAACAATCATTATCCGGCAGTTCTTTCTTTCAACATACCAAATGACCATATAGCCACCTCCTAATCCAACAAAATTGCCATGAAACCAGCCCTTGTAGATGTATCTGTACTGATTCTTTTCTTCAACCGCCCCAAACTGCTGGCGCAAGTATTCGAACAAGTGAAGAAAGCACGCCCCGCACGACTGTTTCTCTATCAGGACGGCCCGCGCGGCGAGCGTGACATGCCGGGCATAGAAGCTTGTCGCAAAGTGGTGGCAGACATCGATTGGGAATGCGAAGTACACCACAATTACCAGGAGAAGAACTACGGCTGCGACCCATCGGAATACATGGCACAGAAGTGGGCATTCTCCTTGTCGGACAAATGTATCGTGCTTGAGGATGACGACGTGCCCGCCGTCTCTTTCTTCGGCTTCTGCAAGGAACTGCTCGACAAGTATGAGCACGACACACGCATCAGCATGATTGCCGGATTCAACAACGAGGAGATTACACCCGACATCACTTCCGACTACTTCTTCGCCACCACCTTCTCCATCTGGGGATGGGCGAGCTGGCGGCGGGTGACGGACCAATGGGATGAATTCTACACCTTCCTGGACGACAAGGAGAACATGCGGCAACTGAAGAACCTCATCCACACACGGCGCTACCGCAAAGACTTCATCTACATGTGCCAACGCCACCGCGAACACGGGAAAGCCTATTACGAAACCATCTTCCACGCTTCCATGTTGTTCAATTCGGGTCTGAGCATCGTGCCCACCCGCAACATGATAAACAATCTGGGAGCCACTGCCGACTCCACCCACTTTGCCGGCTCCGTGCACACCATGCCGCGCGGTTACCGCCGCATCTTCACCATGAAACGCCACGAAGTGGAGTTTCCACTGAAGCACCCTCGCCACGTCATCGAGAACACAGCCTACAAGGATAGCGTTTACCGCATCATGGCATGGCGGCATCCCTGGATAAAGATTGCACGGTCGTTCGAGGAACTGACGTTGAACCTACGGTACGGCAACTTCACCATCATATGGCAAACGCTGCAAAAGCGTATCCGGAAATGGACGAAACAAGACCGGCATCTGTAACAAGAAAAAACATTCAAAAAAGAAGAAACGAACAACAGTCATGAGAGTACTACTTATCAATACATCCGAACGCATCGGCGGCGCAGCCATCGCCGCCAGCCGTCTGATGGAATCACTCAAGAACCACGGCATCAAAGCCAAGCTGCTGGTACGCGACAAGCAGACCGACCAAATCTCCGTTGTGTCACTAGACCATAACTGGCGCATGGTGTGGAAGTTCGTCTGGGAGCGCATCGTCATCTGGAGCGCCAACCGCTTCAACAAGAAGAACATCTTTGCCGTAGACATTGCCAACACGGGGACAGACATCACCTCACTGCCCGAATTCCAGCAAGCAGACGTCATCCATCTGCACTGGATAAACCAAGGGATGCTCTCGCTGAAGAACATCGAGAAGATTCTCGCCTCGGGCAAGCCCGTCGTCTGGACCATGCACGACATGTGGCCCTGCACCGGCATCTGTCACCATGCCCGCGAGTGCACCCACTACCAGCAGGAATGCCACAACTGCCCCTTCATCCACGGAGGCGGAGGCAAACGTGACCTTTCCTACCGCATCTTCCACAAAAAGCAGGCATTGTATCGCAACCGTCACATCAACTTCGTCACCTGCAGCCGCTGGCTGGAAGAACGTGCCCGGACAAGCGCCCTCTTCTGCGGACATGCCGTGACGTGCATCCCCAACCCCATCAACACCAACCTCTTCAAGCCCCGCAACCGACAGGAAGCCCGCAGCCGTTGCCTACTGCCGCAAGACAAAAAGCTCATGTTGTTCGGCTCGGTGAAGATTACGGACAAACGGAAAGGCATCGACTACCTGATAGAATCGTGCCGACTGCTGGCTGACAAGCATCCCGAACTCCGGGAACAGTTGGGTGTCGTCGTCTTCGGCAACCAATCGCAACAACTGGAAAACCTGCTTCCATTCAAAGTCTACCCGCTGAACTTCGTCAGCAACGAACACCAACTGGTGAACATCTACAATGCCGTGGACATCTTCGTGACCCCCTCGCTGGAAGAGAACCTGCCGAACACCATCATGGAAGCCATGGCATGCGGCATTCCCTGCGTCGGATTCAACGTGGGCGGCATCCCTGAGATGATAGACCATCTGCACAACGGCTACGTGGCACAATACAAATCCTCGGAAGACTTTGCCAACGGCATCTACTGGACGCTGACCGAACCCGACTACCCCAGCCTCTCGGAACAAGCCTGCCGGAAAGCCATCTCCCACTATTCGGAGAACGTCGTCGCCAAGAAATACATTGACCTTTACAACAAAGTGACCGGAAGAAATGCATAACCACCCCACCCCGAAATTCAGCATCATCACCGTGACCTACAATGCCGAAGCGGTACTGGAGGACACGATTCAAAGCGTTATCTCGCAAACCTACCACCACGTAGAATACATCCTTGTGGACGGTGCGTCCAAAGACGGCACGCTCTCCATTATCGACCGTTACCGCGACCGCATCACCCGCATCGTGAGCGAACCGGACAAGGGACTGTACGACGCCATGAACAAAGGTATCCGCCTTGCCACCGGCGATTACCTCTGCTTCCTCAATGCCGGCGACAGCTTCCACGAGGACGACACCTTGCAGCAGATGGTGCGTTCCATCTCCGGCAACGAACTACCCGACGTGCTGTATGGCGAAACGGAACTGGTGGACAAGGAAGGTCACTTCATCCGCATGCGCCGCCTCGCCGCCCCGGAAGTGCTTACCTGGCGAAGCTTCAAGCAGGGCATGCTGGTCTGCCATCAGGCCTTCTTTGCCAAAGCTTCCCTTGTAGAACCCTACGACCTGCAATACCGCTTCTCCGCCGACTTCGACTGGTGCATCCGGGTGATGAAGAAGGCAAGGGCGTTACACAACACCCATCTCACCCTCATCGACTATCTGGAAGAGGGAATGACCACCCAGAACCGGCAAGCATCCCTGCGCGAACGCTTCCGCATCATGGCGCGACATTACGGACTGGCGAGTACCATAGCCCATCATGCCTGGTTCGTATTACGGGCCGTAATAAAGAAATAGCACAAGTTTCGAGAGCAAATATACTTTATTCCCGCAAGACCTATACCTTGTGGGAATCTCCCCTATACCCAGCTCTCTACAGTATAGGAGTGAGTACCCAAAACATCCCCATGTTTTCACCTAAAACATCCGGATGTAATGGGGCAAAACATCCCCATGTTTTGGGGTAAAACATCCGGGTGTTTTGGAGAAAGACATCCGGATGTTCTGCATATTAAGTCCTATACCGTGAGGGGCTAAGTCCTAAGAAGTAGGAGATTAAGTCCTAAAGCAAAGGAGGCTGGGTAGCTGCAAGCAGCGCCTTCAACTCTTTTACCCCTTCCGAAGCTCCCTTTTGAATGACATGTATCGGACGCATGACGTGCGTGTCCACCGGCTTGGGGTCTATCAGATACACTTCGGCGGCACGGGGCACGTAGTTCAGCAGTCCCGCAGCGGGATAAACGTTCAGGCTGGTGCCGATGATGACGAAGATGTCCGCCTGCTCCACATACCGGATGGCAGTCTCAATCTCCGGCACCGACTCGCCAAACCACACGATGAACGGGCGGAGCTGCGTACCGTCGCCCGCCTTGTCGCCCAACTTTACTTCATATTCCTCCGGCGCCAGTTCCTTGACGAAATGCGGATTATAAGGGTCGCGGCTGGAACAAACCTTCGTCAGTTCCCCATGCAAGTGTATCACGTGCGTACTGCCGGCACGCTCGTGCAGATTATCTACGTTCTGGGTGACGACCGTTACATTGAAATCCCTCTCCAGGTCGGCAACGCCCAGATGCCCGGCATTCGGCACCACATCGAGCAACTGCTTGCGACGTTCGTTATAGAAATTAATGACCAGTTCCGGATTACGTGCATACCCCTCGGGAGTCGCCACCTGCTCCACCGGATATTTGTCCCATAATCCACCCGCATCACGGAATGTGCTGATGCCGCTCTCGGCGCTCATACCAGCACCCGACAATATGACCAAGTTCTTCATTTTCCGCTCCTTTCCTTTATTAAAGTAAGACAAATATAAGAAGAATGTTCAAGTTGTGATATAAATAAGAAAAATTAAATACTTAAAAGCCTTATCATTCAAATAAAAGACGTACTTTTGCCATTCGTAAATTTGCAATAGACTGGAAAAGAAACCAATCCGGTCGTCAACAAAAGAATCTTATGGACAAATTCAGTTATGCTATCGGCCTTGGAATAGGTCAGAATCTTTTAAGCATGGGTGCCAAAGGCATTGCAGTAGATGACTTTGCACAAGCAATCAAAGACGTTTTGGAGGGCAACCAGACGGCAATCAGCCACACAGAAGCCCGTGACATCGTCAACAAGTACTTCGCCGAACTGGAGGAGAAGATGAACGCAGCAAACATAGAAGCCGGCAAAAAGTTCCTGGAAGAGAACAAAAAACGCGAGGGAGTTGTTACGCTTCCCAGCGGACTTCAATACGAAGTTATCACAGAAGGAAACGTCGGTCACTATGCCAAAGCAACCGACCAAGTGCAATGCCACTACGAAGGCACACTGATTGACGGAACGCTGTTCGACAGCTCCATCAAGCGCGGCCAGCCTGCCACATTCGGTGTAAACCAAGTGATACCCGGTTGGGTGGAAGCCCTTCAGCTTATGCCCGAAGGTGCCAAGTGGAAACTCTACATCCCCAGCGACCTGGCATACGGAGCGCAGGGTGCCGGCGAGATGATTCCTCCCCACAGCACGCTCGTATTCGAAGTCGAATTACAGAAAATTTTATCTAAATAAACAACAAGTAAAAGCAAAATGAAAAAAGTAACATTTCTCATGGCTCTTGCAGTAGCTGCCGGTATGGCATCTTGTACTGCTCAAAGTCCGAAAGCTGATTTGAAGACGGACATCGACTCATTATCTTACGCCATCGGTATGGCACGTACAGAAGGTTTGGACCAGTATCTTGCACAACAAGGCATTGACTCAACCCAGATGTCAGAATTCCTGAAAGGTTTCAACGAAGGCGCAGCCAAAATCGATAAGAAAGACGTGGCTTACATGGCCGGTCTGCAAGTAGGCCAGATGGTCAGCAAGCAATGGGTGGAAGGCTTCAACCAACAAATCTTCGGCAACGACTCTACACAGAGCATCAGCCGCGAAAATCTGCTGGCAGGTTTCGTAGCAGGTGTCATCGGCAAGGGTGGTGCTATGGATATGATGAAAGCTCAAGAGTACATGCGTACTCAGATGGATGCCATCAAAGAAAAGCGTCAGGATGCCAATTATCAGAAGGCATTTGAACAGCTGGATTATGCAGATAATCAGCATATGGTAAGCCAGCCGAATAACGGAGATATTGCGAATCTGATCACTGCGATGATGGAAGCGACTCTGTACGACTTTGAAGATGTGACTGAGCAGATGAATACGATGAACGAAGAGGCGAAAGCAACGCTGACAGATCTGCAGTAAGTAGAAGATAGATCATAATAAACATAGATTCATAGAAACGGATTTATTTGCAGCAAAGGTGAAGCTTCGATTGGATCAGGAAAAAAATAAATGACAGAGAAAGCAGCTGCTATACAGGGAAAGCCCTGATATAGCAGCTGTTTTGTAACTTGTGGGTAATAATAAAAATTGTTATTTCTCTTTCTGCATGGTAAAATAAAAATGATGTAACCGATATAGTGCATGGGTCAGTAAAAGAAGCATGCGAGGAGAGAAGATATGATTTTATACGAGGATAATGACATCATCGTCTGCCATAAGTCGGCAGGCATCGCGGTACAGAGTGCACGGATCGGAGAGAAGGATCTGGTGAGCATGCTCAATAATTATCTGGCGGAGCAGGCAGGAGGAAAGCATCCGGAGCCGGTGCGGGTCGTGCATCGACTGGATCAGCCGGTGGAAGGAATTGTTGTGTTTGCGAAAAATAAAAAAGCGGCTGCGTCGCTGTCGGCGCAGATCACAGACGGAAGCATGAAGAAGGTGTACCAGGCAGTGTGCTGTGTGACGGAAGCTGGCGGGTACTGGATACCGGAGGCAGAGGGTATGCAGAAAGCAGACGCGCCGCCTAACGGGGATGAGAAAGCGGCGACCGGCAGGAAGGTTCTGTGGCATTCCCTTACGGATTACCTAGTGAAGGATGCAAAGACCAATTCTTCTGCAGTTGTGACAAAGGATCGAAAAGGCGCGAAGGAGGCAAGGCTGTCATTTTGGATTCTGTCCTACCGGGAAGTGCAGGAGCAGCGGATGGCAGAAGCCGGGGATGTCCTTGGATATGCGCTTGCCGAGATCCATCTTGCTACCGGGCGCCATCATCAGATCCGGGTGCAGATGGCGCATGCCGGACTTCCGCTCTTTGGTGATCGAAAATATAATCCGGATTGGGAATTGTATGCAAAGGCGTGGCAGGCGCAGATGGTAAATGAGTCAGCAGACCATGTGGCGCATCGATTGCTGGCTGCGGAGCTGGCACTGTGCGCGACGGAGCTGACTTTTCGGCATCCGAAGACAGGGAAGCCGATGCATTTTCAGGTCAAGCCGCAGAAGTCTGTTTTTCAGACCTTCTGAGACATGCATAGTCAGCCGCCGGTTTTCGACAGCCGGATGTTC
>OLQB01002066.1_pt1 | contig 13421 bp, 9 predicted proteins | sample 1672681 | NCBI WGS metagenome assembly OLQB01 (sample SAMEA3136713, study PRJEB25190) | human gut metagenome | reverse complement strand
AGAATCATGCTGAACCTCGTGGCTACCTGGCCGGAACACAAACACCTGATAATATGATTCATTTGATAACAAGCCGCTTTTATTATAAGTTTAATTTAGCTTGGTTGAAAGAAAACTAGTATAAGGTAAAGAGTATATATGAAAAACATTTTATCTATTTGCACATTTTTATTGGCCTTTGGGACGCTTCCTTTATGGGGGCAGTCCCAAGACCCTTTGAATGAGGATCAGACTACAGTACGCATTCTTGAGGGGGATAATTCAGACCCTTCTATTGTCCGTTATGGAAAGTCTTATTATCTGGTCCATTCTTCTTTTGTTTATATTCCGGGACTGGTAGTTTACACGTCGGATGACTTGGTCAATCTATGCTTATGAGAACGGATTTCAAACATTCTTCCTTTGTTTATACCCCGGGACTGGTAGTTTACAAATCGGATGATTTAGTAAACTGGACTCCGTGTTCCACAGCTTTGACTACTTTTACAGGAGATATCTGGGCTCCGGATATTGTGGTTCATAACAATCGTTTTTATATCTATTTCCCGACCTTGAATGGAAAAGGGAGAAAGACCAATATGGTAACTTGGGCTGATAGTCCGGAAGGTCCGTGGAGCACTCCGATAGATTTGAAAATAGGAGGTATTGATCCGGAGCATGTGGTTAGTGAGGATGGAAAACGTTATCTGTTGCTCAGTTCTGGCGCTTTATATCCGTTGTCGGATGACGGATGCTCTATTACAGGAGAATCGGTCAGAATTTATAAGGAATGGGAAATACCGGAGGAATGGGATATAGAAGGAGTTTCCATGGAAGGTCTGAATGTGAAAAAAGTAGGAGAGTACTATTATTTATTTGCGGCCGAAGGGGGGACGGCAGGTCCTCCCACCAGTCACATGGTAGTACAGGCACGTAGTAAAAATATAATGGGCCCTTGGGAGAATGCTCCTTTCAATCCGCTTCTTCGTACGGAATCCCGTAATGAAAAATGGTGGAGTAAAGGGCATGGCTCTATTGTTGATACGGAAGATGGACGGTTATTTATGATTTTCCATGCTTATGAAAACGGATTCCAGACATTGGGGCGTCAGACCCTTTTACGTGAACTGGTCCAAAAAGAAGATGGATGGTTACATTTGAAAGAAGGAGCCATTTCTTTACCTGCACCGGAACGTTTGAAATTATCTGGTATAAAAGATTTTGTATGGCAGACGTGCCGGGAACATAACTTAAATGATCGGTTCCGGATTACTCCTGATAAAATCAGTATAGAGGCAAAGGGGAATACTCCAAAAGAAGGATCTCCCTTGTTAGCACGCACCAGTGCTCATAAATATGAAGTGGAGGCTTGTTTTGAACTGAAAGGTGAAAATACATCTGCCGGATTGGTGGCTTATTATGATGAGAATTATCATTTTGGATTTGGTTTTAATCATAAGCAGATGCTTCGTTATCGGCGTGGACAAGTAAGCCGTACGGAATCAAAATTACCTCAAGCAAACCAATGTGGAAAGATGTGGTTACGTTTGCGGAATGATGCTAATGTATTGTCGGCCTGGTACAGTGCCGATGGTAAAAAATGGCATAAGTATCCATGGGGATTTGAGATATCGGGAGTACATCATAATACGGTATATGGTTTCTTGTTTGTTCGCCCAGGTATTTTTGCCGGTGGTGACGGGCAGGTGGAAGTAACAGATTTTGTTTTGAGAAATCTTGATTGATGCGTTGTTTAACTGGAATTTAATGATTGAATTGCTTATGAAATATTGCTGCTCTTTTTTATTGTTATTGCTTTTTGGGATTTCCGGTGGATTTGCCCAAGATAAGGTGGAGTGTTGGGGACGTTATGAAATCTCCCTGCCTGCCAAAGTAAAGGGGAACCCTTTTGATATTGAGCTTACGGCAACGTTTAGCGGACCGGATACTACATTGACTGTACGTGGATTCTATGACGGAAATGATACCTTCAAAATTCGTTTTATGCCTGTGAACCAGGGAGTATGGTCGTACGTGACGCAGAGTGAGATTCCGGTGCTGAATGAGGTGAAAGGGCGGATAGAATGTATTGCTCCGGGTAAAGGAAATCATGGCCCAGTTAAAGTGGATGGAACTTATAATTTTAAATATGCTGACGGAACGCGTTATTATCCAGTTGGAACTACTTCTTATGATTGGATGCATGTGGCAGGTAACCAGCCTGATCAGACAGTGAAATCATTGGAGCTATCCAAGTTCAATAAAATCAGGATGCTGTTTTTTGTGCAAAACTTTGATCCGGATTATCCTGAACCCTCCATGTTTCCTTTTGAGATAAAGAAGATAACAAAGGATGAAAAGGGAAAACCTGTGTATGAATGGGATTTCACCCGCTTCAATCCTGCTTATTTTGCTCATGTGGAAGCATGTGTGGATAAATTGGCCGGAATAGGAGTAGAGGCTGATTTGATTCTTTTCCACCCTTATGATGGTGGCCGTTGGGGATTTGACAGAATGCCTTTGGAAGCCGGTGTCCGATACTTGAAGTATCTGACAGCCCGTATGAGTTCATTTCGCAATATTTGGTGGTCATTGGCCAATGAATATGATTTTTTGAGAGAATTAAAACCGGAATATTGGGATACTTTTACACATACGGTAGTAGGGAATGATCCTTATTCCCATTTATGCTCCATTCATACTTATACAGCTAAGTATTATAAATATTGGGAACCTGAATACACTCATGCCAGTATACAGGACCAGGCACCTGTGGAGGGATTTGGAAGAGCGGCTACGGTGAAAAACATTTATAAGAAACCGATTATTTTCGATGAGGTATGTTATGAGGGTAATATGGATAACCGATGGGGAAGCTTGAGCGGTCAGGAATACCTTTATCGCTTGTGGCAAGGATTGATTGTGGGGACTTACGTGACTCATGGAGAATGTTATATGGATGATCCTAAAGATTATTCTCGTGACTTTTTGGCTGTGGGAGGAACTTTTCAAGGGGAATCCTGGAAGCGCATTGGCTTTACAAGACAGATTTTGGATGCACTCCCTAATCCTCTACATTTATGTGATAGCAGTTGGGACCCTTATACTTCGACTGCCGGAGAAAATTATTATATGATTTATCTGGGCAAGGAAATAAAACCGGAATGGGCATTTGATTTACCGGTAAAAAACGCTTTTTATCCACGTTTGAAAGAAGGAGTACGTTTTAAAGTGGAAGTCATTGATACTTGGAACATGACGATAGCCGAATGGCCTGTCGTTTTTGAAACGACTGCTCCTGTAAAGGATAGGGTGTATGATAAAAATCAAGGAAGAGTAAGACTGCCTGCAAGTCCTTATCTGCTGCTAAGGATAACTGAAGTAGAATAATTTATGAAAGTACTTACATAAACTCCGTACAATTCAGAAACAAAAACACCAACGAGCGTTGAAAACTTAATTGCTCAAAGGCGATTGGGAAGGTAAGTGCAGGTAACAGAGTGCCGTAAGACGGTGCAGATAGGATACGCTAAGCGTAGAATGGAGGACAAAATGGATATCTTAAACAAGGCAAAGACCGGTAAAAAGGAGAGACCTATCAAGGTCGTACAGTTCGGTGAGGGTAATTTCTTACGTGGATTCGTAGATTACATGATCGACATCGCTAACGAGCAGGGCAAGTTCGATGGAGACATCGTTCTGATCAAACCCATCGAGTTCGGTAACCTGGATATGTTCCACAAGCAGGACTGCCAGTACACTGTATCTCTTCGCGGTAATGTGAACGGTGAAGCCAAGATCATCAATAGAATCGTAACCAGCGTTGCAGACGCAGTAGACACTTATAATGAATATGACAAGTACATGGGACTTGCCGAGATCGATACCTTACGTTTCGTAGTATCCAACACCACTGAGGCAGGTATCGTATATGATGATACCGATAAGTTTGAATTAGAGCCTCCCAAGACTTTCCCCGGCAAGCTGACCAAGTTCTTATATCACAGATTCGAGACCTTCAAGGGTGATATGAGCAAGGGCCTAGTAATGCTTCCCGTAGAGCTGATCGATGACAACGGTATTATGCTGAAGAAGTGCGTAATGCAGCTGATCGAGCTGTGGGGACTGGGCGATGAGTTCAAAAAGTGGGTAGATGAGGCATGTGTATTCACCTCTACTCTGGTAGACCGTATCATTACCGGTTATCCCCGTGCTACCGAGAAGGAAGAATGGGAGAAGCTGGGTTACGAAGACCACATCATGGTAACCGGTGAGCCGTTTGCTCTGTGGGTTATCGAATCCGCTAAGGACATCAGCAAGGAATTCCCTCTTCCCGATGCAGGACTTCCTGTTATCTTCACTGACAATCAGAAGCCTTATAAGCAGAGAAAGGTTCGTATCCTGAACGGTGCGCATACCTCTTTCGTACTGGCTTCTTACCTGTGCGGCAACGACATCGTAAGACAGTCCATGCATGATGACGATATCCGTAACTTCATGCTGAAGACCATTTATGACGAAGTGATCCCTACCCTGTCTCTGCCGGAGGAGGAGCTGAAGCAGTTCGCAGGTGAGGTTGTAAACCGTTTCGACAATCCTTATGTAGATCATGCACTGCTTGCTATCTCCCTGAACTCCGTATCCAAGTGGAGAGCAAGATGTATGCCCAGCCTGTTAGGCTATGTTGAGAAGACCGGTAAGCTTCCCGCTCATCTGACCTTCTCCATCGCAGCACTGATGGCTTTCTATACCGGTACCGAGATCCGCGATAAGGCTCTGATCGGTCACAGAGACGGTCAGGAATACAACATCATGGATGACAAGGCAGTTCTGGAGTTCTTCGCAGCGAACTGTGAGAAGGATACGCAGACGTTCGTAACTTCCTTCCTGGGGAATGAAGACTTCTTCGGTCAGGATCTGAACAAGGTTCCCGGACTTACCGATGCAGTCGTAGCATACCTGGATGATATTAAGGCAAATGGCATGAGGGCAGCATTATGCAAGATTTCTTAAAAATTAATGACAATGATAATGTAGTCGTAGCATTAAATACGATTCCTGCCGGTGAGAAGATCACAGTCTCTGTCGGTGACGGTTCTAAGACCGTTACCGCCAGAGAGGAGATCCCCGCAGGACATAAGATGGCAATCTGTGACATTCCCGAGGGCGGTGAGGTCATCAAATATGGTTACCGTATCGGTAATGCCAAGGAGAACATCGCAGAGGGCAGCTGGATCCATACTCATAATGTTAAGACCGCTTTGGGAGATCTGTTGGAGTACACCTACAATCCCACTCCCGTAGAGGAGAAGAAGACGGAAGATGTGACCTTCATGGGCTTCAACCGTCCCGACGGTAAAGTAGGCGTTCGTAACGAGATCTGGGTCATCCCCACCGTTGGCTGTGTCAACAACGTGGCAACAGCCATCGCAAAGCAGGCCAATGCATTCGTTAAAGGCAGTGTGGAAGAGGTTATCGCATTCCCTCATCCTTACGGTTGTTCTCAGATGGGCGACGATCAGGAGCATACCCGTAAGATTCTGGCAGACCTGATCAATCATCCCAATGCAGGTGGTGTTCTGGTACTGGGACTGGGCTGTGAGAACAGCAACATTGATGTGTTGAAGCCTTATATCGGTGATTATGATGAGAACCGTGTAAAATTCCTGGTATGCCAGGAGCACGAGGATGAGATCGCAGACTCCGTAGAGATCATCAAGGGTCTGATCGATTACGCATCCAAATTCGAGAGAGAGCCCATCAGCGTCAGCAAGCTGGTCATCGGCATGAAGTGCGGCGGCAGCGACGGACTGTCCGGCATTACCGCGAACCCCTTAGTAGGACGTTTCTCCGATCTGCTGATCTCCAAGGGTGGCACCACCATCCTGACCGAGGTTCCCGAGATGTTCGGTGCAGAGACCATTCTGATGAACCGTTGTGCCAACGAGGAACTGTTCCACCAGACCGTAGATCTGATCAATGACTTCAAGAATTATTTCAAGAGTCACAATCAGACTATTTACGAGAATCCTTCTCCGGGCAACAAAAAGGGTGGTATCTCCACTCTGGAGGACAAGTCTCTGGGATGTACCCAGAAGTCCGGAAGTGCCCTGGTCAGGGGTGTATTGCAGTATGGTGATACGGTGAAGACTCCGGGACTGAACCTTCTGTCCGCACCGGGCAATGATCTGGTAGCAGCTACCGCACTGGCAGCCGCAGGAGCACATATCGTACTGTTTACCACAGGATGCGGAACTCCTTTCGCATCTCCGGTTCCTACCATGAAGATCGCTACCAACTCCCGTCTGGCAGGCAAAAAGTCCAACTGGATCGATTTCAATGCCGGCGTACTGGTAGAGGATAAGACCATGGAAGAGGAGACTAAGGCTTTGTTTGATCTGGTAGTGGAGACCGCTTCCGGCAGGCAGGTATGCAGCGAGGCAGCAGGCTTCCATGATATGGCTATTTTCAAGCAGGGTGTAACTCTGTAAAAGATCATACACAAAACGGCGTTCTTTTGTTACAATAAACGTGCAGGAGAACGCCTTTGTTATATAGGAGGAACTATGACAATTCAGGAAATCAAGGCACTTCCCCGTACGGAGGAAGGCATTTTCGACCTGGCAGCCGTGCAGCAGAGTGCAGGTCTGGGCAACATTTATCAGGCGGCGGATCTGGTGTATCCCGTCTATGCGGCCTATGAGACCACGGAGAATAAAAAAGAAGGCTATCCGGATATCATGGCGCAGATGCGTGTGCTGAAAAAGCATGCAGAAAGTGAATTCAGTGCTGAAAACGGTGCAGCTTATACCGCAGTCATGCTTCATACCGTAGAGCAGATCAGCCCGGAGATCTACGAGAATTACAGAGAGCTTCTGGACAATTTCCGCAGTGCGGTAAAGCGTATGCTGGAGCAGTATTATGATGCAAAGGAAAATAGGTTTGCCATGGATGCCACATCGGAAAAGGTATTCTGCGATGCCGTACAGAAGGCATGTGCGGAGCATTTATTGTTAGCGGAAAAATATCAGGAGTGCATGAGGTAGAAACGAGAGGAAACAGCGCATGGAAATCAGACATATTATGCATACTGCCCGTAGTGTGACTATAGAGATCGCAGACGGCGGCAGGTATTTTACAAAACAGCCCATAGAATTACGATTAAACGGTGAGCCCACCCTCACTACAGAGAAGACCATCACTTCCTTGTTTGATTTAAAGCCGGATCAGAAATATGTGGTGGAAGCTTACGTGAATGGTGAAAAGCAGGGTGAAGTATCTTTCAAGACAGATTATGAGTATGTGACCCTGGATGTGACCAGATTCGGTGCCAAAGGTGACGGTGAGCACGACGATACCCACTTTATCCAGGCTGCCATCATGGCATGCCCGGTGAACAGCAGAGTGTATTTCCCCGCAGGAACCTACCGTATTACCAGCCTGTTCTTAAAAAGCCACATCCGTATCGAACTGGCAGAGGGTGCGGAGCTTAAGGCATTTACCGACAGAGAGAAATTCCCCACATTCCCCGGCATGCTACAAAGCTATGATGAGACCGACGAGTACAATCTCGGCACCTGGGAGGGGAATCCCTTACCTATGTTCTCCGGCATCATCTGCGGTATCGGTGCAGAAGACGTGGTGATCTACGGACAGGGTAAGATCAACGGCAACGCTTCTAAGGAAAACTGGTGGAAGGATCCCAAGGTCATGAACATTGCGTTCCGCCCCAGACTGTTTTTCATCAGCGGATGTAAAAATGTGACTTTACAGGGAGTGACCTTCTGCAATTCGCCTTCCTGGACATTGCATCCCTATTTCAGCAACGATCTGAAATTCATCGGTGTGACCGTGCAGAATCCCAGCGATTCTCCCAACACCGACGGACTGGATCCCGAGTCCTGCAAAAATGTGGAGATCCTGGGCGTGCGTTTCTCCCTGGGAGATGACTGTATCGCAGTCAAGAGCGGCAAAATCTACATGGGCAAAAAGCACAAGACTCCTTCCGAGAACATCCACATCCGCCAGTGCCTGATGGAGAACGGTCACGGTGCCGTAACTCTGGGCAGCGAGATGGCAGGCGGTGTGGTGAATCTGACGGTGGAGGACTGCATTTTCCGTCATACGGACAGAGGCCTGCGTATCAAGACCCGCCGCGGCAGAGGAAAAGATGCGATTCTAAGCAACATCATTTTCCGGAATCTGACCCTGGATCATGTGATGACACCGCTTGTGGTCAACTGCTTCTATTTCTGCGATCCCGACGGCAAGACCACCTATGTCCAGTCCAGAGATGTCTACCCTGTGGATGACAGAACACCGCAGGTGAAAAAGATGGTATTTGAAAATATGGATTGCACCAACTGCCATGTGGCAGCAGCTTATTTTGACGGACTTCCGGAGCAGAAGATCGAGGAGATCTACATGAAGGACATCTCCATCAGCTATGCCGAGGATGCAAAATGTGATGTACCTGCCATGTCGGATGGTGTAGAAAAAAGCAGTAAAAGAGGACTTTTTGCAAGAAATGTTGCAAAATTGACCCTGGATAACGTGAGAATCAAAGGACAGGTTGGAGAGGCTTACGAGCTGGAAGGCGTGGATGAGCTGATCCGGCGTTGATGATAAGCAGGATCAGGAAGATCAGACCTGAACCTGGAATGGAGGAAATTATGCAGTTAGGAATCCGTTTACATGATACGAAAAAGCTTCCTTTTGAGGAGCGTATTGCCAATGTACATGAGCTGGGCTTTGCCTGTGGACATCTGGCTCCGGGCAAGGTGATCAGCGAGTTTCCCACCACGGATGAGGCGCTGACCCCGGGACTTGCCATGTATATGAAAAATGTATTTGCGAAAAATCAGGTGGATGTTGCGGTACTTGGATGCTACCTGAACCTGGCAAATCCAAATCCGGAGCAGCTTGCGAAGATCACCCACCGCTATATGGCACATATCCGTTTTGCTTCCTGGCTGGGCTGCGGTGTCGTGGGAACTGAGACCGGTGCTCCCAACGAGACCTATACCGCGGTACCGGAATGCCACGGAGAAGAAGCATTACAGACCTTTATCACCAACTTACGCCCGGTAGTAAAATACGCGGAGCAGATGGGCGTTGTCATGGCCATCGAGCCGGTATGGAAGCATATTGTCTACAATCCCGCCAGAGCGAGACGAGTGCTGGATGAGATCAATTCGCCCAACCTTCAGATCATTCTGGATCCGGTGAATCTGCTGGATTATTGTAATTACAAGGATCAGGTAGCAATTGTGGACGAAGCCATTGATCTGCTGGGACCGGATGTAGCCATGGTACACCTGAAGGATTTTATTCCCGAAGATGGGAAGCTTAGATCCGTAGGCTGCGGTCTGGGACAGATGGATTACACCTCCATCCTTAAGTTCATGAAAGAGCGCAAACCCTACATCCATGCTACCCTCGAAGATACCACGCCTGAGAACAACCTCCAGGTGAAAAATTTTATTCAGGGACTCTATGACAATCTGTAAAGATGTGGTATACTCTTTCGAGAGTATTCCCAGTAGATTGGTAGGAACAGTGAATTATGTTAAATGAATTTTCCAGAACAGAATTATTGATCGGCAAGGAAGCCATGCAGCGCCTGTACGGCGCAAGAGTTGCTGTCTTCGGCATCGGCGGTGTCGGCGGTTATGTGGTGGAGGCTCTGGCCCGCAGTGGTGTAGGAGCCTTTGATCTGATCGATGACGATAAGGTCTGTCTGACGAATATTAACCGTCAGATCATCGCTACCAGGAAGACCATCGGCAAATACAAGGTAGATGTCATGGAGGAACGTGTACACTCCATCAACCCGGAGGCACAGGTTACAGTACACAAATGTTTTTATCTCCCGGAGACGGCAGACCAGTTTGATTTTACCCAGTATGATTACGTGGTGGATGCGGTGGATACCGTGACTGCCAAGCTGGAGATCATCATGCGGGCGAAGGAGGCGGGAGTTCCCGTTATCAGCTGTATGGGAGCCGGCAACAAATTAGACCCCACGCAGTTCCATGTGGCGGATATCTACAAGACTACCATGTGCCCTTTGGCGAAGGTCATGCGCAGAGAACTCAAAAAGCGCGGTGTGAAGAAGCTGAAGGTGGTGTATTCTACGGAAAGCCCGGTGAAGCCGCTGGAAAATATGGAAAACAGCTGCAAGACAGGCTGTGTCTGCCCTCCGGGTACCACTCATAAATGCACGGACAGAAGAGCCATCCCCGGCAGTATTTCATTTGTACCGTCTGTAGCGGGCTTGATTCTCGCAGGCGAAGTGATCAAGGATCTGATTGCAGAAAAAGAATAGCTTTTTTATTAACTGTGCGGTATAATTCTATTATGCATGAACCGTTAAAGGTACAAAGGAGGTTGCTTTATTTATGACAGAAGAGGTAAGCAAAGAACAGATCAAAGGGGAAAATGGGACAGGTATTGATGAAGCTAAGCGCCTGAAGGAGAAAAAGGGAGCTAACATGGTAGTCAAGATCCTGGCGATCGTACTGGTACCGCTTATAGCGATCGCAGTCATTGCCATCCTGGCATTGAATTCCGCAGGGGACAGAATTTCCGACGCGATGATGAAGCATGAGCTGGCAGCGACGGAATATGCACTGGAAATGAGCCTGAACAATTCCGCTCCCGGAGACTTTTCATACGAGAACGGAGCACTTTATAAAGGGGAACTGAATCTTACGGACAATAAGCAGGTACTCGATGCTTTGAAACAGAATGCCGGTGTGGATGTGGCACTGTTCTGGGGCAGTGATCTGGCTGTGACCAATCTGACCGGAGGTACCATCACTCTGAGTGAAAAAGTGGCTTCCAAGGTACTGGGTGGAGAAAGCTATTTTTCCAATTCCCTGAAGCTGGGGGATACCGGATGCTATGCATATCTGGCACCTTTGAAGAATACCGACGGCACGGTTGTGGGTATTCTGGCTGCCTGTATGCCGGTAAGGGAAGTGAATGCGCTTTACAAAGGGATTGTAACAGGAAGAGCAATAGCGATTCTGATCCTTGTGGCAGCATTCTGTGTCTCCACCTTTATTGTAGTAGGCATGATCTCCAAAGCACTACTGGGTGTAGTAGGTAATCTGGATCAGATCGCAGAGGGTAAATTGAACTTCAAGGTTCCCGATAAGCTGTTAAACCGCAGTGATGAAGTAGGTAAGAGCGCACGGGCTGTATACTCTGTAGTGAACGGCTTTTCCGGAATTATCAGGGATATTCACAATTCCATGCTGGATATGAATGAGTTTACGGGAACGTTCACCAGCAATTTTGACAGCATCGGACAGTCCATTTCTTCTGTAAATACAGCTGTGAATGAGATTGCCCAGGGAGCTACCACACAGGCGGCGGATACCCAGAAAGTCAGCGAAAGCATGAACGAGATGAGCAATGCACTGGGCCGTACGGCAGACAGTGTTAATGCTTTGAGCAGCAGTGCTGCCAACATGAAGGAGAGCAATGCTACCGTGGACAGCACCCTGAAGGAACTGTTGGAGATCAGCTCTCATACACAGCAGTCGGTGGATCAGGTGCAGGAGCAGACCAATATCACCAACGAGTCCGCACAGGCGATTCAGGCAGCTACCGATATCATCGCAGGTATTGCGAACCAGACCAACCTGCTGTCATTAAATGCCAGTATTGAGGCAGCGAGAGCCGGTGAGATGGGCAGAGGCTTTGCAGTCGTAGCGGAAGAGATCCGTGGTCTGGCAGACCAGTCCAGGGAATCCGCAGACAAGATCCGCAGCATCGTGGAGAACCTGATCAGCAATTCCAACCAGAGCGTTCAGATCATGAACGGTGTGGTAGGTGAGATCCATCAGCAGAACGAGAAGCTGGGTACCACGCTGAATGTCTTCAGCACCCTGAACCAGGAGGTTCAGAAGGTAGTCGGTGAGATCAATGTGATCTCCGGCGAGCTGGATCATATTGAGAATTATAAGACGGATGTGGTGGAGAAGATCGACGGACTTACCGAGATCTCCCAGAACAATGCGGCAAGCACCGAAGAGACCGCAGCTACCATGGATCAGCTGGCGGAGATCGTGGAGGATTGCCGACAGGCTACCACACAGCTGAATGAAATTGCGGGTTCACTGAATGCAAATGCGAAGAAATTCCAGCTCGGATAAGATGGAACGGAGCAAATGGAGAAATGAAGAGGGGCACTGTTACAGAAAAAACTGTGGCAGTGCCCTTTTTGGAAAGGAGACAGCCAATGGAGGATACCGCAATATTGGAACTGTATTGGGCGAGGGACGAACAGGCCATCGCAGAGACACAAAAGAGCTACGGAAAATACTGCTATAGTATTGCTTATCATATCCTGCATGACAGAGAAGATACCGAAGAATGTCTGAATGATACCTGGATGCGGGCTTGGAATGCGATTCCACCGAAAAAACCGAATCGTCTGGAGCTGTTTCTGGGAACTATTACCCGGAACTTGTCGTTTGATAGATGGAAGGCGAAAAATGCACAGAAACGTGGGAATGGTATTATGGATACGACACTGGATGAACTGGCAGAGTGCATTCCGGCGGCGCATAACACAGAAGAAGCCGTGGAAGCGGCGGAACTGGAGCGGAGCATCAATGCGTTCCTGCATACACTTTCGGAACAGGAGTGCAATGTATTCCTACGCAGATACTGGTTCGTAGAGGAATATGCGGAGATCGCCGGGCGTTATGGAATGAATCTGAATACGGTGAAGACATCGCTGTTCCGGACCAGAAAAAAACTGCAAAAATATCTGGAACAACAGGGAATCGTCTTATAGACGGAGAAAGAGACGAAAGCGGTGATGAAGGATATGAGCGATTGTAATAAGAACAATAATCAAGATGTGAATTTAAAAGAAGAAAAACTGTTCCGGGCGATGTCCGGAGTGGATGAGGATCTGTTGCTTCGAAGCGAACAGATCAGAAATTCGGGAAGGGTACATAAGTTCCCGATGCGCTATGTGACCCGCATTGCGGCAGCCTGCCTGTGTTTCGTGGTAGCGGGAGTATTGTATATGACAATGAGCAGTACCAAAATGGCAGACAGTACCGGCAATGCGGATACGGCAGCACCACAGATGGCCTACGGTATCACTGAGGATCAGAAGATTCAGGAAGAGGCGGTGGATGCTGCCAGGTCGGGGGATACAGCAGGAGCAGAGAACGAGATCCAGGAAGCGGCGGCAATGGCGGAAGAGGAGGCTGCGGAGGATAGTGCCAATATGGCTGAAATGACAGACTCTGCTTCGACAGACAGCGGACAGCAGGCAGCATCCGGGAACAGCATAGACGGGCAGAAACAGAGCGGACTGGAGAGCGCATTATCCGTCAGCGGTAATGAAAGTTCACAGGACAGTACAGAGGCGGCCCCGGAAGAGGATGGAATTCTTAAAAAGAAGGAAAGACAAT
>OLQB01002057.1_pt1 | contig 13489 bp, 8 predicted proteins | sample 1672681 | NCBI WGS metagenome assembly OLQB01 (sample SAMEA3136713, study PRJEB25190) | human gut metagenome | reverse complement strand
ACTTTCAGAAAAAGCCCTTTATAATGAATGTATCATAAAGAAAACCGCGGCGGCATATTGGGCCGCCCCGGTTTTCCAGTCATCAAGGAGGTATTCAGCGTATGCGCGAATATGAAAATCTAAATCAGCTGCACACAAACCGGGAACCTGCCCGGACCCACTACATCCCCTATGACAGCTTTGAAAAGGATTCTGCCGCAGCGCTCCAGAATTTGCGCATAGAGACAGCGTCCAATGCGGCCAGAATTGATACCAGCGTGTCTTCAGCGCTCAGCCAGAGGGAATTCATTCGCTTTTGTACGTCCGATATGGATGCGGATGGTTTGCAGCTGGTAAAGTTTTCTCAAAACGAACTCAAGACAATCCGGAGCATTTTTCAGAGCAATGACATCATTGAAGAGGCAAGCTTGTTCTTTGATAATCCGCAGATTTACGAAATCTGGCCGACAATTTATGGGTTGGACAGGTTGAAAAATACACCTTTTGAGGAAATTGTACCCTCCGGGCAAAGTGCCGTATACGCTGTAGAGGATGGAGAGGTATACGGGTGCTATCGTATTTACCTGGACATTACCCCTGTGGGGTTGCTGCGGCTTCGCTTGGATTCAGACAAATTCTTTTCAGGCTTCTCGAATGCAAATGCTGCATCCTGTTTGCTTGCGGCGAATGGAGAGCTGTTTTCAAATGAAGAGAATCTGTTTTCAGCGGAAGAGTTGCAGGCGGTGCTGACGGATTCGCCGGATATGCCCTCCAGATCAACCTATCAGGCTGTATTGGAAAAGGACGGAAGAAGCTACCTGGTACGTTACAGCTGGTTGGAGCTGCTGAACGCGTGGGCAGTTGTTTATGAGGATCAGGCGGATTTGCTGCAGCCCGTATATCAGATGGGGGCAAGCGTGCTGGCGGTTATGCTGCTGGGAATGTGCGTGATTTGGGTCCTGGTTCAATACGTCTGCCAGTCGATGTTGAAACGGCTTGCGCTATTGGAGAAGAAAATGCTGGCGGTGCAGTCCGGCAATTTGGATATTCGGATTCCCGAAAGAGAAAACGGCGGGGATGAACTGGATACGCTCAGCAAAAGCTTTAACGGTATGCTGGACCGAATGCAGCAGCTGGTGGATGAGAATATTCAGCGCGGACTCGCGGTAAAGCAGGCGGAGTTGGACGCATTGCAGAGCCAGATCAACAGCCATTTCCTATATAACGCACTGGAGAGCATCCGTATGCTGTCAGAAGTACATGGGGATACGGAGGTTGCGGAAACCGTTTTTTCTCTGGGGAGCCTGATGCGGTATCATATGAAGTGGAAAACAAAAACCGTCACGCTTTCCGAAGAGCTGGACTGTATTGATCGCTACATCTTCTTCATGTCCGCGTCAAATGGCACAGAAATCCGCCTGGAATCTACGCTTCCGCGGGAAGTTTTGTATACAGAAATTCCAAAACTGAGTATCCAGCCACTGGTGGAAAATGCAATCGTTCATGGAATGCCGATGGACAGCAGGCGTATCGTCATTACGCTGAAATGCCGCCAAGAGGATGGCTTGCTGGTTTTGTCTGTCACGGACAACGGTACCGGAATTGCCCCGGAACGGCTTCATGAGATTCAGTGCGCTTTGAACGGAAGCGGGACTGGGAATATCCGCTCCGGAAAGAACGGCATTGGGGTTGTGAATGTGCATCAGCGAATCCAGCTGATGTACGGCGAAGCCTGTGGGCTGCGGTTTATCAGCTGTGAAGGCCTGGGAACGAGCGTCGAAGTTCGGATACCGGCACGGCAGGATGCTCTGGGAGGATGGTAGCATGAAAATTTTGCTTGCGGATGATACGGAGCTGATTCGGGAAGGACTGAAGAGTATGCTGCTTCAGCTGCCGAATCCGGCAATATGCCCGGAGATCCGAACGGCATGCAACGGTGCGGAGGCGCTGAGTCTTATGCGGGAGCATCCTGTGGACCTTCTGATCACGGATATCCGGATGCCTGATGTGGATGGAATCGAATTGATGAGGCAATGCCGGTCGCAGTGGGCCAATACATCCATTGTCGTAATCTCTGGATATGACGACTTCAAGTATGCCCAGCAGGCGATAGAATACGGCGCAAGCGCCTACCTTTTGAAGCCGGTGGATAAGCAGGAGCTGTACCGGGTTGTGGAGAAGGCCTGGCAGTCTGCCAACGCAAGGCGGGCGACCATTGTGAATACCTCGTACTCTCTGTTTGTGAATTACTTGCGGGGAGAATCGTCAAACGCGGGAATATTGGAGCAGATGAAGCGAACGTATCCGTTCCTGTCCGGGGCGTGTGCGCTGATGTTGATTGGCTTCCCGGGAACCGGATATATTGGGGAAGAGCAAAATCGGAATGCGGCGCTTCTGTGCAATAGGCTGGGAAGACCATTCCTTTGTATGGAGGACAGGTCAGAAATAATCGTTTTGGCACCGTATCCTGTGGATATTCGGAAGTATTATCCGAATTTGGAGCAGGATTTTCACGGAATATGTATTGCGTATACAATGGTGGGCAGAGAAGCGGATGCGTTCAAAACGGCGTATCAGCAGGTGCGGAATATCTATGTTCACAGGCTGCTTTACCCCGGGAAGAACGTACTCTGCCAGGAAGATATTGCGGGAATGCGAACCGATTTTACAGTTCCGCACCGGAAGATCGAACAGATGACGGAGCTGACGGGAACAGCGGCGGACGAGGCGCTGACAAAGCGGCTGTCGGAGCTGTTTGACCGTCAGAAGCTGGTACAATACAGTATTGGCTATACGCTTGCGCTCTGCGACACCGTCTATAGGGCAATGCGCCAGACGGCGCTCTCCATTCCGGGCGGCGAAGCAGTGGACTTGGAACGGGTAAAGTCACCGCTTACTTTCGCAACCATGCGGGAATATCTCGTAAATGTAAATGAGCGTTTATTGTCCCTGAATCAATTGGCACACACCTATATGCAGAGCCGAAATGATACATATGTCATGGAGCTGGCAATTCAATATATCCGGAGAAACTATCCGAAGCCTATTACATTGGCAATGGTTTCCAATGAGGTTTCCCTGAATTATGCGTATTTCTCTACCATGTTCAGCAAATACACAGGAAAAACGTTCTCTGAGTATTTGCGGAATACGCGGATGGAGAAGGCCAAAGAGCTGCTTCGTCAACCGGACATCTCCATTGCCGAGGTGGCCGCACAGGTTGGATATGAAAACTATAAGAGCTTTTATCGGGCGTTCAAGGACGCGGTAGGTACAACACCTGTGGAATACCAGCAAAAGAAATACAGGATCCACAGAGAAGATGAAAAACAGTAGCCAGTAAGGGGTGTATGGAATGGAAAGCGGATTCCTGGACGATATGGGGTCCTTTCGCATAGAGCATGGGGAGAAAAACAGGCTGAATTATTTTCCCCTTGCCGCAGAAAACGGCGTTATGGCAAGCATAACGCCGGAATTAAAGGGTGACTTGAAGCGGGACCAAAACAGTTTTGTGCTGCCGCCGGCCAGTGAAGAGGATCTGCGTTCCGGCATGGCGGGGAGAAATTTTTGGTGCAGATTTGAAAACGGCGAATTGTGGTCGGCAGCAGGAATGAGCGCCGCGCAGATCGCGGAGGAATTTACGCCCGCGGAAGAGAAGTGCATAGTGGAAGCGGGGCTGCTGTGGCATAGGACTGTGCGGGAAAACCGGACGCGTCAATTGCGGGCAGCTGTGACCAGCTGGGTCCCCAGCGCAAACGGAACGGTGGAGATCATGCAGGTAATATTGGAGAATTGCGGCGAAGAAACCCTCCGCCTGACACCGACAGCTGCAATCCCACTCTATGGGCGCAGTGCGGATAATCTGAGGGATCACCGCCATGTGACCTCTCTGCTGAATCGAGCGGAAAGCCGGAAGGAAGGCGTAATCCTCACACCGACCTATTCCTTCGATGAGCGTGGGCACACACCCAATCAGCGAAGCTATTTTGTATTTGGCATAACGGAAGACGGGAAATCTGCGGAAGCAGTCTGTGCGGACCTGAATCGTTACACAGGCGAAGGAAGCCTGATCATGCCGGAGTGGGTTGCCAAAGAGCTGCCAGGTGATTCCCTTGGTGGTGAAACGGCAGGGAAAGAAACAATTGGTGCGCTGCGTTTCCCGGAGACGGGGTTACGCCCGGGAGAAAAGCGGGAATACGATATTCTTGTGGGTACAGCGGAAGATAAGGCAGCTGCGGAGCAAATTGCCGCCGTCTGGCTTTCCCCGTACAGAATTCGGATTTCCCTGGAAGAGACAAAGCTCTGGTGGGATCAGGTGAATCCGATCCGCACTCATACGGGTGATTCAGACTTTGACAATGTTCTGCGCTGGATCGGAATTCAGCCGACGCTGCGTAGAATTTATGGCTGCTCATTCCTGCCGCATCACGATTACGGAAAGGGCGGACGAGGCTGGCGTGACTTGTGGCAGGATTCTCTGGGACTGCTTTTGAGCGAGCCTGAGACAGTGGCGGATGACCTGGTCGCCTATTTTGGCGGAGTCCGTTTGGACGGGACGAATGCCACCATCATTGGAAATCGTCCGGGAGAATTCAAGGCGGATCGCAATGGAATTCAGCGAGTCTGGATGGATCACGGTTACTGGCCGGTACTGACTATCTGGCAATACATCCAACAAACAGGCGATATTGAGATCCTTCTGAGAGTGGCACCGTTTTTTCAGGATGGTCTCGGAATGCGGGGAACCCAGAGAGATGCCATCCAGGCAAAAAGAAGCTGCACAGGAACTGTTGCAGAGCATATGCTGCTGGAGCAGCTGACTGCATTCTGCGAAGCGGGAGAACATGGCCTGCTTCGGCTTCGGGATGCGGATTGGAACGACGCTTTGGATATGGCACCACAACGCGGGGAGAGCGGTGCGTTTACATCCGCTTATGCCGGAAGTATGGAGCTGTTGGCGAAAATGCTGGAAACTTTACGGCAGACCGGAAAATGCAGCAGTATTGACCTGCCAAAGCGTTTTGCAATCCTGCTGGGGGAAGAGGACAATTGGGCTTCCATCGCATCGCGCAGGGAGAAGCTGAATCGGTTCTGCACGCAGTGCGTCCAAATTCCTGATGATGACCGGATTCAGATCCCGCTGGACAAAATTGTGCGGCATTTGGACTTGTGTGCGGATACGCTGAAAGCAATCATACGGGAAAAGGCATGGATTCAGACGGAGCAGGACGGATGGTTCAACAGCTACTATGATAATTACGGTACTCCACTGGAATGCGGGACGCCGGGGCAAGAACGTATGATGCTGACGGGACAGGTATTTACAATCCTGGGCGGGGTAGCAACGAAATCTGAGATCCCCCAAATCTATCATGCGGCCAGGCGGCTGCTGTATACGCGGCAGGCAGGCGGATTCAGACTGAATACGCGGCTAAATCCAGAAGATTTCCAAATTGGCAGAATGCTGGCCTTTGCCTACGGGCATAAGGAAAACGGCGCTGTGTTCAGCCATATGAGTGTCATGTTTGCATATGCGCTGTACAGCCGGGGGTATGCCAGAGAGGGCTTTTCGGCCATAGAGCCAATTTGGAGACTTGCGCTGGATTCTGAAAAGAGCAGGATTTATCCGGGGATCCCGGAATACTTTGCCCCGGATGGCCGGGGTATGTACCCGTATCTGACGGGTTCCGCAGCCTGGATGATGCTGTGCGTGGTGCAGGAAATGTTTGGCGTCCGCGGGGAAAATGGGGCGCTGTGTCTGCGGCCTCAGCTGTTGCCGGAACAGTTTGATGTGCGGAATCAAACCAGCATTATTTTGAAGTTTGGCGGAAAGACATTCAAAATTGTATACACGTTGTTGGAACGTCTGGAGCCTTCCGAATACATAATTGTGAGGGCAGAGCTGGACAATATGCCAATAGCGGATGGACGTATCCTGCCTTCTGAAATGGGAGCATTGGACAAAGAGAAAATACATATTGTGGAAGCTTGGCTCGGGAGAAAAGTACAATGATCGATATCATAAAAGACTATGACAGTCAACCGGCATTTGCCGATTTTTTACCAGGAATTGCGGGGGAGAATGGTATCCCCGCATGGTGCTTTTTTGTAAATCGGGGGCAAGGCGTTGCGAGTTTTGGCACGCAGGATAAGGATCACCCGATCATGGAATTTCGGCCGGCGCACACAGCGTGGCAGGATGTCCAGACGAAGGGCTTCCGTACTTTCTTGAAGTACCATGGGCATGTGTCGGAGTTGTTTGTGAATGCACGGGACAAACAGATGCTGCTTGGGGCAAACAGCTTGATGCTTCAGTGCCGGGAAACGGATGCCCCGGTTCGTGCTCAGGTCCAGTATTTTATTTTACCGAATGCGTGCGTTGGAGCGCTGGCAAGGGCACTGACAATTGAAAATACTGGCAACGGCGTATTGGATTTGGAGGTGCTGGACGGACTTCCGGCAGTTGTTCCCTATGGGATCGGAGACTGGCATTTGAAATGCATGACCCAGACCGCAAGGGCCTGGATGGAAACGGTAGGAGGCGAAACAGGCGTCCCCCGATACAGGGTACGGGCAAGCCTGGAGGATAGTGCCCGGGTCGAGCCGATCACCGGTTTTGCGTTTGGATTTTCTTGTGTGGAGGAAGGAAAACGACTGCCTGTCCTGTGGGACCCGGAAGCCGTTTTTGGACAGGATACTTCCTTTGTCCATCCGCATGGATTTGCGCGGATGGATTTGCCGGAGTTGATTTCGGCACACCAGCGCTGCCAAAATCTGTTCCCGTGTTTCTTTTCAGGTGCGCGGCTCCGACTGAATCCGGGAGAGAAGAAAACGGTTTATACACTGCTGGGGCACGGAAAAACCGGCAGCGACTGCGGGAAACTGCTGGAAGAGGCGGTATCGCCCGAATGGTTTGCAAGAAAGCTTGCGGAAGCGGAAGCAATGGTGGATACACTGTGTGCGCCAATTGCATGCGACACGGCAGATCCCCGATTTGATGAGTACTGCAAGAGGACGTATTTGGATAATTTCCTGCGCGGCGGCAAGCCGGTACGCTTGGCTGGACATACCTTTCACCTGTACAGCCGTAAGCATGGGGATCTGGAACGGGACTACAATTACTTCTCCCTGACACAGGAGCCGCTCTCCCAGGGAAACGGGAATTTCCGGGACGTGTGGCAAAACAGACGATGTGATGTATCGTTTGCGCCTTTCGTAGGCGGAAAAAATGTTGCCGACTTCTATTCCCTGATCCAGCCGGACGGATATAACCCCCTGGTCATCAAACCGGATCTGGTACAGAGCGCCAGTGGAGAGATAATGACACCGGGGCAGTATGTGCTGCGCTATGGGAGACAGGAGGGAATGGCCCGCATAGCGCAAGGAACGGTAAAAGCAGATGCGGACTTCGGAGAGGGATATTGGACAGACCATTGGAGCTATGGCCTGGATCTGATTGAAGACTTCCTGCGTATCTGGCCGGAACGGGAGCAGGAACTGATGCAAATGGAACTGCCCTGGTACCGGCCGCAGGCGCAAATACTGCCCAGAGAAAAACGCTATAGTGTGTCGGGTGGAGAACTGCGGCAGTATCACTTTTTGGAAGAGAGACCGGGAGAAAAATGGTGCAGGGATGGGTACGGGAATCTGGTAAAGGCTACTTTGCTGGAAAAGCTGGTCTGTATGTGCGCAATGAAATTTGCGGCGTTGGATGCCTGGGGCTGCGGCATTGAAATGGAAGGCGGAAGACCCGGCTGGTATGACGCGCTGAACGGATTGCCCGCACTGTTTGGTTCCAGTGTTACGGATGCCATGGAGCTGCTGCGGCATTTGCGGTTTCTGAAAGCTTCTCTTCGGCGCTATGGAGGAAAGGTTTCTTTGCCGGGACCCCATTACATGTTACTGATGCGCCTAAAGCAGAGCGTCGAGGATATTCCGGAGTATACGGGAAATACGGTGCTGGTTGATTTTTGGAACAGCAGCAAATCCGCGCTGGAGCACTGCCGGGAAGAAGTCTATACGCAGGGAGCATGGGACTATGCAGATTGCCAGGCGGAACAGCTGGCTGAAATGCTGGACGCATGGGCAAATTTCCTTGGTCAACGGCTTGCTCTGTGCCGCGGAGAAAACGGGTTGATGCCGACCTATTGCCGATACCGTGTGAAAATGGAGCAAGGAACGCCTTCGTTTGAAAAGTGTGATATGCCGCTGTTCCTGGAATCCAGTGTGCGGGATATGCGCCTATGTGAAAGCAAGCAAAAACGCAAAGAACTGTTTGAGGCAGTACACCGGAGCGAACTGTTTGACGGCAAGCTTGGGATGTACCGCGTCAATCAGGCACTGGATATATCCGAGCTGGAGCTGGGGCGTGCGGCTGCGTTTACACCGGGATGGCTGGAAAATGGTTCCATCTGGCTGCACATGGAATATAAATATTTGTTGGAATTACTGCGCGGCGGATTGTATGAACAGTTTTCGGAAACAATGCGGCAGGCTGCGATTCCGTTCCTAGATCCGGCTGTTTACGGAAGAAGTACATTGGAAAACAGCTCCTTCCTGGTGAGCAGTATGAACCCAGAGGAGGCGCTTCACGGACGTGGATATGTGGCGCGGCTAAGCGGTTCTACGGCGGAATTTATGAGCATATGGCAAATCATGATGTTCGGCCGAAAACCGTTCCTGCGTACAGAAAGCGGCGTGCAAATAAATCTGCAGCCTTGCATTCCGGCGTATCTGATAGATGAAGAGCGCACAATCCGGGCGGCATTCCTGGAAAACAGCACCGTGATCTACCACTTTGCGGAGTGCCGAGATTATTTCCCAGGAAGCTACAGTATTCGTATTCGATCTGCGGTGGATGTCAATGCGATTCGTCAAGGTGTGGCTACTGAAATAGTGGCGGATGTTTCCTGATTTATGTGGGTGAAGATTCAATTGAAGGATGTCTGTGTAAATAGCTATATGAGATGATGGCGAAAAAAGTCTTGACAAATACGAATATATGTTTTATAATCTGAATATACCAAATCAACACAAGTGAATATCCCTGTACTCAAATCGCGCAAGCGGAGACAGTGATGTAACATCATTGAGCTACCAAGCACCGTAAGAGGCTAATCTTCAGACAGGAGAAATCCTGCCTGTGTGGTTAGTGTCTTGCGGTGCTTTTTGTTTTTCAGATGCGGGGATTGTGATGTGAGGCTGTGCAGCTTGACAAGTTTATACCCGCCAGAAAATGGGATACGACTTTGCGAGGATAGGAGCAAGGCAACGCCGCGGTGGAACTCCGGGGCAGGAACGGCATTGGGATAGGGCGGCAGCATATTTTAAGGGGCGAACAAAATTTTTCTTGACATTTACGAACATATATTCTATAATTGCGAACAGGTCGAAACACTGCAATTGAATATTTGTGTTCTCAATTCGCGTATGCGGAGCCAATGATGGATCATCATTGAGACTGCCCTAGCACCGTAAGAGGCTTACCTTCAGACAGAAGAAATTCTGCCTGTGTGGTTGGCATCTTACGGTGCTTTTGTTTTGCCCGAAATTGAGGGAATGAATATTGGCGGTATGAAGCCGTGCAGCTTGACAAGTTTATACCTGCCAGAAAATGGGATACGACTTTGCGAGGATAAGAGCGAGGCAACGCTCCGGTGAGATTCCGGGGCAGGAACGACATTGGAGTAGGGCAGTATGAGAAGATACATCTGGGGAAACAAGAATAGCGTGAAAGAGATGTAATAGTCACTAATTTCTCAACACGAATTTTGTGGAATATCAATGAAAATTAAAAATCTTTCCATAAACACCCTAACAAAACCACGTTTTTACCGCGATAGGTGAAGGGGTATTGTCCCTCTCAATGTACCTTGACAATTTCATACTCATTCATCTGATACATTCTCCCCCACCCGAGCCGGGAGGCCCTGCGCCATGACCATTTTATGCGAGCGACAACCACGGGCCTTCAATGCCGGTTTGCTACCGGCAAGGCGACGACGGCGGGACAGGACAATGATACTTCTCGAAAGAGCTGGGCGGAAGCGCAGGGGTGAAACTCCCATGGACCCGATTCGCTGTCGGGCATTAGATGAATCCAGGGCGCACGGGGGCGAGGTCAAATAGGTGTGCGAAAAACTAAATTTTGAAAGGAAGAAACAAATGAAAAACAAAAACGGAATCTACATCATCGGTGTTGACCATGGCTATGGCAACATCAAAACAGCCAACTGCTGTTTTCCTACCGGTGTAGAGAGCAGTGACACAGAACCGACCTTCAAGAATGACCTGTTGATTTATCAGGGGCATTACTATCAGGTTGGCGTTGGGCATAAGGAATACGCCGCTGAAAAAGTAATGGACGAGGACTACTACATTCTGACCCTGGCAGCCATTGCCCGAGAATTGAGCAGAGAACAAATTACCCAGGCCAATGTGTTCCTTGCGGCGGGATTGCCCCTGTCCTGGGTGGCGAAGCAGCGGAAGGCGTTCCAGGAATATCTGCTACAGAATCGTGAGGTGGAGTTTTCTTTTCGGAGAAAGGATTACCGCATCCGTATTGTAGGTGCAGCGGTTTATCCCCAAGGATTTGCCGCAATCGCGCCTATTGTCAATCACTTCACCGGAAGTAATATGCTCTGTGACATTGGAAATGGAACCATGAACATCCTGCGAACCATGGACAGCAATGTGGATTTGCGCCAGATGTTTACGGAAAAGTATGGTGTTCAGCAGTGCGTTCTGGCTATCCAGGAAGCTCTTATGCGGGAACATCACGCTGAACTGGAGGAACAGATGATTCACAATTTCTTGCGGTACGGTACAGTCGGTATCGACGAGGAACTGGAAAAGTCCATGAAGCTGACGGCGAGGGCTTATGCGAAAAAGGTATTCCGCAAGCTCCGGGAGCATGGTTACGATCCTCGTATTATGAAGCTTTATGTGGTCGGCGGCGGTGGGTGCCTGCTGAAAAATTTCTTCCCCATTGCTCCTGACAAAATCATCATTAACAGCGATATTTGCGCTATGGCCAAGGGGTACGAATACATGGCTGACGTGCAGAGGGTGACGGGAGGTGCGAAATGAGGGCCACGAAAACCACGATACGCTTCAAGCTGTCCCGTGCGGAGGATGCCCGTGCGCTGGAATATCTGAGGAATCGGAAAGCGGTGGGGAGTTCTTTCAGCAAATCCGTAGTACAAGCCATTAACGACTGCCTGGATGCCCAGGAGGCGGAAAGCAGAGAGGACTCCTTTATGGGTAGATTTCGGCTAATGCTTCGGGAGGAACTGAAAGCGGCAGGGAATGTGGCCTCCTTTCAACCCGTTCACGAGGTTCCCCAGCCGTTGCAGGAGAACGCTGAGCAAACGCTGGCGTTTTTGGATGCTTTCGATGGCATGGAATGACAAAATGACGGCGTTTTTCCAGAGAAATGTCATCGCTATGCGAACATCCCCAAAAGCCCCGCCGTCGTATTTGATGGTTTGTGATGGCAAAATTGGAAAATACGGTGGCACTTCTTGCCGAAACCGCCGTCAGAAAGGGGAATACGCATAGGCGGCCGGAAAACCTTTCCGGTACATTCCTGGAGACGGATTATCTGGGCCTTGCAAATAACTCAATCGGCACAGAATGTGTATTGACCTTTGAATGAACGGTAAGAAGCAATCGGATTTATCCACGGAAGGCTGAGGCTGTCCTGTAGTGTAACAAGCAGGGAACTTGTGTGCCGCAAGTTCCCCCTCAAGCCCAGAAACTGGGCTAATCTTTGGGGCGTTCCCCAATCCCCCGAACAAGGAAGATACAAGGAGCTGATTTATGAAGAAAGAAAATCGAATTGCGTTTCGGGTCACAGACCAGGAGAAAAGGAGAATTGCAGTGCTTGCCAAAAAATGCGGCTTAAGCGTGAGTGAATATGTAAAGCAGCGGGCATTGGGGTACGCACCACAACCAGTTCTTCCAGAAGTCATATTTCTCCTGCTGGAAAAGATTGGTCAATTGCAGGATTTAACGGGATCCCCGGAAACAGATGCCGCTATCTGTGCGCTATTGAAAGAAATCTCAGATACCCTGCTTCTGCCCAGAAAGGAGGGCGTACCCTGGCCGTTACCGGATTCTGGCCTGTAAAGGGCCAGCTGAAAGCGGTGCTGGATTATGCGGACAATCCGGACAAGACCACGCCCCAGCGGTACTTAGACAGCGACCTCTACGACACGCTGAAATACGCCGCCAATGATGCCAAGACGGACCGTACAATCTTCGTTGGTGGAATCAACTGCTCCAAGCAGAATGCCTATGGGGAAATGGTGGCCGTTCAGAAACGATTTGGCAACCGTGGCAGCGTGGTAGCCTATCACGGAATCCAGAGCTTTCGGGAGGGTGAGGTCACGCCGGAGATGGCCTTTGAGATCGGCAAGGAAACGGCCCGCCGGATGTGGGGTGACCGGTATCAGGTGCTTGTGACGGTGCATCTGAATACCGAGAACATCCATTGCCACTTTGTCGTGAACCCAGTTTCGTTCAAAGACGGAAGCAAATTCCAGAACAAAATCGGAGACCATAAGGAGCTGCGGAAAATCTCAGATGCCATCTGTCGGGAGCATGGGCTGTCTGTGCTGGAAAACAGTGACTTTTACAAACACGAAAAGAAAGCCTACTGGCTTCATCGGCAGGGCAAGAAAACCCACCGGGATATGCTGCGGGAGGATGTGGAATACTGCCTGACTTATGCCAAGAACTGGGAGCAGTTTGAAAAGCAGATGGTGTCCAGAGGCTATTCCATTGACCGGGTACGGCTTTCTGTCAAGGCAGCAAATTGGCAGCGGCCCGTCCGCCTGTCCTCTCTGGGGTATACCAAAGAGGTGCTGCGGAATCGTTTTGACGAGAATTTCTATTCCAATGATTTCCGGCAGAAGTGGAACACCCATTTGCCATATAAGCCGAAAAGATTTCCATTGGAGTGGGAAATGGACCGTCTGGCCTTTACCATTGAGCATAGCCACAACACGGAGGAAGTCTTTGTGGACACGATGCTTCTGTTGCTGATCCTGGTGATAGAGCTGGTGCTGCAAACCACGGATGTGATTCTGCTCTCTCCTGACCTGCGGGCGGCGGCAAAGGACCTGGAAAGTTACCGTGCGGACTACCGCTTTCTACAGGAAAACGGAATTCGCACGATTACCCAGCTGGAAACATCGATTCCGGAAATTCAATCCCAGATTGAAGAGCTGGAAACGGAACGCAGTAAAATTGACAACATCCGCCGCAGGGCAAGGACACCGGAGGAGCAGCAAGAGGCCAAAGACCGCAAAAAGGAACTCACCCAGAAAATCTCACCGCTGCGGAAGAAGCTGCGGCAGGCAAAAAAGATTCTGGACGAGTCCCCGCATTTATACGAACTATTGCAAGAAGAACACCGCCTGGAACGGGCGGCATATCAAAAACAAAAAGAAAGGATTTACTAATTATAGAAAAGAAATTGAGAAATCTTGACACGGATAAAATTGTG
>OLQB01002047.1_pt1 | contig 13517 bp, 11 predicted proteins | sample 1672681 | NCBI WGS metagenome assembly OLQB01 (sample SAMEA3136713, study PRJEB25190) | human gut metagenome | reverse complement strand
GTTTAAATCCGTATTTCTTTTCGATGGTAGAAAGAAAATCCTCAAAATCCTCGTAATTCTCAGATTCCCTTAGTTCTTCATACGTCAGCTTTATGATATTCAAACAGCCGATACAAAAGTCTGAAATCAATACATATTTAGGTTCTATACTTTCAATCTCATTTTAAGTTATACCTTTTCAATAATATACTCACCTGTGAAGCTCTAAACCCTTTCCCCATAGTTGTAACAAACCCTTCACTGAAGGGGCGCTGACTGTTCAGCTCCTTTCATCGCCTTTCCCATGCATCTATTTCTAGTTTCTCCAACTATATAAAAGAATTTTTCAAATTGCTATTATTTTTGCAACCATTTCCTTTCGTATTCCTGGGGCAGTGCTGTGACTTTCTTGCAGGCATCAGTCCTATACTTGTTGTTTCCAATCTGTAAAGCAACACCATTGTCCGTTTTTCCCCGAAATTACTCTTCAGAGTGCAAACAATTTGGGTGTAGTTATTCACAATAGCCTAGGACTGTCTGTAAAATTCAGTCAATCTGATGTAATATCGTGACCTTGTTAGGCTCCATCCAAAGAGCCTTCTTGATGAAAAGTGTGCGGTCCTTTGAACCGGATTCCGCCAGCAGTTTCTCGAATCAGCTGTTTTTTCAACATTCAGCCGTAAACTGTACTTTAGTCGGCAGGGGCACTCTTGAATTTCTTGTCCGTTCTTGTCACATTTGTTTTCTCTATCTGTCTGATTTTGGATTTGTACTTCTTCTCTTCCAGAATTGCGACTTCTATGTTGTAATCCAAATATTTTATGAATTATTTTTTAATAAATTTTCTATAGCTATCTTTGTATTAGAAAGTTGAAGAGGAAACAAGCTCTGTGTCAGCAATAGACTTTCTGCGTTATACTGTAACCTTGTTAAGAGGATGGTTTCAACTGTCCTCTTAACAAGGTTACAGGCATCGCATTATAGCTCAGAAAACCCTAAAATATAGAACTATAAAAACAGCCTTCTATCAGTAGACAAAATATTGCTACATTGCGTTTTTTTAATTTTTATAGTGTGAAGAGCCGCAAACTTTGGATAGCAAACAGTTTTGTTGCAGTCGCAAACAGCGGTCACTTTCCCTTATGTTGTCTTTATAGTATCATTTTATAATTCCACATTCATAAGTGCGTCCATTCTTCAGCACATAATATATCCGATTTAATAGTTTTCTTGCAATCCGAATAATGGCTTTATTAGGGGTGCATTCTTTTCGTAAGATTGTGAAAACAGAGAGATAGGACCGGTTCTTTTTTTATGGCCATCCAGGCACTTTCAACTAAAATGGTTTTTAACGCAGCCACTCCTCTAAAAGTAATCCGTCCAATACATTCTTTTTCACCGCTGGAATGATTGTTGGGAATTAGGCCAATGTATGAAGACAAATGATCAGTATTGCGGCATCGCTTTATATCTTCAATGTGTGTCATTATAACGATTGAACTTAGCCAACCCAAACCAGGAATACTTTGTAACAGAATTATATTTTTCGTATATCTGTCAGATTCACATAGCAGTTTGATCTTGTTATTAATATCTTTGAGATTTGCGTATAGATTTTCCACGTTCAAAATCAAAGAGTTCAAAGCTTCTTTCCCTGATGAGGAGGGAAGAATGAGTCCTTCTTTCAACCATTTTATAAACTTTTTGCTCCAATGCCCATTCTTTTTTATGTATTCTGCCGGAATGGAGATCCCATGAAAATAGAGGAATGATTTCACCCGGCTCTTTGACCGGGTAATATCCTGAACTAATAAACTTCTGGTTCGCACCAATGAGCGGTCCTCCAACGTTTGACGGCTCATTACATGAATCGGAGTTAATTCTTTGGCATGTAGGCCTCGTGCTATTTTCCGACAGTCTATTGAATCACTCTTTTGAAATAATTCTTTTTGCGTAGTGGGTATATCTGTCGGATTAATCACAATATTATTTATCCCCAAAGACAGTAATTGGTGGTCCAATAACCGGAAAAACCAGCTTCATAAGCTGAATAATAAGTAGTTCTCGGAAAATTCTCATACAAATAATTGAATAAGATTTGCGCACTTGGCGGTTGTATAAAAGTTTTATAGGTTATATGCTCCGTTAAAACAGTTACAGCCCAGCATTTTTTAATGCCTACATAGATATTTCGTCCTTCAAAGTTTAATTCTAAATTCTGTTTCTGCATAGCGCTATTTATTTAATTGATTAGACTGCCTTTTAAAGATAGTAATTTGTTACTGACTTTTATGCTACTGTCTTTAAATTACAAACATACCGACTTTGGAGCAAATGCCCTCGCTCTTCCGGGAAGTGCGGAGGTTTCCGTCTGACAAAATAGTTTTTGTCTGACGAAAACACAACTTGCTGCTTTCGTTTGAAAGCAGAATCCTCATGAATTCGGATTACCATGCGGCGTGAGCTGCGTATCGTGAACCGATTAAGGGGTGCGTATTCCGATAGTACAAGACTACTCCGGTTCTATTCATTATGGGACAGACGGTTATATGACTTATAATGACGGGTAATGCCATATGATGACAATCCGGTTTAAAGACGATGGGAAATCGGATGATTTTTCTACTTTTGGACATCTGATAAGGATATGTCGGTCCGTCAGGATACTGTGACAGTCTGATTTTAGCAGTATGCCATATCCTTATATCCCTGTATTCCTATTTCTTTATGTTCTTATGTTCCTGTGTTGAGGAAACGGCATGTCAATATGTTAACATGTCAAGATTGGAACAGCATAGTATGGTGAAAGAAAAAAAGGCTATTGTCACCGGATAGGGTGATGTCAGGGTATCGGTGGAATACGGGCATGGGCTGTCATTCTGTTACCCGGTTCAGATGTTGTTGCCCTGTTCTCCGAACGGCAGGGTGTTTCCGGACCATAAGGCAATCCGCCATTGCCGTAGCAAGCGGACGTGGTGTCCGGATAAGGGTATGTTATTGGCAAGTAAGGGAGACGGAATGATAAGGGTAAACCCGACCCGGGTAGTTTTTTAGCCTTCTCCCATGAGAAAAAGGGTATCCGCAGGCAAGGCTGGATACCCCTTACACATCGGTTCTTTAGTCCGTTTATTATCTGAGAATAGGATTGGAAAGCAGTATCTTGTAATAGACGACTCCTCCTACTTCCATCGGTGTCTTTGCCATCATGAACTGTACGCTTTTCCTTTCCACCCTTGCCTGCTGCATGAGCCTGTGTACGATGAACCCTGCCGAGAACCTTGCACACCGTTTGTCTTTCCATACGATGAAGCCTTCGTTGTCGTCAGCCCGGCAGATATACCAGTCGCCCGTCTCGTCGTCATGGGCGAAGTTCACCCTTCCTCCGCCGAGTATTCCCAGCTCGATTGACATCGTTTTAGACAGATAGACGGTTCCCCTGCTGTCCAGGTTGATGGTCCGCTTGCCCTTGTATGTGACTTCCTGCGGACGGGAGTTCTCCTTGTTGTATACTATCAGTGCCATAACTTCCTTTTTTCCGGTTAAACAATTTTTCAAAACATCAATACATTAAACTTTCTACCGCCAGCATCTGGCTTCTCCATGCGAAACTGCCGTGAGTGCGTACTGCATCCATAATCCTGCATACCTTTTGGGAAATGGCCGCTGCCGATATGCCCATGCATTCCGCCAGTGCCTTGAACGAGAATTGTGCCTCATAGAACCTGAGCACGAACATGCGGTATTCCTCATATGGGAATTTCTGGCGTATGAAACGCAGGATGTCCTTCACCAGCCTTTCGCAGCCGTTCAGGTCGTCTTCCAATATGAATTTCGCTTCCTCACCACATCTGAGGAAGAAGTCGTCTTCGGGATGTGTGTACCTGTTCTCCTTCCTGATTTTCACCAGTGCCGCCTTCCTATAACATCCGATGAAATACGCCTCATAGTCCGTTATGTCCTTTCCCGGTGCCATCACCTGCTTCCTTACGAACAGATAGGTGTCGTGGAAATTGTCCTCGTCCAGCATGCCGTATTTCCGGAGTGAGGTTCTTAACCTGTTATAGGATTTCGTGAACCATTCGTTGAATACTCTTTCCTTTTCCGTGCTCTTGTCTGCCATAGCCTTATAATTTTTTGAATTATACATCGCCTACGTTGGTAGGCATTCTTATTTCTTGTGCTTTTTTTCAGTTTGTTTTTCGGCGGTCTCCGGCAAGGCTTGCCGTGAAAAAATACGCTCACGCGTCAGCGTGAGGAAGATTTTTTCACGAGCAACCGGCCCTTGGGCCGCCTTGCGGGACCGTCCTGAAAAACAACTATTTTTGCCGCAAGAAATGAGGATGACAGACAATGACCTGTTGAATCTGTTTTTATGGGAGTATGAATTTGCTTCTCATCCCTTTCATTTCTTCGGACACGGTCTTGTCCAAAATCCGTGCATATATTCTGGTTGTCCTGATGTCCGTATGTCCAAGCATTTTGGCGACAGATTCCATTGAAACCCTGTTGGCAAGTGCAACGGTTGCGAATGTATGTCTTGCCACATGAGTGCTCAGCGGTTTGGTGATACCGCATGTATCGGCTATCTCTTTCAAGTAACTGTTCATCCGCTGGTTGCTGGGCACCGGCAGCAACACCCCTTTTTTCATACATTCCGGGTGTCCCTTGTATTTCTCCAGGATCATCCGTGGAATGTCCAGTAAAGGTATGTCACACATGTTGTCCGTCTTTTCGCGGGCTTTTCTTATCCAATATTCCCCATTGCCATCCTTTATTATATGGTCATGCCTCAGGTGCTGTACATCGGTAAAGGCCAGCCCGGTCAGTGCGCAAAAGACAAATATGTCCCTTACTGTCTGTAACCGGGGAATGGTGAACTCTTTTTTCAAGAGTATGCCAAGTTCTTCTTCCGTGAGGAATGCCCGGTTTGTTCTGGTCTGTTTGAAATGGATTTCCAGGAAAGGGTCATCCGTTATCCATTTGTTTACAAGTGCCGCTTTTATAATCTTCTTGAGATTTTTCAGATACTTGACGGCTGCATTTTGGGCGCATGATTTTTCAGTCTTTACATAGTGCTCAAATTTTGTAATGAATTCATGGTTTATTTCTTTCAGCGGGATATCGTTCATTCCGTATTCTTTTTGCAGCAGTTCCTCCAGATATCTTGCAGTCCGTTCATACCTCAGTACGGTTCCGGCTACATAATCCTTTCCCATCAGTTCCCTGTATTTGCGGTTGTGTTCTCTAAAGACCTCCAACAGCATTTTGGGAGAGTCCCCTTCACCGTAGTAACGTCTTTTCAGTATATCGGCTGTAATCGGTTTGCCGTCCTGCTCCAGTTCCCTGTGTATTTTTAGGACTTTTGTCCGGACCGTATCCAGATAATGGTTCAACTCCATCGCTTTTCTGTCCTTGCCGGCAGTGCATTCCTTTTGGGAGTTCCATTTGGAAACTTCCACACTTCTTTTAATCTGTATTTCCGCCCGTTGCCCGTTGACTGTTATACGCATACAAATAGGTGCCTCACCGTTCTTCAGAAGTTTGGATTTCTTGATGAAGAAAAGAATCGTAAAATAGTTTCTTTGCATAGCCATACTCACAAAATTAAATGTTACAAAATTAATTCCAACGAGTCGGATTACGCTGATACAAAATGCGGAAAATCAATGAAGTATGCTATAACTCGGTGGACATTGCAAGGTGTCTTTCAAGTCCACCTATTCCACCTGTGATTATTGCTTCTTTTTGCGGTAAAATGCAGTGTCGGAAAAAATAAAAATCCCTGATAACTGTTGATTATCAGGGATTTTCTTGTTTTTCTTATTTGTTTGAGTGATCCGCCTGGGGCTTTCACCGTAGCGGTCTATATCTTTGATTTATAAGCTCTTGTAAACCTTGAAAAATTGTACCGTAACGAATTAGTAACGATTTATAGGAACGCTTGTTGTCAGTGAGAGGCATTCGTTTGTCAGCCGTTCTCTGATGCCGCAAAGATAGAGCATTACTTTTTATTTTCCAAACATTTGATTATTAAATCTTTAAAAAAAGATTCCCAGTGCAAGGGGCGAACCTATATATATGGATAGGTTTGCCCCTTGCACCGGGCGGATGCTGCATCAGTCCTACATCCTTGCCGTCCGCCTCGATACCGCCGTTTATGTGAAGCGGTTCCCCCTCCTTTTTCGCTGAACCGAAAAAATCATGGTGTAGTACACGTATAGTATCCCATGCGCTGCCTTTTATTGTTATTCTTTTGCAGCAAACATTAAAAATTAAGTTTGTTATGGAAGTTATTACATTTGAAAGTGAAGCGTATAAAGCGCTTGTAGGGAAGATTGAAAAAATCGCCGGGTATGTAGCCGAAGCGCAGCTGCCTTCGGAAGAAAAAAAGGAGGCTTGGCTGGACAGCAACCAACTGGCGGAAGCGTTGGGGATCAGTACACGTACATTGCAACGCCTGAGGGATGAAAACCTGATCAGCTACTCCATGCTGCGTGGACGGTGTATGTACAAGCTGTCGGAGGTCGAACGCTGTCTGGAAGAGCGTACCATTCGGTGCAAGCCTCAAACATTGGAGGATTTTCGCAAGAACTACCTAACGAGAACCGGCAATGATAAGAAAGGATGATATACTGAAAATGACGGAAAAGGGCATTTCCGTATTCCGCTATTACCTGCCGGTGGACTTCAAGGTGGGAAAGAACTTCCTGAACCCTTTTTATAAGGATACGAAGGCTTCGTGCAATATTTATTACGAACGCAAGGCCGGTGTATTTAAAATGAAGGATTTCGGGAACGAGGATTATTCGGGGGACTGCTTTGAACTGGTGGGCAGGCTGAACGGCCTTAGCTGCAAGGAGCCTAAAGAGTTTGTCGAGATCATGGAAATGATAAACCGCGATCTGCATTTGGGGCTGTCCGCACATGAGGAATATCATGTGAGCCATAGCAAAGTCCCCCAAAAGAGTGAAGTGGTATCGGAAGAACCGAAAGCGAAAAGCGTCCGGCCTTATACTGTCGTGCAAAAGCCCTTTACGGCTGCGGAACTTGCCTTTTGGGGTAAATCGGGAATCGGGGAAAATGTTCTGAAAGCGTACCGGACGGTGTCGCTGAAGAAGTTCAGCAGCGAGAGCCAGGAAAGGAAGCCTTTTTCCTGCATGACAAGCGTCGATGAACCGATGTTCGGATATATGGGGAAACAGCATATCAAGGTTTACCGTCCGTGTTCACAAATGCGGTTCCTGTATGCCGGTGATTTTGGCGACAACTACTGTTTCGGGCTGGAGCAGCTGCCGGCAAAGGGTGATCTGCTCTTTATCACAGGCGGGGAAAAGGATGTGATGAGTCTGGCGGCACACGGCTTCCATGCGATCTGTTTCAACTCGGAAACGGCCTTTATCCCTGTGACTGTCATACACCGGCTCTCGTTCCGGTTCAAACATATCATCCTCCTCTATGATGTGGACAGTACCGGGCTGAAAAGCTCGGCGAAACGTGAAGAGGAGCTGAAAGAATACGGGGTTAAACGATTGTTGCTCCCGCTTGCCGGTACAAAGACGGAAAAGGATGTATCGGACTACTTTATGCTGGGGAACAGCCGTGAGGATTTGATAAAGCTTTTTCTGGACTATCTGGAAACCTTATACAGCGAAACCATGTCGGCATTGAAATCCTGCGAGGTGGATTTCAACAACCCGCCTCCCATTGCACAGATGATCGTATCGGTCAATGATGTGCCTCTCGGAACTCAAGGCAACCTGCTTTGTATCACCGGCGGAGAAGGCACGGGAAAAAGTAACTATGTGGCGGCACTGATTGCCGGAGCTATCCGTCCCACCGGAACGGATGTGGATGCGCTGGGCGTTACGCTCCACGAAAACGGCAGGAACAAGGCGGTACTGTTCTATGACACGGAACAGAGCGAAGTACAGCTGTATAAGAATATCAGCAACCTGCTGCGGCGATGCGGACGTGAGGCGATGCCGAAATGGTTCAAGGCGTATTGTCTTACGGGAATGAGCCGGAAAGAACGCCTGCTTTCCATTATCCAGAGCTTGGACAAGTACCATTATCAATACGGCGGTGTTCATCTGGTGGTGATAGACGGGATTGCGGATTTGATAAAATGCGCCAACGATGAAGCGGAGAGCATAGCCGTCGTGGAAGAACTGTACCGGCTGGCCGGTATCTACAAGACGTGTATCGTAACGGTACTGCATTTTATCCCCAACGGGCTGAAGCTGAGGGGCCACTTGGGAAGCGAGTTGCAGCGGAAGGCTGCGGCGATCCTTTCCATAGAGAAGGACAGCGATCCGGCCATATCGGTGGTGAAGGCTCTGAAAGTAAGGGATGGAAGTCCGCTGGATGTGCCTATCATGCAGTTTTCGTGGGATAAAGAAAAGGCCATGCACGTCTATCTGGGCGAAAAGCCGAAAGAGGAAAAGGACAAGCGCAAAGAGGATGAGCTTGTAGCGGTGGCCAAAGAGGTATTCAGCCGGAGGCGTTTTGTTACTTATGTGGAGCTTGCGGAAGAAATCCAGTCGATACTGGAAGTGAAGGAGCGTACGGCGAAAAGCTACATCAGGTTCATGCGTGAGAAAGAAATCATTCTGAAATCATCCGATAACCAGAGCTATTATGTTATCGGGAACTTTTAAGGAGGAAAGCGTATGTTAGTAGATAAAACGGAATTTGAAGCATGGATGGAACGTATCATGGGTGAGCTGTACCGCATCTCACGGAAGCTGGACAAGGCGGAAACGAGGGAAAAGCACCTGAACTACCTGAACGGAGAGCGTCTGTACGACAATCAGGAAGTATGCCTGTTGTTGCGCATCAGCAAACGCACGCTGCAACGATACCGGAATAACGGGGTGTTGAAGTTCTATTCGATATATCACAAGACATATTACAAGGAGTCGGACTTGCACGAGTTCATCCGCAACAACTTTGACGAGAACGAGATAAAACGGCAGGCACGTGAGGACAAACTGTCCGAGAGCTATCCGCTGCCGAAAGAATAAGTCCATGTTTTTGCTTTGTACCGGTGAAACTACTGCCGTGAGGCAGGAAATCCCAAACTGCGTATTGGTGTTTGTCATGGCAATGACTTCATACAGTTGTGAAACAGGATGAAGTTTCTTTTCTTGTTCGAATGGTGATACTCCAAAGGACAGCGGTCCGGAGGGGTATCATTTTTTATGTGTACACCTAAAAATATTCCAGTTTCGTGGCGTAAAAACCGGAATATGAAAAGTTAATTCCCTCAATACTCAAGTATCTATCATGATTCTGCAAAAAAAGAAAAATACATTCATAAGAAGAATCCAAAGGTTTTTTCCTAATTTTGCAATTATGAATATAAGTTGGTCTGAAATAAAGCCTTATGAGAACGAGCTGCCTACTAACTACGCAGATAGAATAGGCAGGTTATATACTGATACTGTTACTGCTGCTTTCAAGAAAAGTAACGGTCAGTTTTTCACACCGGTATCTATCGCCTATTTTATGGGTAAACAAATAAGTGTGAATAAGGATTCTGTCTCCGTATTAGATCCGGGATGTGGAACTGCCATATTATCATGTGCCATGATTGAGAATCTGGTTTTGCAATCAAAAGTAAAACAGATAGAGTTGGTTACATACGAAACCGATGAAAATCTTATACCGGGATTACAAAAAGTTCTGGAATATATAACAATATGGGGGATGCGCCATAATGTCCGGATTGATTGCCGTTCATATTGTGAGGACTTTATTTTATCCAATTATTCAGTATTATATTCTGATACGATTTATGGCAGGGCTGAGAGTTTGCAGAAATATGATTTGATCATATCCAATCCTCCCTATTTCAAACTTTCCAAAGAGGATAAACGGGTGAAAGCGGCTCAATGCATTATAGACGGACAGCCTAATATATACTCTATATTTATGGCCATATCAGCTTTATTGCTTGCGGAACAAGGTCAGATGATTTATATAACCCCAAGAAGTTTCACTTCGGGAAGATATTTCCGTTTGTTCCGTAATTTCCTGTTTAAGCATATACAGATAGATTTTGTCCACCTTTTCAATACCCGGAAAGATACGTTTGCAAAGGATAATGTATTACAAGAAACGATTATAGTCAAAGGATTCCGGCGGGACGAAATGACAGATGATCGTAGAATCTGCATTTCATATAGCGAAGGAATAGCGGATTTGAGTGCCTCGGGCTTTCCGACTTGGCCACCCCTGCAATCAAAGAAGTACAGCGGAAAGAAATCATTGACCTTACCTCAAAAGAATTGATATTGCATTTGCCAGTCAGCCTTGAAGACGAGAAAATTATCAGGCTGTTCAAATCATGGGATGGCAACCTGAACAAATATCATATCCAGATTTCCACCGGCCCGGTTGTAGCTTTTCGTTCAAAGGAACAATTATGTGAAACCTCCGGAGAAGGAACAGCAGCACTATATTGGTTGCATAACGTAGTAAAGATGCTGGCTGATCATCCTGTCGTAAAGGAAGGAAAACCTCAATTCATCCATATAAATGAAATGTCTGTATCCACCTTGTTACCTAACAAGAATTATGTTCTGTTGCGACGTTTCAGCTCCAAAGACGATAATAGCCGGTTAATTGCCGCACCTTATTTTGGAAACATGACTTCCTGCGCACATGTAGGAATCGAAAACAAACTGAACTATATCTATCGTCCCAAAGGACACTTGAACCGTATGGAGGTAATGGGGATAGCCGCCTTATTGAATAGTGACTTGTTCGATAATTATTTCAGAACATTCAATGGAAATGTAAATGTCAGTGCTACGGAATTGAGGGAGATGCCCATGCCTCCCCTTGAAGTCATTGAAAGTATCGGAAAAGACCTGATTGCCATGAATGATTATTCTATGGTGAACGTAAATAAGATTGTAAACAAATATTTTATGTAATATGAGCAAAATAAGTGATGCACAAGATATATTGTCAGTGTTGGGTTTGCCTCCGGCGCAGCAGAATGAAATATCCGCTTTGACTTTACTTGCATTATGCGGATTAAAGGAAGAAGACAACTGGGCGGATGCCACCCGCAAGAGCTTAAAAATAAGCAAGGATATTATGGCATTTGTCAATGAGAACTATAAAAAAGAGCAGCCGTATGCCCCAAATACACGGGAAACTTTCAGACGGCAGGTGCTTCATCAGTTCTTGCAGGCACGTATCGTAGATTATAACCCGGATAATCCGGCTTTACCGGTGAACAGTCCAAACGCCCATTACAAACTGACAGAAGAAGCCTATGAAACAATAAAATCATACAATACCCAAGAATGGGAAATAAAAGCCCAAAACTTTAATGATGCGGTAGGGCGATTGATTGAAGAGTATGAGAAAAGCCGTGAGATGGAAATGATACCGGTTACTATTGAAGGTAAGGAATTTAAACTGTCTCCGGGCAAACATAATGAAGTACAAGCGGCGGTCATTAATGAGTTTGCACCTCGTTTTGCGGCAGGCGCAAAAGTCCTTTATATCGGTGATACTGCCAATAAAGACCTTTATTGTAACAAGGAGCTTTTAAAAGAAATTGGCATTCCGATCACAGAACACAGCAAACTGCCGGATATTGTCATTTATGACGGTAATAAAGAGTGGCTATTCCTAATCGAAGTGGTTACTTCGCATGGGCCGGTATCTCCCAAACGTGTAATCGAGCTGGAAGATTTCACGAAAGAATGCAAAGCGGGGAAAGTATATGTTACTGCTTTTCCTGATAGATCAGAGTTCAAGAAACATGTGGCTGATATTGCATGGGAAACCGAAGTTTGGATAGCGGAAAATCCAGATCACATGATTCATTTTAATGGAGATAGATTTATAGGGCCAAGATAGTAAATTTGTATTGAGTATGACAAAAGAAGAACTTATAGGAATAATTAAGAATAAGAAAAGTGCTCCTTTTTTATTTCTTGGATCGGGATTTACAAAACACTATTTAAATACCCCTACATGGGAAGAATTATTATCAAGATTTGCATCTAAACATATTAACGCATATTATACGTCATTAGGGACTTATGATTTATCTGTCATTGCCTCTGAAATAGCAAAAGAAGAAAATAAATCCTTTTGGGATTTACCTAATGATAACAAATTCAAGCAGTCATTTCAAGACAAGGCAATAAGCACAAGTAGTGTGCTTAAATATAAAATTGCAACTTTCTTAAAAGAGCTAACACATAATAGTATTCCAGAAAAATACACAGAGGAATTAGAGCTTCTTAAAACGATTAATATAGATGGAATAATAACAACAAATTGGGATGACTTAATAGAAATATTACTTCCTAAATTAACTAAATATGTAGGGCAAGAAGAGTTGATATTTTCATCCGTTCTTAATATTGGAGAAATATATAAAGTACACGGCTGTGTTTATCAACCTGAAACAATGGTTTTAACAAAAGAAGACTATAATGGATTTAATGATAAAAACACATATTTAGCAGCTAAATTAATAACAATATTTATAGAACACCCAATTGTCTTCATAGGTTACTCTATAAATGATAGCAATATAAAGGAAATATTATCATCTATAGTAAAATGTCTTAATCAGGAGAAAATTAAGAAGCTGCAAAATAATTTATTCTTTGTAGAATGGAATCCTGATGAAAACTCTGATTTTATGATTCAGCCACATGATATTACTATGGAACATGGGTTTATTTTGCCTGTCACTCGTATTATTACCCATGAATATAAACCGGTATATGAATGTTTAGCAACATTTGAAAGAGGAATGCCTACACATTTGTTACGTTTATATAAGAAACAATTCTATGAAATAGTCTTCTCTGAAAAACCGGAAAAACAATTATATGCTTTACCCGGAAAAGATATAGATGTAACGCCTAATATTCAAGTTGTTTATGGTTTTGGAGCTATTGATAAATACAAATCTGCAGTAGGATATACCGGATTAAAGGCTATTAATCTATTTAGAGATATAGTTGATAATAATGGAAATTATGAACATGAAATAATATTAACTAAGACAATACCAGAATTACGTAAAAATACAAAGTTTATTCCTTGCTATAAATATTTAAAGGCGGTTGGCATAATAAGTGATGAAACTTATAACAATAATAAATTAGGTGTGAATTTTCCTCTTAATAAGAAAGAAGATTTTTATTTTTATTCATTTCGGGAGGATGAAAAGAAAAAAACTATAAATGAAGCTATTGAAGATTATGCAGATGCTATTTGGAAAGTATGCGCTTTAATTCCCTATTTAGATATAAAAGATGAAGAACTTGAAATTTTACATGATTTTATATCAAAGAATTTCAATGACTTTTTAGTACTAAAAAAGAAACCTGATTATTCTACTTATTTTAAAAAATTAATATGTTTTTATGATTGGAGAAAGTATGGTTGGTAAAAATTGAAATAGAAAGGCTTACTATTATGCGTATAGTATAAACCCCACCCCGCCGGCTTCCCAAGAAACAGCAGAGTGGGGTTGTTTTTATGGCTTCGGTTAC
>OLQB01002046.1_pt1 | contig 13520 bp, 16 predicted proteins | sample 1672681 | NCBI WGS metagenome assembly OLQB01 (sample SAMEA3136713, study PRJEB25190) | human gut metagenome | reverse complement strand
CTGGAATGGTGTATTGAATACAAAAGTATCAACAAAAAATACTGGAGTTGGTCATTTCCTATTCACATTCGCAATGATGGCAGGTGTTCTTCTCGTCTGTGCATTCTTACCAGATGTATTCAATATATTTGCATGTGCTGTTGGAATGCTGCTGATCAAATTCGTAACATATATAGATTTGTTAATTCCTAAAAAGGAGGAAACATGGTAATACAAAGTGATGTTTATACAATTATTTTCTTAACAATCGTATTGGGAAGCGGAATCGTAGTTTTGTCTAAGAAAATCGATGCCTTAGATCCAATGGAAAAACCAAAAGGAATTCTATTGCCAGTACTGTTAGGCGTACAGTCTGTGTATAACACAGTCAAAGATTCTGTTGGAAAGCACTATGCGGATAGTTTAACACCATACATTCTTGTGTTATGGACATATATCTTTACCGCAAATGTCTGTTCATTATTTGGATTTTCATCTCCAACATCAAATTTAAGTGTAACGTTGTTGTTGTCAGTCATTACATGGCTTTTGATTCAGGCTGCTGAATTTAAGTTCCAGGGAATCAAAGGGTATTTCCATGGATTCTTAGAACCTATTCCAATTATGCTTCCAATGAACATCTTTGGTAAGTTTTCAACAATGGTTTCTATGGCATTACGTTTATTTGGAAATATTCTGTGTGGCGGAATTATGATGCAGTTGATTTATAGTTTCTGTCAATGGATCTCTAATTCTATCGTTGGTTTATTTACGAGTGTGAATGGCAATGTATTTAACTTTATTGCTCCATTCTTAACACCAATCCTGCATGCATATTTTGATTTATTTGCGGGATTTATTCAGACACTCGTATTCGTAACATTAACTGTGGTTCTTATCGGGAATGATATTCCTGAAGAATATAAAGACAAAGCTTAAAGTATAAGGAGGAGCTTAAAATGGATATCAATAAAGGTTTGATTGCAATTGGTGCAGGTTTAGCTGTCATGACAGGTATGATGACAGGTCGAGGTGAAGGTGAAGTTGCTGCTCACGCATGTGATGCAATTGGTAAGAATCCTGAAGTAGAATCTAAGATTCGTTCAACTATGATTCTTGGTATTGCACTTTCTGAAACATGTGCTATTTATGGACTGCTCGTTGCCATCCTTCTGATGTTTGTATATTAATCGACAGGAAATTTAAGCAATGATTGATGTCGATATCACTGGTCAGTTAATACCTAATTTACTGACAGTCTTAGTCCAACTATGCAGTACATTAGTTCTGTTTTTGCTTGCAAAAAAATTCTTATGGAAATCTGTAAAGAATTGGTTAGATGCTCGTGCAGATAAGATGCAGTCCGATCTTGAAACGAGTGAAAAAGCAAAGCAGGATGCTTTGAGTGACCGCGAAAACGCAAAGAATCAGTTAAATGAGGCTGCAAAGAAATCAGAAGCAATTGTAGAAGCTGCTGTCAAAGAAGCGGATAGTGAAAAACAGGCAATTCTTGATAAGGCACGCGCAGAAGCTGAAGAAGAAAAAGCAAAGGCTCGTGAAGCAATTGAAAATGATCGTCTCAAGATGGTTGATTCTGTGAAGAAAGAAATGGTCAATGTCGCTATGGATGCTGCTGAAAAGCTGATTGGTTCTAAAAATGGTGAAGAACTTGATCGAAAGGCAATCCAGGATTTTGTGAAGGAAGCTGACAGCCATGAAGAATGAAGTTGCGGAACGCTATGGAGCAGGACTATTTGAATTAGCAAAAGAAGAAAACAAAGTAGAAGAATACATGAATCAGGTAATGCTTTTGAAGCAAACATTAAAAGAAAATCCTGAATTATCTACTTTCTTTCTCTCCGTTAAAGTCTCAAAAGAAGAAAAAAGAAATGTGATTGATAAAGTATATTCTACATATGTTGATCACAATATTGTTAATTTCATAAAACTTGTTGTAGATAAAGGTAGAGCAACACAACTGCTTAATATCTATACAAGCTTTATTCAAATGTGTGAAGAAGATCTTGGAATTCAACATGCAACGGTATTGTCTGCACGTAAACTTTCTCAAGAAGATATGAACACAATTGGAAACACTTTAGTATCAAAAACAAACAAGAGAATCATTCTTGAAAATGTAGTTGATCCAAGTATCATTGCAGGAATTAAAGTCACAGTTGGAAATACTGTGACTGATGTCACAATGAAAACAAAGATTGATAGAATGAGGAATACGTTATTGAAAGGAGGACAAATGGCATGAGTACTTCAATTAGACCAGAAGAAATCAGTTCACTCATTAAAAATGAAATTAAGAACTATGATAATAAGATTCATTCTGATGATGTTGGATATGTTATTTCTGTAGGTGATGGTATTGCCATGATCCAAGGCATTGATAAAGCAATGTCCAGTGAACTTCTTGAATTCCCTAATGGTGTTATGGGAATGGTCATGAACCTGGAAGAAGACCATATTGGTGCTGTTCTTTTAGGTGATGATACAAAGATCAAAGAAGGCGATGAAGTAAAGAGAACAGGAAAGATTGTTGAAGTTCCTGTTGGGGAAGGACTACTTGGAAGAGTTGTCAATCCATTAGGTGAAGCTATTGATGGTGGTGTTCCAATTCAATACACAAAGAAACGTGAAATTGAAAGAGTAGCACCAGGTGTTATGACAAGAAAATCTGTTGATCAGCCATTGATGACAGGTTTGAAAATGATTGACTCTATTATCCCAATTGGTAAGGGACAAAGAGAATTGATCATTGGTGATAGAGAAACAGGTAAGACTGCGATTGCGATTGATACAATCATCAACCAGAAGGGTAAGGATGTATATTGTATCTATGTAGCTATCGGACAGAAAGAGTCAACAGTTGCTCGTTTAGTTCAAAAATTAAAAGAACATGATGCAATGAAGTATACAGTTGTAGTCAATGCATCAGCTTCTTCTACTGCACCATTGCAGTATATTGCTCCATATGCAGGATGTGCTATGGGTGAAGAATGGATGGATAATGGTAAAGATGTTTTGATTATCTATGATGATCTAAGTAAACATGCAGTTGCTTATAGAACAATGTCATTACTATTAAAGAGACCTCCAGGACGTGAAGCATATCCAGGTGATGTTTTCTATCTACATTCTAGATTATTAGAAAGAGCTGCGAAGTTGAGTGATGAATTAGGTGGTGGTTCTTTAACTGCTTTGCCTATCATTGAAACACAGGCTGGTGATATTTCAGCATATATTCCAACAAACGTTATTTCTATTACTGATGGACAGATTTTCTTACAGACAGATTTGTTTGCATCTGGTGTTAGACCTGCTGTAGATTCTGGTTTATCTGTATCTCGTGTAGGTTCTGCAGCACAGACAAAAGCAATGAAGAAAGTATCTTCTTCATTAAAGCTGGATCTTGCACAGTATCATGAAATGCAGTCTTTCGCTCAGTTTGGTTCTGACTTGGATGCTTCTACAAAGAAGATCTTGAACCATGGTGAAAAAGTAACAGAACTATTGAAACAGCCTCAGTATCAGCCAATGTCTATGGTAGATCAGGTATTGTCTTTATTTGCGGTTAAAGAAGGTTATATGGATGAAATTTCTGTTGGCGATATTGCTCAATTTGAAAAGACAATTCATAAGACATTCCACGCAAACTATGCAGATATCTGTAAAGAAATAGAAGAAAAAGAAGCATTGAGTGATGAATTGATGGAAAAGATGAAGAATGCAATGAAAGACATTCTTGATCAATTCAAATTACTTAAGGGAGTAAATTAGTATGGCTGGCCAGTCTAGACAGGCGTTGCGTACGCGTATCAAGTCTGTACAGTCTACCCGTAAGATCACAAAGGCAATGGAAATGATTGCCAATGCTAAACTTGTTCGTTCTAGAAGCAAGATGGAAGCCAATCGTGAATACGCACAGAAGCTTCAAGATACAGTTGATGAAATTGTTATGAATAATCCGGATGCGGAAAGTCAGTATGTAGTTAAAACAGACAATCCACATAAGGTAACAATTGTATTTGCATCTGATCTTGGCTTATGTGGCGGTTATAATGCGAATGTCATGAAAATGGCAAATGAAGTGTTAGATAAAGAAGATCCAATCTATGTGATTGGCACATCACTGTATTCCCAGTTTAAAGAAAAAGGGTATCACGTGATGAATGATGAAATCATTTCTAGTGATAAACTAACGTTTTCTGAATTAAAAGAAGTGATGGAATCCTGTATCAATATGTACCAGGATGGTAAAGCTGGTACAGTGCAGATCTTATATACAAAGTTTGTCAATACAATGACATTTACACCAGATATTGATGTTTTATTACCTTGTGTCTTAGTAAAGAAAGAAAAGGTAAAGGAAAAGTCTAACAAGCTTCCAGTAGAAACTTTATTTGAACCGGACGCATCTTCTATCTTGGATAGTTTAATTCCAATGATGGTTACGAATGTTGCGTATTCAAACTGGATGGAGTCCACGACAAGTGAACAAGGAAGTAGAAGAGTTGCGATGAAAACAGCATCAGATAATGCTGATGATCTGTCCTCCTCATTACAGCTTGAATATAACAAAGCACGTCAAGCCGCTATTACCCAGGAAATTACTGAGATTGTTGGCGGAAGCAGTGCAGTATAAGAAAGAAGGCATTTATGAGCAATACAGGAAAAATACTACAAGTTATTGGACCAGTTGTAGATATTCGCTTTGATGCAGAACATTTACCTTCCATTAAAAACGCTATTTTAATTAAAACAGATGATGGCCAGCAGATGACAGCGGAAGTTGCACAGCATGTTGGTGATGATGTTGTTAGATGTATCGCTATGTCTTCAACAGATGGTCTTGTAAGAGGAATGGATTGTATCGATACAGGAAAACCAATTGAAGTTCCTGTTGGTGATGCAGTTCTTGGAAGAATGTTTAATGTTCTAGGTGAAGCAATTGATGGTCTTGGTGAAGTAAAGGCAGATCAAAAGATGCCAATTCATCGTGAAGCACCAACATTTGCTGAACAGACAACACAAAACGAAATCTTAGAAACAGGTATCAAAGTTATCGACTTATTATGTCCTTATGCAAAGGGTGGTAAGATTGGTTTATTCGGTGGTGCAGGTGTTGGTAAAACTGTACTTGAACAGGAATTAATTCATAATATTGCCATTGAACATGGTGGCAGATCTGTTGTTGCCGGTGTTGGTGAAAGAACACGTGAAGGCAACGATATGTACTATGAAATGAAGAATTCTGGAGTATTAAAGAACACTGTTCTTACATATGGACAGATGAATGAATCTCCAGGTGCCAGAATGAGAGTTGCATTGAGTGCTCTTACAATGGCTGAATATTTTAGAGACGTTGAACATCAGGATGTATTGTTATTTATTGATAATATCTTCCGTTTCACACAGGCAGGTTCTGAAGTATCTGCGTTACTTGGACGTATGCCATCTGCGGTAGGTTATCAGCCTACATTAGCAACAGAAATGGGACAGCTGCAAGAAAGAATTACTTCTACAAAAGATGGTTCTATTACTTCTGTACAGTGTGTATACGTTCCTGCGGATGACTTGACAGACCCAGCGCCAGCCGCAACATTCTCACACTTGGATGCAAGACTTGTATTGGATCGTTCTATCGCTGCTTTAGGTATTTATCCAGCAGTGGATCCACTGGGATCTTCTTCTCGTATGCTTGATCCACTTGTTGTTGGTGAAGAACATTATCAGGTCGCTAGAAAAGTACAGGAAATTTTACAGAGATATAGAGAATTACAGGATATCATTGCAATCTTAGGTATGGATGAACTTTCCGAAGACGAGAAACTGGTCGTAGACCGCGCAAGAAAGGTACAGAGATTCTTATCACAGCCATTCTTCGTAGCCGAACAGTTTACTGGAAAACCAGGACAGTATGTATCCTTAAGTGATACGATCCAGGGATTCAAAGAAATCTTAGAAGGAAAACACGATGAGATTCCAGAAGGAATGTTCTTAAATGCAGGAACCATCGAAGAAGTTGTAGAACGTTTTGCAGCAAGAAATAAGTAGGTGATCCTATGGCTGAAAACACAATGAAATTAGAAGTCATTACACCAGAACGCTCATTTTATACAGGAGATGTCACATTCGTTGAGTTAAATACAACCGAAGGAGAAGTCGGAATCTACGCAAGACACATTCCGATGACGATGATCATCGCACCTGGAGTCTTAACGATCACAGAAGAAGACGGAACCAAGAAGAAAGCGGCATTACTAAAAGGATTCGTGGAAGTCACAGAAACAACCATGAGTATCCTGGCAGAAGTCGCAGAATGGCCGGAAGATATCGATGTTGAACGTGCAAAGAAATCGGAAGAGAGAGCAAGAAAGAGACTCGAAACTAAGAGCGCAGATATTGATATTGCAAGGGCAGAATTGGCACTTAAAAGAGCGTTAGTTCGTAAGGGATTGAAAGCATAAAGTTTATTTGAATATGTGTAAAAAGATTCTAGGCAGATTGATTGCTTAGAATCTTTTTATTATTCTTCATCTTGAGTTCCAATAAACAAACAAATATTCATAAAAATAAACATTATAATTGTGTGTGTAGTGATAAAGTTATATTTGAATACTAAACAATATATTAAATTAAATAATAAGTAACTTCCATCAACAATAAAAAATGCCTTATTCTTTTATTGTGAAATAAATTTTTCATTACTAATGCCCCCAACGTTTTGACCAAGTTAAAGTTTTATTATCTATATTGTCTATGGATTCATCAGAAATATTTTCTTCTAAAACTTTAATAGGTGAATTAGGTATGTTTTCTGATTCGTCTGCAGATACACGTTGTAGTGATGATAATAACATAGATAAAACCAATGTAGATATCATACATATAGATAACACTTTTTTAATTATTTGTTTCATTAATTCCTACCTCCACCTAAGTATTAGTTATTTATAACTAACTATATCGTATGAAATATTTAATTTCTTGTCAATTGTATTTTGTATTTATTAACAAGAAATTAACAAGTGTGTTATGTAATACATTTGGAATGTGTTTCCAAATGTATTACATAATGCGTATGCTATAATGCCAGTAGGCAGAATGAAATGAATAGTCCGTAAGGGCAAACGAAAAGCACCAGAGATTAGGCCCTCTGGTGCTTTTCTATTCCGTTTTGGCAAAGGTAGCTTATTCCTTAGGCTGATTGTCTTTTACTCGTCTCCGTCCAACTATTTGCAAATGAAGTAGGCAAGCACATTCGCCATGACGAAGAGAAATCGAGCAATTGATCGAAGGAAAAGCAATCCAGAAAGAAATCAGATTAGAACTAACATACAACGAACTAGACAGCACGATCGAAAATCTCTGGAGTATCCTTTTTATAATAAAATTATTTATGCCTCAATCATATCCGCAATGTACTGCTCTATATGTTCTCTCGGAACATTCAGCACAAACGAAAGTTCGGAAAAAAGCATATATTCAGCTAATTTAAAATACCTCTCATCAGTAGAAGAAAGCTTTTTACCCTGTTCGGCACGTTCCTGCTTGCGGCTATATATTAATTTTAGAATACTTGCAATCTTTTCATTATCACCGCTTAATATTACGGCCTTATATTCCTGTTCACGCATTTTCTCATTTTGAATATCTTTTTCATCAATATCCGGCATAGATTTTATAAATGCTATGGCATCCTCTTTACTGATAATATTTCGGATTCGACCATGAACGTTATCTACAGGAATATATATCTTAGATCCTTTTTGATTGATCGGCGCTAATGCATAATATTCTTTATCTTTATTCACGCCAGACATATCAAGACATCCAACATCTTCAATTTCACAAATACCTTCAGGAATTTTTATGACATAATCACCTTTTTTATACATAACGATAGAGTTCCTTTAAAAGATTTAAACTTGATTCAGATAATCCCCAACAGGAGAATTATTGTACTGCTTTTTGATCTCAATGACGATAGAACCATCATCATTCTTATGCTCTGATAAAAGTTGATATTTAGTTCTGGATACATCTAATTTTTTTATGTATTTTTTATATTCCTCCTCGATCAATTTACGCGCATAAGCAGTAGTCTCCCCATTATGATTAGAGAAAATAACCGTTTGTGTAAGACATGCTTTCTGAATTCGTTTCATATCACTTTACCTCCAATTTATAATTCTAAAGAAACTAAAGTAAATCTGACAGAAAAAAGACTGCTTCACTCGGTAACATTCGAATGAAACAGTCTTTTTTTCATGTAAATCGTACTCGGTTTATATGACTATTTTATCATTTTTCGAAAAATTTTGTAAGTAAATTTTATCATGAATTTTACATGACAATAAATATTATAATAACAAATATAGTGAATAATACACAGTTTCCACCAATACCCTTCAGTGTATCTACATACATCGACAGCCTATGGCCAACAATTATTTATTCGCCAAATTATTATTCTGATACCGAGAATCAAACGTAACCTCATCATCAAACCATTCAGGCCCCTCATATTCTACAGCAACTTCCTCACTAGGGAATTCCACCTCGGCCATTACAAGTCCCTCATACTCTCCATGAAAGACATCCAGTTCAATAATAAATCCATGTTCATCCGGAATCTTATAACGAGTCTTGGAAATTAAAATCCCATCCACCTTTGGAAGCAGGTGTTCATAAGCTGCCTTATCAAGTGGAAATTCATGTTCGGTTCTAGCCATCAATCCCTTACTCTTAAAAGTTAAGAAATACTGCTTATTCATCCTGCGGATACGAATGACAGGTTCCATGCAAAGATAGCCCTGCTCAATCTCAGAGTGTGGATAAGAATCCAGATTATCAGGTAAGTTGTGGACGATAAATTTTCTTTCGATTTCCATGAGCATTTCCTCCTTGAAGTGCAGATCCTAAGCCTCTTAAGGCCTCATACTTTTTCTTTATTATACCCATCGTCTATGATATAATCAACAAAGATTCGAGAAAAAAGACAAAGGAGATGAATATAAATGCGTTTAAGAAATGTACCAGGAGCGAGAGAAACAATTATTGAAAACCAGTTTTCCATCCAAGAGCCAGAACAGAAGAAAGGAAAATGGGCAGAGGTATTTGGAAATGATCATCCGATCCACATCGAAGTAGGAATGGGAAAAGGACAGTTTATCATAGAAATGGCAAAAAGAAATCCAGAGATCAACTATATCGGAATTGAGAAATATTCTAGCGTGCTAGTAAGAGCCGTAGAGAAATTAGAAGACTTTGAACAGAACAATCTTCGCCTGATCCGTATGGATGCAGAGAATATTGAAGAAGTTTTTGATAAAGATGAAGTAGACAGAATCTACTTAAACTTCTCCGATCCATGGCCAAAAGACCGACATGCAAAGAGAAGACTGACATCCACAAGATTTTTAGAACGATACAATAACATTTTGACACCAGAAGGAAGAGTCATGTTTAAGACAGACAATAAAGATTTGTTTGACTTCTCCTTAGAACAGGTAGAAGAAGCAGGATGGATCTTAGAAAATCACACATATGATCTTCATCATAGTGAATATAATGAAGGAAATGTCATGACAGAATATGAAGAGAAATTCTCCGCCAAAGGAAATCCAATCTGCCGTTTAGTAGCATATCGTCATGCAAAGTAAAAGGATTGCATAAAATAAACAAAAAGTGGTAATATAATCATGAAACAAGGAAAGTTTCGATGCAAGATCCAGTTATTTTTATATTTGCATCCATGTATAAACCGATGGATCTGCAGATTTTATGAATCATTAGAAGAAGCAAAACGATGTTTAAATAAATAGCAAAGGATAGGTGAATGATTATGGAATATACATTTACAAGTGAAAATTTTGAAGAAGAAGTATTAAAAAGTGATGTACCAGTCTTAGTTGATATGTTTGCAACATGGTGTGGACCTTGCAAGATGATGGCTCCAGTCGTTGCACAGCTTGCCGAAGAATATAAAGGATCTGTAAAGGTTGGAAAGCTTGATATCGATCAGAATGTGGATATCGTGGCACAGTACAAGATCATGTCAGTTCCAACATTTTTAGTGATCAAAGATGGAGAGGTAGTTAAAAAACTGATCGGTGCAGTATCTAAAGAAGAATTAGTTGAAGCGATCGGTCAGGCAAAGTAGTATGATGAATATATTAAATATTGAACATATCAGCAAAATTTATGGAGAGAAAGTTATTTTTGATGACGTATCTCTTGGAATCCACAGCGGTGATAAGATTGGTGTGATTGGGGTCAATGGTACAGGAAAGACTACATTATTAAAAATTATCGCCAAGATCAATGAGCCAGACAAAGGCCAGATCATCTGTGGAAATGGAATCCGTGTATCCTATCTTCCGCAGAATCCAGAATTCCCGAAGAAGCAAAGTATTTTGGAATATGTGATGGATGGAAAAGAACATCAGGACTGGAAGACAGAGAGTGAAGCAAAGACAATTCTTACAAAGCTTGGAATCTATGATTTTGACGAAGGATGCGATCATTTATCCGGAGGTCAGAAGAAGAGAGTTGCACTTGCAAGAACTTTAGTAGATCCGACAGAAGTCCTGATCCTTGATGAGCCGACCAACCACTTGGATAACGATATGGTTTTGTGGTTGGAAGAATTCTTAAACAGCTTCCGCGGCGTATTGATCATGGTAACTCATGACCGCTATTTCTTAGACCGCGTCACAAATAAGATCGTAGAGATCGATAAAGGAAAGCTTTACGAATATGACACAAACTATTCAGGATTTGTAGAATTAAAAGTCCAGCGTGAAGAGATGGAATTAGCGACAGAACGCAAACGTCAGAGTTTACTCCGTGTGGAAATGGAATGGATGAAGCAGGGAATCAAGGCAAGAGGAACAAGACAGAGAGCAAGAACCGAACGTTTTGAGGAACTTAAGAATGCCAAAGGTCCCTCCATGCAGCAAAATGTCGAAATGGATTCTATAAGCAGCCGTCTTGGAAAGACAACGATCGAGTTAGAACACATTTCCAAAGGATTCGGTGATAAACATCTGATCAACGATTTCTCTTATATTTTCCTAAGAGATGATCGAATCGGATTTATCGGACCAAATGGATGTGGAAAATCAACGTTAATGAAGATGATCATGGGGATTTTAAAGCCAGATGAAGGAAATATCACGATCGGAGACACTGTAAAGATTGGATATTTTGCACAGGAGAATGAAGATATGACTGGAGATATCCGTGTCATTGATTATATTAAAAATGTTGCAGAATACATCCAGACAACAAAAGGGCAGGCAAGTGCATCCCAGATGTTAGATCGCTTCCTGTTTCCACCAGAACTTCAGTACACACCGCTGGATAAACTTTCAGGTGGAGAACAGAGACGACTCTACTTGTTAAAAGTACTGATGGAAGCACCGAATGTTCTGATCCTTGATGAGCCGACCAATGACCTTGATATCCAGACATTAACGATTCTTGAGGATTATCTGGATACCTTCGCAGGAATCGTGATCACGGTATCCCATGACCGCTATTTCCTTGATCGTATTGTAAACCGTATCTTTGCATTTGAAGAAGGCGGACATTTAAAACAATACGAAGGTGGATATACAGATTATCTTGAAAAAGTAAAACCTGCAGCCAAACCAGAAAAAAGCAAACCAGCGAAAAAAGAAAACAACGGAAAGAAATTCCAGAAAGAACATCAAAAGAAGCTTAAATTTACATACAAAGAACAAAAAGAATTTGAAACGATCGATGATGATATCGCCAAACTGGAAGAGAAGTTAGAGCAGTTAGACGAAGAGATCATGGAAAATGCAACGAATTCTGGAAAGTTAGCAGAACTGACGGAGCAGAAAGAATCTGCACAAGCGGAATTAGATGAGAAAATGGATCGTTGGGTATATTTAAATGATCTGGCAGAACAGATAGCAAATCAATGACAAATAAAAGAGGATTGACTTACAAAATATCAGATAAGGCAATCCTCTTCTTTTACTCTTCTTTTTTTATTTTGATCTTCTTTTTATACAATCGATAATCTACCCAGTTCTTGATCAAGAATTGAACCGTCGCAAAGAACGGAACTCCAAGGAACATTCCCAAAGGACCAAAATAAGCACCGCCAACTGTAATAGAAAATAAGATCAACAATGGACGTACGCCCGTGGATTCTCCAAGAATCTTAGGTCCAAGGATCAATCCGTCAAACTGCTGTAAAACAAAGACCATAATGATAAAGATCAGACATTTCATCGGACTTACGATAAATAAAATAAATGCCCCTGGAACAGCACCAATGATCGGACCAAAATAAGGAATCATATTTGTAATTCCGATAATAACACTGATCAGCACTGTATATGGGAGTTTTAATATTGTCATTGCAACAAAAGCAAGCAAACCAATGATCAGAGAATCAATGGATTTTCCAATAATAAATCCAGAAAAAATTTTGTGACAATCTTTTAAAGTGCGTAATACACGATAAGAGAAGTTTTCATTAAAGATTGCAAGAACAATTCTTTTACCAGCATATTTTAAAATAAATTTATCAATGGTCATATAAATAGAAACAATAAATGCAATAAATAAATTAAATAATCCCTTTGCAAATGACATGGAAGCTTCATAAAGCATAGGAACAATATTTGTTAAAAGATTATTCGTCAGTTCAAACAGCTTTGGTAAAGTTTTCGTCTCGATCATATCAGCAATCTGGTCAGGAAATATATCGGTACTGTTTTCACGATATTGCTCAAACATCGACATGATGGAGTTATAAATATCAGGGATCATCAAAGATAATTCACGGATACTGTCATATAACTGTGGAATAATAAATCGAAGGCAGACAATGATACAACCGACCATAACAAGATAACTGATCAAAATAGCAAGTCCACGTTGTTTGTCAGGTTTGCTTTTTAAAATTCTTGCAGATACATTTCTCTGAAAGAATGAAACAACTGGGTTTAGAATATAGGCGATCAGAAACCCCATAAAAAATGGAAATAAGATTCCCCATAGTTGGGAAATAAGTTTACTAGTTGTAGACCATTGTGTCACAAAACGGAAGATGATACATCCGATCAGAATTACGACAGTCGTATAAATGGAAATTGTAAAATATTTTTTATTTGATTCAAATTTGTGATTATTTGCCATTAGCTGCTCCTTAAGATTGTAAAATACAATATATTCAAAATGTGCGTTGTAATATTTATAGGGTAGTAGTATTTATTATAGACGTTTCTTAGAATAGTTACAAGAAAAGATTTACATAAAGAAAAACACCATCCCCGGCTACCTATATCAACCAAAAACAGTGCTTTAGTACGCGATGAGGGGTTCGAACCCTCGACACCCTGATTAAGAGTCAGGTGCTCTACCAACTGAGCTAATCACGCATATCTTATGAAGTTTTTACTGCGCTTCCTTAACGCAAGATTTATTATATACGAATGTTTTAAGAAATGCAAGCATTATTTTTAATTTTTTTTATTTTTTTTACA
>OLQB01002031.1_pt1 | contig 13639 bp, 1 predicted proteins | sample 1672681 | NCBI WGS metagenome assembly OLQB01 (sample SAMEA3136713, study PRJEB25190) | human gut metagenome | reverse complement strand
AATAATTAATAATTCTGATTTTTCAAAATTAGCTAATTCAGCTTTGTTTTATAAGTTATTGTAACTGACTTATTGTTTTGGCATTTTAAACTTCCGGGATTTTCTGTTCCGGATAAAATGAATGAATAACTAAAATGTTAATTTTAATATGTAAAATAATGAACATTAATTAAAATTAACTTTAATTTTTGTACAGTTAACTATAAATAAAACAAAGTCATTAAATAATTATTGTGAAATTATGATAGTGATTTTACTGGAGTTTCACAAAAATCTAAACATTTAAAAAATCTATTATTGGAGGCAAATTCAATGGATGTAGAATTTGAATTTAGCTTTGAAGAGGATGGATTTATGATTTATGTTAAACAAATCAATTAATTAATTTACTGGCTGTTTAAAATAATTAAATATCAAATTCACCTGTTGTGTTTAGTTATATGATGATGGTAATATGTTTACCATTATTATCTTTCTCTTATTTTTCTTTTTTGTGCTGTTTAAAAAATTTATTTTTCAGGTTAATAAAATATAGAAGTTATATATATCTTAAAAGACATATATAATTGTATAATTTTAGATTTATTGTTTAAATTAGTATATTGGTGTTAAAATGAATTTTTTAAAAGTATTAGTAATAGCTAGTCTATTATTCATCTTTTGTGGTTCAGTTTATGGTGTTAATGAAGCAGATTCTTTAGATATTCAGGGAGTGGATGTTGATGGGAATTCAGATACAGTTATTGTTGAAAATGCTAATTTAACTTACGATAAACTTATCATAAATGATAATGGTGAAGAAGTCGTTATTGGAGATAATTCTATTTGGGATATTCCAATTAAAGAAGGTCCTATTGTAGAAAATGATAATACCTCTGTTCCAGATATTAGTTTAAAAGACGAAAATGGTAATGCCATGTCTTTTAATAATCCTGCAGATGTATTTATCAATGAATCCTTTAACTTCCAAATGGTATTTAAGAATTTAGGAGATGCTACTGGATTTCAGCCTTATGTTCAGCTAATAGCTCCTGAAGAATTAACACAATTTACCGTTTCATTTTCTAATAGAAATATAGTTCCGATAAAAGTTGGAGTATTTGATGAAAGTACTTATAATAATGCAACAGGTTTATATACATTAATTGATCCATTTACTAAAAAAGAAGTACATGGTCCTGTAAACAGTACTTTTTATATTCTTCAGTATCCTTTAGGTAGTTTCCCAGTTGATGCTCCAGATGCTGTTTTAAATGTTACTTCAAGTATTGGGGCTTTGGAGATAGGAAAATTACTTAATTTCACTGTTACTCCTGTATTTAGATATGGGAACGGTCATATTGATGATCCGGTGAATTATCCTCCAATTTATGGAGAAACTGTCACAGGCTGGGTAAATCCGGTTGTTGTTAAAATAGATAAAGATTCAAACCTTCATGAAGATGAAACTGCTACAGGTTCAAATTTCCCATTTGAGTATTATGTAAATATTAACATAGCTAATGGTGCAAAAATTGAAAATATCACTATTGCAGATGTACTTCCATCTAATATAATGTATTTGAGCAGTCTGGTTTTATATGACTCCAAAGGAAGAATCATAGATTCCAGTTTATATACTGTTGAAAAACCTGACGGTAATAAAACTGGCGGAAAAATAATTTTAAAATTAAAAGAAGCTACTGGAGATTTAAGTGGTACAAGTCTTAGTTTAAGGTATAAAGCATATGCTCCGGAATTTGATAATAGTACAGATGATAATATAACCATTATTGATTCTGAAACTGGTGTAAGTACTGTTGCTAAAAATACTGTAAATATGGATTATACTTATGCTAATAATACTTATGATGTATCTGATAGTTATAATGTATATTTAAAATCATTAGCTACTCAAAAATATGCAGAAATTTTAAGCACACCTATTGATGGAACATATACTGTTGTTCCTCATAATTCAATTAATTATAAAGTTGATTTTGAGATTTCTGATTACTTTGCTTTTGATAATTTAGTAATTTATGATAAATTTGACACTCATAAAGTAGGTTCAGCTCAAAAGTTCTTAACTGAGAATAAACCTGTTTTATCAGTTTATGGAAAAACATATGAATTAAATGAAAGTTATTACAATGTTGTTTCTTTAGGAAGCATTGATAAATCAGTTACATTTTACATTTCAAAATTCCTGAAAGATAACAATATAAGTACAAGCTTAACAGGCGGATATTATACAAACAGAAGTATTAATGAAGGTGCAATGGTAGGATCTTTGAATTTTGCTACAAAAGTTATTATTTATTATTCAAACGGATCTTCTGTTGTATCAAATGATTTAGTTATTAATCATATTAAAACATCAGCTGATGTTTTAAATACAACCAATACGGTTTCTGATAGCAGTTATACACAATTAAAAGTTCCAAGTGTCACACTTAAAAAAGATATTATTGCAGTTAATGGTGAAATCATAAGTCCTGCTGATTTTTATAAAGTTTATCCTGGTCAGAACATAACTTTTGCATTGGATATTTATTTCCCTACAGGTTCTGTACATGATTTTGCTGTTACTGATTATTTACCAATTCCATTATTTAACTTAAAAGGATTTAATTTAGTTAATTCTACTACTGGAGTAATTCCTGAAGGTGGATACTGGGCTTATGCAAACAATAGTGGATTTTTATATGATGAAAACACCGGTAAAGTTATTATTCCTAAAATTAATATAGATAATTTCAATAATGCAATTTCATTTAGTTTTGGAAATACTTTGGATAACCTGGCTAATCCGGTGAATGTTAAATTATGGCTGACAGTTCAGGTATCCTCAGAACCTATGGCAGATCAGCTTAATTTAGCTAATCTTGCTGAAATGAAATTTAAAGATTCTGTTGATGTAATATATGCAAGTTCAAATATTGTACTGATGCTTACTAATGAACCTGAATTGGAAATTACAAAGCATGTAAATGATACAAAAATTTTAGAAAATATTGAAAATGCAACTGATGTTAAATATAATATAACTATAACTAACACAGGTCATTCTACTGCTTATGATATAATTGTAGCTGATGATTTTGTTAACAAAACAACTTCAAATGGAATTACAAAAGCAGATGTCAAAGCTGTTAGCTTAGTTTACTCAAATGGAACTGTTGTTGATATTACTGCATTTAAAGATGACTTATTTACAAAAGGATATATGATATCTCAATTAGCTCAAAACACTTCTTGCAGTATTATATATACTGTCAGGTTTAGTGAATATTTAATCCCAAAGGAAAGTATTGTTAACAATGTATGGATTACAAACTTTGCAGCATATCCTAATAGTACAAACTTTGCAAATAACAAAGATAAGTATAGGGATAATGCAACTATTATAGCTAAAGGATTAGAAATTACAAAAGACTTCATTGGATCTAATGTTACTGACAATACTAATATGCTATTTGTTGGTGAAATAGGTATTTATAGAATAACCGTAAACTTCCCAGACTTAAGGATTCCAAACTTAGTTATTAAAGATACTTCATATGGAATTAAGTATACTAACTTTACAATAACTACTAGTGAGGGTGTGGTTATTCCTGAATATGCATATACAGTAACTTATACTCCAAGTACTACTCATCCTGAAAAAAGTTATTTAACCATTAACTTTAATGGTGATATTATACCAGATTATACTAAAAATAATCAATTAATTATTAATGCATATTATACTGTTGTTAATAATGAAAATGTTATTCCGATTGGTGCAGATAGTGCAACAACTAGTAACTATGCAAGTATTACTTGGACAAATAATACATTAACTTCTAACACTGTTTATGTTAATGTATATCAACCTAAAATAGACATAAGTAAAATATTTGAACCTAATATAGTTCAAGGTAATGATGAAGCTAGTTTCACAATTACTATAACTAACACTGGTAAAGGTACTGCTCATAATACTACTATTACAGATGATTTAACAGAATTTATCAAAACCTTTGTAAATAGTAGAAGTGATATAGGTGTAACTATACTAAAAGGCAATGAAACAGGTAAAATTATTTTCAGTTGGAATAATGATATAGCTACATTAAATGTTGGTGAACTTTTAGCTGGCCAAAGTGTTAGTGCTAAATTCACATTTGATGTAAAAAGTGATGTTGTTATTGGAAAAGAATTTAAAAATATAGCTAAAGTAGATTATTATTCTATTTTCAATGAAACTAAATTTGACGAAAAAAGAAATTATTCCAGCCAGGCAAGCAGTACTTTACATACTTATGATGCTAAGGTAAATAAAACAGTATTTAACACTACTATTGTAAATGGTAAAGATAAGGTAACTATTGGGGAAAATGTAACTTATAATATAACTGCAATATTGCCTGTTGGAAAATACGACATTTTAAAAGTTACTGATACTCTTCCAGAGGGTTTAAAATACATTGATGGTTCAATTGTAGTTTACAAAGGAAATACTCAAAATAAAGCTATTGAAGGTAAGGATTATACTGTAACTGTAAATGGAAATATTGTGGAATTAACATTTGCTTCTGAATTTGCAGATGAAATTATTAAAGAATATGGCGGCCAATTCCATGCATTTTTAAATGCTACTGTTTTGAATGTTAACAATAACAAAGCAGGTGCTGTTAAAACTAATAAAGCAGTACTTACTTGGAATGATCATGAATCTGTATCTAATGCAGCTGTTAGTGTTGTTGAACCTGACATAGATGTTACTAAAGATTTTAATGTAGGTACTGTTATTGGTGGAGATGTACTATACTTTGATATTACTGTAACTAACAATGGTCAGTCCCCATTATTTAATGTAACACTTAGTGATGATTTAAGTAATCTGATTAACAAGTTTGTCAGTGGCAGTGTCAATGTTACATCCGGTGGTGTTATTGTAACTCCAACATGGGATAACAATATTGTAAGCATAAATATTGCTGAACTTGGTATAGGCAAATCATTAACTTATAGATTTACATTTAAAGTAAGGGAAGATGTAGTCATAGGCAGTACTTATACTAACATAGCTAATGTTATAGGTTACTCTGCACTTTCTAATGGTAGAAATTATACTGATACTGCAAAAGACAGTTTCACTACTAAACTTCCTGCAATTACTAAATGGGTTGTTGATTCATCTATTGATAATGGTAGGGATAAGGTAACTATCGGTGAAAAGGTAATTTATGGTGTTAATGTAACTTTGCCTGTTGGTAATTATACTAAATTGGTGATTAAGGATACTTTGCCTCAGGGATTTGAGTATATTGGTGCAGATGCATTTTATGCAAATGGTACAAAATTAGTAAATGGTAAAGATTGGACTGTAAATGTAAATAATTATGATATAACTATTACAGTCAATAATGTTCATTCTAGTAGCTTTGCAAATGGTATTTTATCTATTAATTTAACTGCCAGACCTACAATATTTGATCCGTCCAATAAAGCAGGTGCTGTAAAAGTCAATAATGTGGAATTGTTCTTAAATGATAAGACTATGGGCAGGTCTAGTGCTAAGGTTACAATTGTGGAACCTACATTGGATATTACTAAAAAATTCAATGTAACTGAAGTTGAAGGTTTAGATCATGTTTCATTTGATGTAATTGTTAAAAACAACGGTAAAACTCCATTATTTAATGTAACTATCTTTGATGGGTTAGATGACTTTGATTTATTTATTGGTCAAATACCGGGTGAAGATAATGTGGTTATTAAAGTAACTGGTGCTGATGGAAATCCAATTGATGCTAAAATCAAATGGATTGGTTCTCATGTTGAAATTGATGTGGCTCAATTAAATCCTGGAGATATAATTCATGCAAAATATTCATTTGTTATAAGGTCAGATATCCAAATTGGAAGTCAGTATGTAAATATGGCTTATGCTGTCGGATATTCCGCACTTGATCACGGTAGAATTTACTATAATGAAAGTAAAGATACTTTAAAAACTAAAATGCCGACTATTACTAAATTAGTAATTGGAACCACACTTGGCAATAAAGACGGCAACATATTTACACCAACTATTGGTGAAAATGTAACTTATCAAATTATGGTAAAGTTACCTAAAGGTAATTACACTAATTTGCAGGTTAAAGATATCCTTCCACAAGGATTTGAATATCTTGAAAATTCAGTTATTTTATCAAATGGTACTTTAATCAGTGATGTCAGTGTAAATGGAAACCTTGTAACTATAAACTTTGGAAATACTACCTCTTACAAATATTCTGACAACATTATATTTAATTTATCTGCTGTTGTCTTAAATGATCAATCTAACAAAGCACAATCTATTAAATCTAATAATGTTGAATTATATTTAAATGATAATAAAATAGATAATTCTAATGCACAAGTTAAAATAGCTGAACCTAATATAAGTGTTGTTAAAACATCAGATAAACAAAAATATGAATACTATGAAAATGCAACTTATTCAATTGTAATTACAAATAATGGAAATGGAATGGCATATAATATTACAATTAAAGATGTGCTGCCATTAGGTTTAAAATACTCTGGTATCAATTCAACTTCCAAATCAAATGGATGGGTTGTTAAATTCGATGAAAATACACGAACATTTACAATTACTGGTCTTAATTTAACTGTTGGAGACAAATTCACTTTTACATATCAAGTTTCATTTGCTGAATGGGAGATAGATGGAGTAAAATACTCACCAATTGGCCAAAACTTTATAAACTCAGTTGATGTAGCTTATGTTTCAATTAATGGAACAAATCCAAATAATAGGACATACACTACTCAAACAACCAAAGAAGTTCATATTACTGAAGCTGATCTTAGTGTAGTTAAAAACTGTAATAATGAAGTAGTTATAGCTGGTGAAGATATTTACTACACAATTATAATTACAAATAACGGACTAGACACTGCTCAAAATGTTAAATTAAATGAATATTATCATTCAGAATATTTAACTAATTTAGAATACTCTTTAGATGGTAAAACTTGGAATGTTTACACTAATCCTATTGATTTAGGAAGTATCAATTCTAAAGCTTCTAAAACTGTTTATATTAGAGGATATTTAGATGGAAGTATTGTTGATGATACAATATTAAACAATACTGTCAGAGTCAACACAACCACTGGTGAATTAAAACTTGATGATAATGAAGCTACAAACATTAAAAATGTTACTACATTAGCTGAATTACATATTACTAAAATCAATATTACTGAAGCAATTGCTGGTAAAATTATTAAATACGAAATAGTAATTACTAATAATGGACCTTCATATGCACGTGATATTATTTTAACAGATATTTATAATAATTCCGAATTAACTAATATGTTGTATTCTTTAGATGGTCAATCATGGACTCGTTATGATGCTTCTATTAATATTGGAACATTAGCTAATGGTCAAAGTAAAACAATATTATTTGAAGGATTTATTAAAACAACTATTCGTGGAAATATAGTAAATAAAGCTATTATTAATTCTACAACAAAATTAAGAGAAAACAGTACTTTAGAAGATGATGTTACTGTAAATGTTAAAGGAGACACTACATTAGATATCACAAAAGTAGTTAATACTGCTCTTGTAAATCCTGGAGATGTAATTAAATATACTGTTCAAATAACTGCTGGAGGATTGTCAGATTCTTTAGATGTTATTTTAACTGATAAATTAAGTGAAATATTCTTTGATGTTAATAAGGCAACTTACTCTATAAATGGAATAGATAAAGGTGTTTGGATAGGAAGTGTAAACTTAGGAACTCTTTCTTCTGGAACGACTGTTAATGTGGTAATTACAGTTCCAGTCAAAGCATATGTTGATGTTGGAAAATTAAACAGCATTACAAACTTTGCATCTGTAATTAATTCAGATAACAAAACAGCTAATGATACAAACATTGTTCCAATTAATGTAATTGATTTAGCAATTAACAAAACAGCTAATCATCAAAATAAAACATATAATTATGGAGATAATGTTGAGTATGTTATTGAAATTATTAACAATGGTCCTGGAATAGCTACTAATATTATAGCTACTGACAACTTACCGGAAGGATTGGAATTTATTAATGCTAATGTTCCTGGTGGATGGACTCTTAGTATATCCAATAATAAAATCACAATAAATGGTGAAAAACTAGCTAATGGCGAAAAAGTTTTAATTACTCTTATAGCAAAAGCTGCAAAATCAAATGTAACTATTATAAACGATATTAAAGTTAATGGTACTGGATTTGATTCAAACATCTCAAATAATAATGATTCTGAAACAGTTAAAGTAACTCCTTTAGTTGATTTGGCTATTACAAAAGTAGTTGATAATGCAAATCCATTATATGGCTCAATAATAACTTACACAATCACTGTTGTTAATAATGGTCCTGATGCATCTACAGATGTTGTTGTTAAAGATATTTGGCCGGCAAATGGTTTAAAATTCATAACATCAACAGGTACATATGATTCAGCTACTGGAATTTGGAATGTTGGTGAATTAGGTTCTAATGAAATAGCTACTCTTACAATTACTGCTGAAACAATAGCTATTGGCAAATTTGAAAACAAAGTATCAGTTAATGGCACTGGTTATGACAGTAACCTTTCAAATAACAATGCAAGTGTTAATATAACTGTTCCGGATTGTGTAATCTTAAATATTACTAAAGTAGTTACTGATGGAGTAATATCTGAAAAACCATATAAAGAGGTCATTGCTGGTGAAAAAATAAATTATACTGTAATTGTATCTAATTATGGTCCTTCTGTAGCAACTAATGTTTATTTAACTGATTTATTCAATGCTGATGAATTGCTTAACATGGAATATAATTCAAACGGCAACTGGGTAAAATATAATAATGGAATTGCACTAGGTGACATTGATGTAAATGAAGCAGTAAGGATTCTGTTTAGAGCAACTGTAAATCACTCTACAAGAGGATTAATTAACAACACTGTTAGAATCACAACTGACATAAAAGATGCAAGAGGTAACTTTGAAGCTAATGAAACAGTCAAAGCTATTGATAACTCAACTTTAGTTATTAATAAAACTTCAAATGTTGATGCTATTAATCCTGGAGATTTATTCAATTATACAATTGTAATTACTGCTGAAGGTTCATCTGATTCATTAGGAGTTATTTTAACTGATAAATTAGATCAAAACTTATTGGATGCTCAAAATGCTGTTTTCTATGTAAATGGAAATTATGTAGGAAAATGGAACGGTTCATATAATATTGGAACTTTAAAAACAGGAAATTCAGTAACTGTAACTATTGAAGTTAAAGCATTAAACAGTGCAAATAAAGATATATTTAACAAAGCTATTGTTGAAAATGAGGAAGGATTCATTAATGAATCTAATAAAACAGTTCATGTAAATACTGTTGATTTAGCTATTAACAAAACATCAGATAAAGGGATTTACAAATATTTAGACAATGTAATTTATACAATTGTTGTAACAAATCATGGTCCAGATGATTCATTTAATGTTACTGTTCGTGACATGTTGCCAAATACTTTAAGATTTATTAGTGCAAGTGGAAATTATAATCCTGTAACTGGAATTTGGTTTATTGGTCATTTAGCTAAAGGTCAAAGTGCAACTTTAACTATAACAGCACAAGCAATCTTCCCTGGAATTATTACAAATAATGCAAATGTAACTGGTAGCGGTTATGATGTAAATTTAACTAATAACCATGATAATATTACAATAACAGTTCCGGATTGTGTAATATTAAATGTAAACAAAGTAGCTATTGGCGGTGTTATTAACATTACTGGCGGTATTAAAAATGTAGTTGCTGGAGAAGAAGTTATTTATCAGGTACTTGTATCAAACCAGGGTCCTTCAACTGCAGCTAATGTGGTTTTAACTGATAATTATCAAACTAAAGATTTAACTGTTGTAGCATACTCTTTAGATAATATTACATGGATTCCATATACTAAAGGAGCTAATATTAATTTAGGTGATATGAATTCTGGAAGCAGCATACTTGTTTACTTTAAAGCAATTGTGAATGCTTCTACAAGAGGAATTGTGCACAATATAGTAAATATTACAACAGACACAGATGATGCAAGAGGAATATTTAGTGCTGAAGAACATGTAAATGTAATATCTAACAGTACTTTAAAAGTTGATAAAACAGCTGAAATTAAGGAGTTAAACCCGGGAGACACTATACATTATATAATAACTGTAACTGCTGGCGGATCTTCAGATTCATTAAATGTTGTTTTAAAAGATATATTGGATTCAACTTTATTGGATGTTAATGGTGCTACATATGCTGTTGATGGTGTAAACAAAGGTATGTGGACTGGAAGTGTGAGTTTAGATACAATAGCTACTGGAAATAGTGTAACTGTTGATATTTGGGCTAAAGTATTGGATACTGCTGATAAGGATGTTTTCAATTTGGTTAATGTTACTAGTGATGAGCATCCTGAAGGAAATACTTCCAATACTACTGTTCATGTGAGGATTGTTGATTTGGCTGTTGATAAGCTGGTAAATAATTCTGTTCCTAAGTATTTGGATATGATTGAGTATACTATTGTTGTTGTTAATAATGGTCCTGATAAGTCATTTAATGTTACTGTTGGTGATTTATTGCCTGATGGTGTTAAATTCATCAGCTCTAATGGTCAGTACAATCCAGATACTGGTGTTTGGTTTGTTGGTGATTTAGATGCTAATGAACGTGTAACTTTGAAAATTGTTGTTCAGGTTATTAAGGTTGGAAATATTACCAATAATGTTAATGTCACAGGTACTGGTCATGATACTAATTTAACTAACAATAATGATTCTGTTAGTGTTAATGTTCCAGATTGTGTTATTTTGGATATTTCTAAAGTATCTAATTCCACTGTTATTGTAGCTGGTGAAAATGTAGGTTATACTGTTGTTATAAACAATTACGGTCCTTCTGTTGCCAGTGATGTTGTATTAAAGGACATATTCAACAGTAATGAATTGCTTAACTTACAATATTCATTAAATGGTGTAGATTGGTTAGATTACAATGGGGCTATTAATTTAGACAATATTGATGTTGGTGCTAGTGTAACGGTTTATTTTAGGGCTAAAGTTAATGGTTCTGTTCGTGGGGATGTTTTAAACATTGTTAATGTTACTACTGGTGTTGATGATGCTAGAGGTAATTTCTCTGATAATGAAACAATTAATGTAATTGCTAACACTACTTTGGTTGTAATTAAGGATGCTGAAATTAAGGAGTTAAACCCAGGAGACACTATACATTATATAATAACTGTAACTGCTGGTGGATCATCTGATTCATTGAATGTTAACTTAAATGATATTTTGGATAATAAGTTGTTAGATATTAATTCAGCTAAATACTCTATTAACGGTGGTATTTTAAGTGACTTTAATGGAAATATTTATTTAGGCAATATGCTTACAGGTACTACTGTGACTGTTGATATTTGGGCTAGAGTATTGGATACTGCTGATAGGGATGTTTTCAATTTGGTTAATGTTACTAGTGATGAGCATCCTGAAGGAAACACTTCCAATATTACTGTTCATGTGAGGATTGTTGATTTGGCTGTTGATAAGCTGGTAAATAATTCTGTTCCTAAGTATTTGGATATGATTGAGTATACTATTGTTGTTGTTAATAATGGTCCTGATAAGTCATTTAATGTTACTGTTGGTGATTTATTGCCTGATGGTGTTAAATTCATCAGCTCTAATGGTCAGTACAATCCAGATACTGGTGTTTGGTTTGTTGGTGATTTAGATGCTAATGAACGTGTAACTTTGAAAATTGTTGTTCAGGTTATTAAGGTTGGAAATATTACCAATGCCGTCAATGTTACCGGTACTGGTCATGATACTAATTTAACTAATAATAATGATTCTGTTAGTGTTAATGTTCCTGAATCAGTATTGTTAAACATTGTAAAAGTTGCAAACTCAACAATAATTGTTGCAGGTGAAAATGTAGGTTACACAGTTGTTATAAACAATTACGGTCCTTCTGTTGCCAGTGATGTTGTTCTAAAAGATATATTCAACAGTAATGAATTGCTTAACTTACAATATTCATTAAACGGTAAAGATTGGTTTAATTACAATGAATCTGTCAGTTTAGGTGATATTAATGCAGGTGCTAATATAACTGTGTATTTCAGAGCTAAAGTTAATGCTTCTGTTCGTGGTGATGTTTTAAACACTGTTAATATTACTACTGGTGTTGATGATGCTAGAGGTAACTTTACAGATAATGAAACAGTTAATGTTATAGCTAATACTACTTTGGTTGTAATTAAGGATGCTGAAATCAAAGCACTTAACCCTGGAGACACAGCACACTTTGTCATTACTGTAATTGCTGGAGGGTCTTCAGATTCATTGAATGTCAAATTAGAAGATATTTTGGATGCTGAATTGTTGGATGTTAAATCTGCAACCTACAGAATAAATGGAGGTAATTTAACTGATTACACTCAAATTATTTTATTAGGAAATATGCATACTGGCAGTAAGATAGTTGTAGATATTTATGCTGCAATATTAGGTACAACCGGTCAGGATATCTTCAATTGTGTAAATGTCACTAGTGATGAACATCCTGAAGGAAACACTTCAAATACTACAATACATGTAAATATCGCTGATTTAGAAATTATTAAAATAGTAGATAATCTTACTCCAAATTATGGTGATGAAATAACCTACACAATAATTGTAAGAAACAACGGTCCGGATAACTCAACTAACATTAAAGTATCTGAAATATTGGCAGATAATTTCAAATTCATTTCAGCTAATGCTTCTAAAGGATATTACAATTTAACAAATGGTATTTGGGCAGTAGGTAATTTAACTAATAATGAAACAGCTAAATTAGTTATTACTGTAAAAATAATTAAAACAGGATTTATCCAAAACAATGTAAGTGTAAATGGAACTGGTTATGATCCTAACTTAACTAACAACAATGCTACTGTCAATATTACTGTTCCTCAAACAGCAGATTTATCTGTTATAAAAATAGTAAATGTTAATGTAGTAACTGTTGGAGATAAAATCATATACACTATTATTGTTAAAAACAATGGTCCTGACACAGCATTAGATGTTTATGCAGTAGATAAATTATCAGATGCTCTTAAATTTGTTTCATATAAAGCAAGCGTAGGAGTATATAATCCGGCAACAGGTATTTGGACAATTGGCAATTTAACTAACAAAAGCAATGCTACATTGGAAATTACATGTATTGTTTTAAAAACAGGTATAATATCTAATGAAGTATTTGTAAATGGAAGTACAGTTGACTTGAATATGTCTAACAATTATGATAATATTTCAGTTACTGTAAATCCACTTCCAACTCCTGTTCCTACTCCTGTAGGTCCGGCTGATAAAGATATTATGATTTCTGATGAAGTTACAATGGATATTGCTGCAATGGCAAAAACAGGAAATCCATTATTTGCTTTATTGGTTGTTTTAATCTTTGGAATATTCGGTTTTGGAGTTTCCAGAAGGAAAAAATAAATTTAAAGGATTTTTATAAATCCTTATTTTTTCTTTTTTTTATTT
>OLQB01002024.1_pt1 | contig 13681 bp, 19 predicted proteins | sample 1672681 | NCBI WGS metagenome assembly OLQB01 (sample SAMEA3136713, study PRJEB25190) | human gut metagenome | reverse complement strand
GTATTGCCTGTTCTTCCGTTGAGGTTGGATATTCACGCACCGCCCACACACTGCGGTATGAGTCGCCGACAATGTAGTGATCTGTCAAGAATTTTATTGTTGACGGCAGAATCATATCAAAGAAATCTTTGGTATATATTTCTTCTGCCTGTTCAGGTGTGAGCACCTTTGGCTTTCTATCGAGAAATTTCATTTTCTAACCCCCTTAATTTCGTACTGCCAACACAAGTATACGGTCATCCTGATTGCATCCGTAACAGGTTGAAAGCGTTAAAATTTGATGACCGTAAACAGGTGTAATTTCTGTGTTATACAGAGATTTTGTTTTTGCATAACTGACCCATTTTTCATAGGTTTTGTCCAAATCTGTTGTTAAAAATTTGTACCAATCATCATAGGATTTTACCCTCATAACTGAAAAGACGGAGTAAGAAAATGCCCCGTCTTTCGTTTCAAGCACAACTGTCGGATGTTCTGTAAAATAAGAATAATCGGTATAGCTGCAAAGGTCTGCAAACATTGTGCCGTTGTTCATATGGTGTCCGTAAATTATGAGATTGGTACTGTCGGCTGAACACCTTGCATCAAGAAATGGTGTACCGCTGTAGCTGTACTCACCGTAAAAATTCCTATTCAGATACTTCTGCGGATTGCTTTGTGTGTGCATAACAGGATAGTTTATGTTTGTTCCTGATATGTTGATCCAGCCGAAGCATTCGGAATTCATCGAAATGAGTTCCGATATTGAATGAGGTTCGTAATATGTCGTGAAATACATAGACGATTCGTCTTGAACATCATTATCACAATCACTGACTTTTAATAAATTTGGATTTATGAATTGTTCTTTTTCAGTATCATTACCTGTCGATTCCTCAGTAACAATTTCTGCAAGGTTTTTAAAACTTTCATTCTCTTTGTACTCTGTAAACACCTGCTAAAATATTGAAATCAAACAGGCAATTATAATTACAGAAAATATGCCTATCACAATTCCTATTTTGATTTTTTCTTTATGTTTCTTCATAGGTCTGCTCCTTTTCAAAATACTGCTCGCCGTCATAGTCGGGCATCAAATCGCCGTTCATACTTGCCTCAAAGTAGATTGCAAGAAAACGCTTGATGTCTGCTTTCTTCATTCGGGTTACTTCAAAGCCCTGATCGGATATGATTTTTTCGACTCTGTTCGCTTTCTGCAAAACATTTTCGGTTTTGAAGATTTGCACCTTGCAATGAACAGGAACTGCCTTGCGGTTGAGGTTTCGGTCTGAATGCTGTCGAGAAAGTCAAGGTCTTTAGCAAGAATTTTTCTGACCTTTTCATTCTGTTCTGCTTCAATTCTGCCTTTGATATAGCTTTTGTTCGTATCGAAGCACTCGCAGGAATCGGTACAGGTTATTTCAATATCCGGTACAGCAGAAAGCACCATCATCAGGTGGCGCACCTTGATTTCAATATTCGTATGAGAAAGTACGGAAATATTTGTCGGCTGAACCATATAGAAGATAATCTCTTCCTTACCGACCTTTAAACCGTTTTTCGTAAAGGTTTTTATGCCCATCAAATCCTGAACAGATTTACCTTTTTGTTTTGTTTTTTCTGCTCGTTCTTCATTTATTTGCCCCTTTCTGCCCAGAAATATATCTGTTGAGTTGATATAAAATACTTTACGGCATAGCGTATGAAATCAAGAATTGTTGTATCTTCCAGTCTTATTGACAAAAAGCCGAAACAGAGAGTTACCGCAAGAGGTACTATTATTCTCGTCTGTGCAAGTATCAGTATTGATAACAAAAGCGCTATGCTCATAATTGCAAAATCCCGTAAGCTCCACAGCCATAGATTGGCTGTGGCTTTTAGGTTTTGCGGATATAAATAAGTGGTCATAATCTTTAAATCCCTTTCGTCTTAAATCGGAGCAAAGTTCTAACAAGCTTGTTTGATTAGAACTTTGCGATAGATTGCAACTTGTGCCAAGGAGCATTGCTCCTCTGCTTTTTAGCGGAATTTTTACGCTAAAAAGCAGTAATGTTCTACGCAACATAAGTGGAGTAGAACATTGGCACTAAGTTATTTAGCCGCCCTCGCAACGCTTCTCGTCAGATTAACAGCAGTTGTAGTTGCGTGAACAATGCTTGTCATATTCACCTTTACGCTTGAATCAAGACCGAACTGCTGTGCAATTCTCGGAACTTCGTTTGATGCAAGCATTATTCCAAGTCCCAAAAGCATATTGCCGGGGAAGGTCAGCAACCCGAGGAACAGCAGAGTTGTCTGCATAAATGCCGTCAGGCACAACGCCGCTATCTGTTTCATCCACTGATTGAAGCCGTCCTGATAACCTCTCGGAACACTGAACATATACAGCGAACCTACCGCCATCTGAATGAGCAGAATCCCTCCACGCTTGATGTTCGCAAAAAATATTTTTATTACGCAGTAGGCAAAAGCAATCATACATAACAGATTCAGCAAACCGAATGTTGTCTGTGTTGCTACTGCAAAACTGCCCTCTAAAACACTTGTGCTTTGTCCGGCTAAATCAATGCTTTGTTGCCCTGCCATTATAGATGACAAATCCTTTGAGAATGTGTTTTGCAGGCTGATGCAAAATTTATACAGTTCCACAGGCACAACGCCGAACAACGAACAGGCAAAGAAACCTTTTAAGACATTAATTGCAGTTGTCTTTATGTTCGCTCTGCCGTTCTGATATTCAATAGCCACATCAAATACGGCGACGACCGTTCCTGCGACGAACAATGCCCAGCCAAAAAGCGTAAACAGATTTATTGTTGCCTGCACCCATTCAAGATCGAACACATCTGCTCCCATATTTCCCATCATTGTGAAGAAATTTGCAACAGCATTGTAAATTGTTTCATAGAACCACTGAATCATTGTGTTCCATATAGCGTTTGAGATTTGTTCACCGAGGTAATCGAACACACCGCCTATGGCACTTCCGATTCCGTCGATGAAATCTCCTAACCAGTCAAAAATATAAATCACCTCCACAAAAGGCTGTTATGACTCAACACAACAGCCTTATTTTTATTGTTATCAGAGTATCGTCCAGATGTACAGTGGTGCTGTCAGCGAGAACACAAGACAACCGAAAAGTATTGCCGGCGCCGTGAACTCAAACTGCCCGTGCTTGCGATAGTCCATATACGCGGTTGCAAGTTTGACAAAGAAAAGTATAGCAAGAATCATATCTACAGCAGGAAAAACAACATTATTTACAACATTTTTAATCTGTGTTTGCGCCGAGGTCCATGTACTTTCGATGGCTGATGATACATCTCCTGCGGCAAAGACTGTTACCGCCGATATTCCGAGCATTAACAGTATTACTGATATTCCTGCCAACCACTTCAACAACTTAATTTTTCTTGATTTTATCATTTTTTACCTCCGATTTTCTTAGATCATTCTCCGATATATATCTGACTTCGATGTTCAGTTTTTCTGCAAAGCGAATTTCTGTTTTCATACTCTCAGTTATTTCATCTCCGAAAACCCAAACCGCATCACAAACCCAAAGCATAGAAAGTCCTGCGTTCATACCGAGATTCCTTTCTTTATCATTTCTGCCATCTAAAATCAGCACATAAAAATGCGGTATGAACGGAGCCATACCGCACTCTAACGCATAACGGGCATATCGTTTTGCGTTTTCAATGTTTACAGATACATTACCGCCCAAAGGCGAACAGATATACACCCTGTGCATTATTCATCGTCCTCATCTTTCTTCTTGATTTTGATGATAACCACAGAAACAAGACCGCCAAGCGCAACTGCACCTAAACCAATCCAAAAACCGATATTTGAATTGTCGCCTGTCTGCGGTTTTTCAGGTTCAGGCTGCGGATGAATAGTTACAGTCTGATCCTTGTCATCAATGTCAGCGTGAACAGCAATTTCCGTTTCATCACGGTAGAGAGTTTCAAACACAACGATTTCTGTATCTTTGGTAATGGCAGAGCCGTCAAAGGTAAAGGATACAGTGACTTCGCCGTCTGCTGTTTCGGGCGTGAATGTTACTTCGGAACAAACTTCTTTGCCGTCAACAAGGAATGCCTTGCCTGTTGCTTTATCCATAAGGACGCCTTTGATTGTGTATTCTTTTCCTGCTGTGAGATGTTTGTAGGAAACAACATCGTCAATGGTAATATCACCGTTAACTGTGAATTCCTTTTTACCGTCAATAGTTGCAGTTGTTCCGAGTTCAGGTATTTTATCGTTTTCAATTGTGATTTCGATAATTTCCTTGTTTTCAGAAATTGTTACGGTATAGTTTTCTTCATTAGGCAGATAACCCTCGGCAGGCTTTAACTCACGGATAATGTATTCTCCGTATGGAACATTTTCAAAAGTGAAGATTCCTTCCTCATTTGATTCGGATGTCAGAATTGCAGTTTCTTCTGTGAATTCGGTTTCATTAATACCGAACAATCCGAATAATGCGCCTGCGATATTTTCGCCTGTTTCACGGTCAATCTTTAAGCCTTTGATTGTGCCGTAGATGATTTCATTTCCAAGCGGATCACCATCATTTACAGAGATATGAACACTCGCTGTATCCTGTCCTGCATACTCAAATACGACAGGATATTTTCTATCGGAAAGAATATAGTGGTTATCAGTGCTGTTTTCCTTAACATAATATTTTCCGATTGGAAGGTCTGTTGTGAAAGTCGCTTTGCCTTTTTCATCACAAGAGATTATTTCAAGAAGCCCGTTCGTTGGAATGACCGTACCGTTTGAAGCCTTTAAATCTTCATCAGCGTAAAGTCCGAATGAAACATTGAGGATTTCGTCATTACTGCCGATGTTGAATTTCTCGTCCTGTTCAAGAATTTTTGTAAGGTCGATTTCAACCTTTTGCCTGTCGTTTGTAAATGATGTTGAGGTGTTGGTTACCTTTTCGTTCTGTCCTGAGTAGGTAAGTTCAACCGTATGAGGTTCGGGATTGATAACTGTTCCATACGGTGCAACGGTTTCAACAACACGGTATTTGCCAATGTAAAGCTGTTTGCTTGTTGCTGTGCCTTTTGTGTTTGTTTTCAGTGTTGCGACAAGCTCGTCTTTCTTTGCTCTTACTGTTCCGTCAGGTGTTGTAATGTCCTCATCTGCATAAATTTCAAACACTGCACCCGACAAACCGCTTACAGAATATTCAGGCTGATATACGGTCGTAAGTGCAACATCATTTCCGCTTTCATCAGTATATCCGCCGCCGACTGCAGTTACATTCGAGAAAATCTCGCCTGTTTTTTCTACGGTAATTGTACCTTTCTGCGGAGTATTTTTCTTCTCGGCTTTTACGATTGTAACGCCGTTTTCTTCACTTGTGTTTTCTGCCGTAATATCAAAATGTACAGGTGTGCTGTCGAGGATATATCCGTAAGGAGCCTGCACTTCAACGACTGAATAGCCTTTGCCGTAGGGCAGAGATTCGGGTGTAATCAGATAACCCTCGCTGTTCGTGTAGAAGGTGTCAATCTCTGTAACAATCGGATAGGTGTACTTCATTGTTACAAGCTCTCCCTTTGGACTGTAAATTTGAAATCCGACACCGGAGTATGGAATCTGTTTGCCTGTTTCGCTGTCAACCTTTACCATCTTTACATAGCTTTCAAGGCTTGCGTTATTGATGAGGTATTTGTAAGTCTTATTATTTTCAGAAATGAATACATCAAAATCGGCAATGGACTCTGTGCCGTTCCAGCCTTTGGTCTGATGAACAGTGTATGTGCCGTAAGGCAAATCCTTTGTTTCCGCAAAGCCGTATTCATCACAAACAAGAGTATCTCTTTCGGATTCTGTTGCTTTTGCATAGCTTCCCGATGATTTCAGATACACCTGAAATTCTGCACCTTTTTCGGGTGTTTCAATTTTCGTACTGCCGTCATCAGTGTGCTTGATAATGGAGATTTTGCCCTTTAAAATATCCTCTGTAACGCCCATTGAAATGCTGTTGTTTTCAATGGTGTATTTCTTTGCTTCTGCGCCGATATGATACTCGGTTTCGTCAAGCAGATAACCCTCGCTTGGCTCAATTTCTTTTAAAGTCCACTTATCTCCGCAAACATAATAGGAGGTTGTAAAACTGCCGTTTTTATCGGTGGTGTACTTGTCAACCACCTCGCCGTTATCGTAGATACCGTAAACTGCTCCTGCGAGTGTTGCATCACCCTGTGCAGACTTTGTTTCAGCGTCCGTTTTAGTAACAGTAAGATTCCACTTTTTAAGAACATTACTGAAAGATACAGTTACCGTTTTCCCACTTTCAACATTTACGGTCTTTGATTTTTGTTCGGCATGCTCTGTCGGAGTATGCTCGGTAACCGTGTATTTTCCGGGAACAAGGTCGGTTAATTCAAATTCGCCTTTTGAATTGGTTTTTGCAGTTTTGCTGTAACCATCGCCGTTGACAGTAAACTCAATATTTGCAACATTGCCGTCCTCGGAGGTTTTGACAAGCTTTAGGTTGCCCGAGCTTGTCTTGACCTTGAAATATGCCCTTATCGGGTCAGCGTCATTTTCAACTCCTGTGATTACATCCTGAAGGCTTGCGTCACCGTAGGGAACAAGAGTAGTACCGCTAACGCTTGGCATTGACTTTGCAGAGTTGAATGTTACTGCATTATTGACTGGCGAAGTTGAAGTTAATGTCAGCTTATTACCGGATTTTAAAACGGAAATTCCGCTTGTGGTTTTGAAGCTGAAATCCGAAAGAATACTGTTGCTGTCGGTAAGGGTTAATGTGTACTTTCCGTCCGAGTATTTCATTTCATAGGTTTCAGCCTTCGAAGCGATTGCACTTGCGAAGCTCGGAACAGTTGAGTAATTTGCAAGACTTTTTGAGATTGCATTGTAAACTGACTTAACTCCGGGGTTTGCGCCGCCTGCACAAATGCCGTCAATGAACTTTGTATTTGTACACTTGTAACCGTCGGCAGTATTTCTGCATCCTGAAACAAATTCCCATACAATCAGCTGTGTTGCCACCCATTTCTGATCCTCTGTTCCGCTTAAGCTTTTTCCTGAACCGGGTTTGCCGTAGAGCAGAGCAAGGTTAATTGCTTTCTGCTTTGCCGAGCCTAAATTTTTCCAAACGGTTGAGGCACTTTCTGTCAGCGTATTGCCCGAGTAGAGCGTGTGACCGGGTTCAATACAGTAGGCTTCTTTGCCGTCTGCAAAAATCTTGCACAACTCTTCGCCCACTGTACCTACAGTATAACCGTCGTTGACTGTTGTCTGCTGAAATTTGATTATGTTTCCTGCGCTGTCATAACAGTAATCAAAGGTGATTGTCACCTTATCACCGCTTGCCGCACTTACAGGGAGCGAGAACATTGTTCCGAATATTACGGCAACCACGAGTAAAAGTGCAGTTATTCTTGTGAATTTCTTATTTCTGATTAACTTAGTCATTTTAAAAATCCTTTCATAAAAAATATTGGGCAAGATTTTACCCTTGCCCCGATTGACGTCTTATTCTGTTTAAATACAATCATAATTTCATCGCCTGCCCTTCATTGAAATCTTCATCTATATCATCGGACTGCTCACTGCCGTCCGTTATATTTACATATTCGCCGATAATGTTCAGCGCTTCGCAGTAACTGCCAGAACTCGTAACACGACTGCACATTTCTTTTGCTTCGTAAGCCATACTGTTTTGCTTTAATGTACGGCTTGCAATTCCTAACAGATTGAATATATTGCCATCCTGACCTATCAATGCACAGTCGGGTTTGACCTTTTCTGCTTTGCTCTGTTCATCGATAATAAAACCACCGAGCTTGTTATCTACATAATCGGAAAGCCAAGTTCCGGCAAATGCTGTGTATGACTGTAATCTCCACATTGCAAGGTTGCCGATGTCAAGGTGGACATCTTCAAATGGATAAAGTATACAGGTAACGCCGTCATTTTGAAACACAGAAACATGCTCAAACTTTGTATTGTTAAGAAGTATTCCCTTATCCGTGAGCATTTTATTGATGCCGTCCACCCATTCCTGTGTTTCACCTCCGCAGCCCTGCAAGATGAGTCCTTCCTTGCCGTTCATACGGCGGAGATCCGAGAGTGTAATATTATTGATTTTCATTGTCATTTTCCTTTCATAAAAAACACCCGAACTTTGACATTCGGGTGTTTAGATTTCATAGCCTTATTTAGCAATAGACTACATATATTTTGTTATTGTCTGCGATTACATTGAATGATAAGTCGCTTGGAGTAATGCCACTGCTTTGGTAGTAGTAGGCTACATACTCAACATCACCATAGCAATCTGCAGTCAGGCTTTGCGTATCATCATAATATGATGCGTTTGTGGGCGAGAACCAGCTTGCGTTGACAGTGTTTAGTGAGGAATCGTATTTCATTCCAAGCTGTTGACCGTAGGCTATACAGGTACTCACCGCATACTGAACATCAACCGTTTTTGCTTTAGTAGGCGGTTGCGTAGGTTTTTGCGTAGGTTTCTGTGTTGGCTTTTCCGTAGGCTTCTGCACAGGCTTTTGAGTAGAATTTTCAGTTTCTTTTTTAGCAGTCGATTCTGATTTTTGCTTATTACTGTTCGCTGTATTCTTGCTGATATTCTGAACCTCGGATTGTGTTTTCTGAATCGGATTCGTTGCCGAAACAACCGCCGAATTTTGCCCACTGTCGGCTTTTTCTTCGGTTTTGGTATTCTGTTCCGAAGGCTCTGTTTCTTTTGAAACGGTGGTTTTTTCGGTGGTGGTTGTTTCAGTTGCTTTTTCTGTTGTTGCCATTTCAGAACTTTCCCCAGATACAGAAACATCCGCAGCCTTTGAAACTACGGATGTCTTAACATCGTTATTCACTTTTTCTTCTGCAGTACAAGCTGTGAATGTTCCTGCCATTAATATTATGCTTAACATTATAGCGATTTTCTTTTTCATACTATCGCCGTCCTTTCAAGCACTAAGTATATCCAAAGAATTTCAAATGTCCAGAGCATATTCTTAAATTTTATCGCAAAACTTTATAATTTCATTCTTTCTTTGTTCCACTGCCTCCTTATACTCTACTGAACACAAGCCTAAACTATCGCAACACTCAATCTCCAAATGTCCATAGAAGTGTTCGATGCTTTCAATAACTCGGCTACATTCTCTCATACTTGGACCAGTTCTTAAAGCTATTGAATATCCTTTCTTTCCGCTACTTATGGTAGCATGAGGGTCATGAGTGTTACACCAAGGTGTGCACCTATCAATAAAAGCCTTAAATTGTCCCGGAATGTCAGCCCAATATGAAGGAGACACTGATATAATAATATCTGCCCATTCATACTGTTGAATTATTTTGACTACATCATCATCTTGAATACATTTAGCTGTATTATGACAATTTCTACACCCTTTACAAAAACTTATATCAAAATCATCAATACAAATACTTCTGACATCATATTTTTCTTTCAAACAATCTGAAACAATATTTACTATTTCAGCAGTCGCGCCATTTCTTACTGGACTACAATTCATTACTAAAACTTTCATTTTATTTATCTCCCGAAATTACCATTCAAATTGAAAGATATTATACATAAGTCTAGAGTAAAAGTCAAGGCAAAATCACATACTCTGCGTAAAGCTTTCTGATTCATCTTCCGACATATCCTCGGTTTCCTTTTCACTCTGCTGTTCATCAAGTGCCTGATGATACACTTCCATAACCTTGCTGTTTAGCATATCTCTTGACTCCTTTGAAATCGGGTGAGCAATCTCGCTGAACTTCGTTTCGCCGTTTTCATCAACATAGTTACTTGCAGGCATTGCAACAAATAAGCCTTTTCTAGAATTCATCACTCTGATTCCGTGAATAGCCACCGCACCGCTGACAGTAACGCTTGCAAACGCCTTTGTGTTGCAATCATCTACATCAACGAGCTTATCAATCCTTACCTTGATATACGGCAGTTTCCTTTTCTGATTGTTGTTTTTGTTTCCTTTGAAATTTGTATTCTGTGCCATATGAATTTACCTCCGATTTAGTGTTTCAGCTTTTCTGCCCACAACAGAGAAAGATGCAAAAGTGCGTTTCTCTGTTCTTCCTCTGACAGGCTGTCGAGGAAATCTTCAAGGGTGAAATTTTCCTCATATTCTTCTGCTAACTCCTTGCAGTTGTCGCATATTTTTTCTCGCCTGACAAGTACCGAGCCGTCATCCTGCTGGTTGAATGATAAAACATCGTTGTATCTGAATCCGATTTGCTGACGGATTTCATAGGGAATTGTAATTCTTCCTTTTTTACCGAGAACTCTGTAAATTTTAAGCACTACTCGTCCTCGCTTTCCGCAAGCTCTGCTCTGCACTCATCACAGATACAGTCGCAACAATTACACTCGTCATCAAAATTTACGCAATCGCCATCGCACCTCTCAATCAGAATTGCTCCGTCCACAGCTGAAATCTGCACAGCACAGTCGGATGTAATTCCTGATACAATAAGTGCGTCAAGCGGTATGCTTACATAAATTCTATTTTCCATTGTTAATAATACACTCCTTCAAAATTTGTTCTAAATCAATTTGTTGTTCGGTTGTCAAGTCAAGCAGACTTAACTGCAACGGCTTGTTTCTCTGCCTTTCATACATATCGTAGTTGCTGATTAGCAGTTCGGGGAACTGCTCGCCTGCATTAATTCGCTGTTTCATATTATGAAGCCTTGTGAAATCAAAAAATGAATATCCGTCATATAAATTACGGATTTCCTCACAATCGTTGTATGAAACAAGCCATTTACCCTTTGAATTTGCAAGTGCGTTTTTCAGCCTCAGATGGTCAACCCAAGTGAAACCACACTGATAAACATATTCACTTGAAAAATACGGCGGATCGCAGTAGAAAAAGGCATTATCTCGGTCATAATGCTTGATTAATACCTCGAAATCCTGATTTTCAATCACAGTATTTTCAAGCCGTTTTCCAACTTGCTCTATCAGTTGAAAAAGGCTCACTACTGAAAATGGCTGACAGGCAAATGATTTTCCGCCGCTTGAATAGCTGTATCGCAAAAGTTTCAGAAACATTACTGCTCTGCGCAAGTCGTAGTCCTGTTTCATTTTTATATACAATTCTATGATTTCTTCTGCTTTCAAGTCGGGAAGAATAATCTTCGTCAGTTCCAATTCCTCATCAAGGTACTTATCGTCAAACTTTTCCTGTTTAAAAAAGTTCTTTATTGCATTGAAATCATCCCTTGAATTAAGCGGATAAAATCCGAGTTCTTTTATGAACGCCATAGGTCTGTCACGCATACAGCGAAAAAGGTTTACAAGATTATGATTGAAATCGTTGTAAACCTCCATTTTATCAGGCTTTTTCTTGCCTAAAAGTACCGCTCCCGAACCTCCGAAGGGTTCAATATACCTTTCGTAATTCAGAGGAAACAGGGCGTACAAAATATGAAGGATGGAGGTTTTGTTACCCATCCAACTTACAGGGGTTTTGATTACTTTTCACTCCTCTCGGAATATCAATCGCCCCTGAAACGACAAAAAGCCGTTGATTAAGTATTTAACTCAACCAACGGCTTATATATAAAAACCAATATCACTCGTTAGGAACGATTGATATTAGTTGTTGTTATTTAATTTTTATCGTTTACTTTCTTGATAATCTTACCGATTTCAGAAATTACATTCACTGTCACCGCATTTCCTGCCATTTTGTATAGCCTGCTGTCGGATAGTCCTGTCGCTTTTGCTTTGTCGAATTGATCGTCCGTGAAACCTTGTAATTTCCAGCACTCCATCGGAGTAAGCTTTCGTATTCTGCCGATGTGAACTTCGCCGTTCGGCTCAATAAAGGCTACTGCAAACTTTTCATCATCTGTAAAATCCGTGCTTTCAACGAAAACGCCCGAATGTTCAGCCTTTCGGTTACTGATTCCCGAATCGTGCCTTGCTGTTATGCACCTTGCAATTTCTGTCAGCTTTGGATCGGGGTTCAGGTCTATAAAATAATACGCCTGCGTTGCAGAAGTTGTCAGAGTATGTGCTATCTGATTGCCGACTCGACCACGTCTTGAGTTCTGTCCAGAAAAAGCAGTATCAATGCTGTCGCCGGGATATGCAACCTGATAACCGTCTTTGGTCTTAGCTTTTATCAGCAATCCGAAATTTTTGATGTTAAGTACCTGCCAGCACACATTATACCCCAAACCATCCAATGTACGGAGGATTGTTTCAAATGTCCTGCCTTTGTCGTGGTTAAGCATACCGGGAACATTCTCGAGGAAGATATACTTAGGTTTTTTAACGGAAGCAATTCGAGCAATCTCAAAAAACAGCGTTCCTCTTGTATCGTCAAATCCTTTTCTTGCTCCGGCGATTGAGAAAGACTGACAGGGAAATCCTCCAACCAGAAGGTCGAAATCGGGTAACTGTTCGGATACAATTTTTCTTGCGTCATCAAAGTAAAGTTCACCTCTCGTATCGTACATTGCTTCATATGCCTGCTTTGCATACTTATCGATTTCGCAGTATCCGACGCACTCAAAACCACCTATGGCTTCAAGGCCTGAACGAAAAACGCCGAGCCTGCAAACATATCAAAGAATTTGATGGACATAAATCTTCAGCTCACCGAAGATTTATAGATTAAAAAACACCTCACATTCCCATTGTCATTCCGCTATCCTCATCAGGAGTTTCATCTTCAACTTCTGATTCAGATTGGTTTTCTGCTTCGATTTCTTCCTGTGTGAGCTTTCTGAATGAGTCCTCACCGGGAACGATACCAATGGTTCGATTGTTATCCCACTCAGGGAATATCGTTCCCATTGAATCAACAAATTTAACTGTTCCTCTTGTGCCTGCCGGAACAGGTGCGTGTGGGTCATTCATATGGATAAGCTCAATTCTTGTTCCCGGCGGATACAATTTCTTTGTGCTTTCAGCTATTCTGCGCTGTCTTTCATATTCGTTCAAGTTATACATCTCCTATTTTTTTAGTTTTGACTCAAGCAATATCCATTAGTAGGACTCCTGATTTTTATAGTCATAAAATCAACCCATGTCTTTCTTGTTTCTGTTTGTATTAAGTTTTTTGTTGTCAGAGAAATGTGCAATCTCGCTTTCATTGTTATCATCATTACGCCTGTCAAAATTAGGTTTCTGACGCATCTCTCTTTCAAACTTTCTGAGTTCGGGTGTGTCGGTAAAATACATTTAAAATCATTCCTTTCAAATTTTTTGCAAATAAAAAAGGCAACCGTTCTAATCAAAAAAATTAAAACGATAGCCAAATAAAAAAAGAGCCAATTACTATATCTCTAAAATAAGAAATATGATAATTGACTCATATATTTGATAATATTAAATTAAGCAGATTAGCGAAAGTAATCAGTTTTCTTTACCTTTAACTAAATTTTGTAGCTTTTCAACAGCTTCATCTTTAGTTTCAGAATCCTTCACTATTTGGATAATTGAGTTCATAAGAACATCAAATTGTTTGTCTGTCATATTTTCGAACTCCATATCTATTCCTTTCCGATAAAACAATTATCACTTCTACCGGAAATAAATTTTATATATAAGTAATTGAGGCTCATAGAAAAACTATGAGCCTCTTTTGGCTCCCCCAACTGGGCTCGAACCAGTGACATCATGATTAACAGTCATGCGCTC
>OLQB01002014.1_pt1 | contig 13711 bp, 10 predicted proteins | sample 1672681 | NCBI WGS metagenome assembly OLQB01 (sample SAMEA3136713, study PRJEB25190) | human gut metagenome | reverse complement strand
TTGAAGAACCGAGAACTAAAGAAAAGCTTCTGATTGAGAAAGTTTACTGGAACCAGCGAGGGATTGACTTTGTGATGATTTATGCTGAAGAGCTAAATGTTAGTTATGTAACAAATATCCGTATTGTGACAGAATTCTATAATCTTGAAGATGTATTTGATGACATATCAATGATAAAGCATCTGATTGCTACCAGACAGATTGCAGTTGATCTTACTTGCGGTCTTATTGATTTTTCTAAACTTAAAAGGGAGTTAGGCTATGACAATTCTAAGTGAATATAAGGCTGGAGATATTCTGGCTTATGAAGGCGGAGAAGAAAGAATAATACATGTAGATAATCTTTGTGTAGTAACTGTCAAAATGAATACTACAAGATTATGTTTCAGACAATATAAGCCTTATGATGTATGTAAAGCATTGATTGATGGAACTGTTACAGTCAGCTCTGATGAAACCGAAGATAAAGTCGTAAACCTTGATGACATGCCTGAAAAATATAAATTGATATATTTAAAAAATAAGGAACTAGTCAATGATTTTATGATTGCCTATGGTCCTTATTATGAAACCTGGAGACAAAGAGGTAATGATTTTCAGAAAACTGCAAAAAAGTATAACCTCAGCGTTAAGAACTACTTTAAAAAGGTTAGACGATATTTTCAAAGCGGTTGTAGTGATTTTTCACTGATTTCAAAGCGTACACCTGGCATCAATAAAAATGAAAAGCCGTATAACTATACAAAAAAAACTGGGCGTCCAAGTCAATATCATGTCCAAAAATGTATTGTCAACGACGGTATTAGAATGCAGTTTAAAGAAGCACTCGATGAATTGAAAAAACATAGATGTGTCTCAATAGTAAATGCATATGACAGTATTATTGAGAAACATTATACTTCTATCAAAATCGAAAATGGCGTTGTATCACTTGTTGAAGCGGAAAAGGAAACACAGCCAACATATGATCAGTTCTATTACTATGTGAGAAAGAATACAACAAAACAGGAATTTGATACGATTAGAACCAGTGCCGCTGAAGTACGCAACAACAAACGTCTTTTACTGAGTGATGCACTTTATGGCGTATATGGTATAGGAGATATGGTTGAAATTGATGCCTGTGAAGTCGATGTTTCAATTGTAGATGTAAATGATATTGAACAAAGTGTTTCCCGTCCAATTCTTTACTGTATGATTGACGTTGCTACCCGCATGATTCTTGCAATATCAGTGAGTTTTGAAAATAACTCTGTGCTGGGTGTTACTAATCTATTTCTAAATCTCTCTGATGATAAGGAAGAATACTGCAGAAGATTTGGTATTGAAGGAATCAATAAAAGTGTCTGGCGTTCAAATATCATTCCGCGAAGAGTCAGATTCGACAGAGGCGCAGAGTGTACAAGCAAGCAGCTTGAAGATATATTCAACAAGTTGAAAATAACTCGTGAACTCGTGACCGCAGCATCAGGTTCCTTGAAGGGAAATATTGAACAGACGTTCCATCAACTTCATATAGCACAGAATAATGTTCTTGAACATCACGGTCTAATAGAAAAGCGACATGACAGCAGACATCACAGAGAAGCAGTTCTAACAATTGAAGAATACACGAAAATTGTTATTAATTTCGTACTTGCTCACAATCAAACGGCGATTAGAAATTTCAAACCCACAAAAGATATGATTCAAAAAGGAGTACACCCAATACCTGTTGAACTATGGGATTATTTTGCAGAAACAGTTGGCGAACCAAGGCAGATCAGTTCAAAAAATATCGCACAGTTCAGATTTGATCTTATGCAGGAATATACAGCTATAGTAAACAGGGAAGGGATTCATTTTACAGGCGGGCATCTTTACTACAATGCATATGATGAAAAACTTAAGGAACTGATGTATGACTCTGGAAATAAAAAGATTAATTTTAAAGTGCGTTATGATCCTAGAAATGTTAACAATCTCTATTATGTTCGAGAGGGAAAGCTGTTTATAGCATCAATGAATATGAACAAATCAGTAAATAACGGATTTGAAAATCTTACTTATACTGAAATGGTAAATCTGGATCGAAAAAAGAGACAATTATTTGCCGAAACAGTCAACAATAATGGTGAAATTCGAAGAAGCCGTGACAGTGCGAACAAGGCCATTGTTGCAAACGCCATTGAAAATCATGGCAGTAATTATTCAAATACTTCTGATATCAAAACGCATCGCGAAACTGCAAAACAAAATAACAGATTTGACAACAGTATTGCACAACGATTTGGTATTTCTGATACATTCAATCAGATTAATTCCAGGTCAGATGATGCTTTTACAACTGTTACACAGAATGATGATTCAGATAATTTTGATATTGACGAATTAACAACTATGACCCCAGAGGAACTTGAAGAATACGAAAGAACGATTATATAAGGACGAAAATAATTTATGAGAAAATTCAAATATACATATATTAAACAAAAAGATCCATCCGTCTCACAATATGAAGGAATACAGTTCTGCCCAGGTATTGCGGTCGATGCAGTTTATGTCAAATCATTTAATGAATATGATCGAGGAAATCCATTTATTGAGGCTCTTCCGATATTCAGAAATGAAGAACAGATAAAACAAGACTATACGATTAAGGTTATCAATAAAACTGACAGCAATAAAAGTCTTTTTGAAAAGACAATGGAAATTCCACTGTTGAATCAAGTTAGATTTTCGCTTCCTTTTTATGCGTCTCTTGAATCTGAAACATACAAATGTCTTGTGAATTCTTATAGAAACAGAGAATTTCTGAATGCTGTTGATCATGAATATGCTGTAATTGGTAATTCGTTAGATGCAGCAAGTGTGGGTTTCAATTTGCTTGGTGGATCAGGCAGTGGCAAGTCGTCAGCTTTAAAAATTCTTCTCTCAAGATATCCGCAGGTTATAAATCATCATTTGGAAGATGTTGGAGAATTCAAACAGATTGTGTATCTTGTTGTAAATGCAGTTCCAAATGACAACTTCAATGCATTCTATATATCACTTGGACATGCGATAGACAAAGCACTTGGATTTGGAGAGCAGGTCTATGAGAAAGAAATTCAAAAACAAAGGGGACTTGGGCAGAAGGCTGAAATGGTTCAGTGTCTGATAGAAAAGTTTAGTGTTGGCATGATCATCATTGATGAGATACAGATGATGTCGTTTTCTACATCATCTGATCGTTCATACACAAGTCTTGCAAGAATGGCAAATATCACAAAGGTTGCAATTTCAGCCGTTGGTCTGCCAGAAGCTGTAAACAGTATGTTTCATCGGGAATGGACTGGGCGTCGACTCGGAGAAACAATTGTAGCTGACAGATATTGTTCTGAAATAAAATATTTCAAGTTGAATTTAGTCAAACTTTTACAATATAACTGGCTAAAATATCCAATAACAGTTACGAAAGAAGGGTGTAAGGAATTCTTTCATCTGACAAAAGGTCACATTGCGTATATAGTTAGTGTATATATGAGAATACAACTTGAAAACATAACTTCAAATCAACCTGTTGTAATTGATGAAAAATATATTCATGAAATAATGGATAAATATTATCCAGGACTTGTGAAAATTATCAACTCAACATCCATGAGGCCAACAACCACAGCAATGCTTGATCAGATTCAGAATGAACAGATCAATGAAGCAAACAGTAAACTAGCTTCTGACATTGATGAAAAGGCTCAAGAATACAGTATGCAACGTGAAATAGAAAAATCAGACAATTTAAGTTCAACTGCTTCGCATAATAATATCAAATACATAATTGATATGGTAAGCATATATGACAGTAGATATAATGAAGCAACGGTGTTAAAAATATTGAATCAAATCTTAAAACAACTTGAAAAAAAGGGTGAAACTATGACTGATCAGGAACTCCTTTCAAAAGTATGTGAAAAACTCAGAAAAATACCTACAGACAAAAGACCAGCCGAGAACCTTTCATTAAAAGCTTTACCTGAGCAAGTAAAGACCGATGTACTAACAGAGTGAATATAAAACAAGGCTACAACTCTGCGGCCTTGTTTATGTTATTGTGTTTTATTACCTTTCAAGTTAAAATTTCAATTATGTGTTAAAAACATTTCTTACCTTTCGAGTTAAGATATTACCTTTCAAGTTTCATACTGACACCTGCGGATACTCCTATATCCTGTATGTCTGTTTTGACTACAGGAGGGTGGGAACAATCTTTGTATGGCTTACAGCACCAGTCTGCTCTTGCGGCCCATTCTTCCTGGTACATCTTTAAAAATCTGTTAGGATTGACACACGCCATCTTCAGACATTCTTCCAGAGGCACATTCAGATTTATCACTAGATTCTTTGTATAGAATATTACTCGCTGGGTAACAAATTAGTTTCCCATTTCAGAAAGCTTTATTGTATTGTGCATTTTATTATCTTATTTTGGAAACTTATCAGATCCGAGGTTCATTGTCTTGTTGGAACGTGTATCTTTTGGATGTTGTTGTGCGTTAAAGTTAGCTTCGTTCCAAAAGCTTCTGCAATCTTTTTTTAAACTCCATTACTGAAGTATAAAGGTTGTGATACATAGGAAATACTAACATCAATTAAGAAAATTATGTACCAGATCACAGATTTCTTCCATATTGTTTGTATAAAGAAAGATGATCTTTTCATTTCATCCATTAGCAATCATTCTTTTGTGGCTATATTGTAATTAAAATAAACACGTTAATTGAGTGAAAATGAATCAATTCTCATTTACTTGATCAAAGAGAAAAATTCCCACCCTGAAATATGAGTAGGAATTTTTGTTGGTTATAATGTTTTACTTTGCACTATGCATACGATTCTTGAAAATGAATCCAGCAACATAAATGACTATATTTGTCTTATCACTTGTATCTGCAGACTTGCCATTCTTGACTTCTGCCTTTTTAAGATCTGTCCACTGTGCATAGACTGTCATATCCTTTTCAGCAATCAATGAAGTAATCTTTGTGCCGTTCTTAGCCTCTGTAAACCAGCCTTCAAATTTAAATCCATCACATGTTGGATCAGATGGGAATGCAACTTCACTGCCTTCTTCTGCTTTAACAGTAGTTACGTTACCTTTTTGATCATTAAATGTGATTGTAAAGATGTTCTTTACAGGTTCACTTGGTTCTGTTGGTTCTGTTGTTTCTTCCTGAAGCTTCCATAACTGTGTTCCATAGAAAATGCCGCAAGTACACCTGCTTTATCTTCTGCAGAAGCATTTTGCTGCACTTTTTCAAGAATTGCCTGCATGATGATTCCCTGGTGTTCATTTTTGCCATAATCACCATTTTGCTAATACAGCCAAAATAATAACGAGAGAAAATTATCTTAATAGAATCATTGAACTGAATGGCACGCCTGACATCAAAATCATCACAGGAATTCACCAATCTGCTAAGTGCAGATTTAGGAATGAAAGTGGGAATCCTCGGCCATTCAATGACCGAGATGAAAGCTAGTGCCATTAAGTTAAACATTGATGATCATTGGTAATCTCTACAGAGAACAGTAAAACCAGGAATAGAACAGTCATAATGTCAGATTGCAATTCCTTTTTAATTTTGAATATGAAAAAAGCAGTCAATCACATCAGAAAAAATATAATGTTGTTGTATCAAAATAATAATTCTTTCTTTTTTACCTTGTAATAGAATAAACCAGTAAAATCCGCTAAAACCCATCCAATAGGAACAGACCACCAGATACCACATACACCAACAATAGAAGAAAGAATATATGCAAGTACAACACGTGTACCTAAAGAAATAACGGTAAGTACAACACTCATTCCAGGTCTGCCTAGTGCGCGATACAATCCATAAAGCAAAAATAAACAACCAATACCACAATAAAATGCTCCTTCAATGCGGAGATAGCGTACACCTTCTTGAATGATTTCAATTTCATTTGCATCCACAAAAATAGACATGAGTGGTTTTGCAAAGATAAAGACGAGTGCAGATATGACAATACAGAAAGCCATAGAGATGCATACTGCACTTTTTAAACCAGAACGGATACGATCATTCTTTCTTGCACCATAGTTTTGTGCAATGAATGTTGAAAAGGCATTACCAAAATCCTGGACGGGCATATAGGCAAATGCATCAATCTTTACACCAGCCGCAAAAGCAGCCATCACAATTGGCCCAAAACTGTTGACAAGCCCTTGTACCATAAGAATCCCAAGATTCATTACGGACTGTTGAACACATGTGAGTGTAGAGAAGGAGATGATTTCATGAATTCTTTCTTTTTTTAGACAGTGGATATTCCATATCGAACATACCTGTGAAAAATGGGTAAGTGTATAAATCGCAATACCAAACCCTGAAACGTATTGTGCAATGACTGTTGCTTCTGCTGCGCCGCCAACACCTAAATGCAATCTAATCACAAACCAGAGATCAAGAATGATATTCAATATTGCAGAAACAGCCAGAAACCATAATGGAACAACTGAATTACCAATTGCACGCAGGTAAGAAGAAAAATAGTTGTATAGAAAAACGGCAGGAATGCCAAGAAAGATGATAAACAAATAGGAACGCATATCACTCCACACTTCTAGTGGAACCTGAAGAAATGTTCGAAGACTATCCAAGCATAAAAATGACAAGATATTTAAAAGTACAGTCACAAAGGCAATGAAGAAAAATGAAGCGCAGAGATTTTCACGAAGTGCTTTTTCATTGCCTTCTCCAAAGCGCATGGAAAATAGAGCACCACTTCCCATGCATAATCCAAGAATGATGGAAGTTAGAAAAGTCATCAATGTAAAAGAGGAACCAACAGCCGCAAGAGCATTTCTTCCAAGGAATTTCCCAACAATCAAAGTATCCGCAATGTTATAGCATTGTTGCAGCAAGTCTCCCAAAATCATTGGGATGGCAAATAAAAGCATAGATTTGATGATGGATCCTTTTGTTAAATCTTGATTCATGATAAGCCTCCGTTTTGTAAGCTTAAAGTTACATATCGAAATCATTATAGATACAACAATGACACTCGTCAATGTGTCGTTTACTTTTCGAAACCCTGGTGCTATTATCAACGCAAAGATGAAGTTTTATGGAGAAACACTATGTTTTTAGATGGGTTAGATAAATTGGATCAAGAGATTGTAAGCTTGCTGATAGAGAATGCACGTATTTCCTATTCTGATATTGGTGAAAAAATCGGTATTTCAAGAGTGGCGGTAAAAGCAAGAATACAAGCATTGGAACAGCGTGGAATCATTGAAGAATATACAACAATTGTCAATCCACAGAAGATTAGTGGAGCAGTTTCCTGTTATTTTGAAATTGAAACAACACCGAATCACTTGGCAAAAGTTACAGAACGATTGAATGCGAATGATATGGTGACACAGATTTATCGTGTCACGGGAAAAGATAAACTGCATGTGCATGCTGTTGCTTCTTCTGCAGAAGAAATGGAAGAATTTTTACATACAGTTATTGATCCATTGCCTGGTGTGATCAGCTGCAGCTGTAATATGATTTTGTCACGTATCAAAGATGTGAAAGGATTACGATTGTAGAAAGAAATCATATTCTTTGCTTCAGATATGCAAAAAAACTCCAGTTTCTGGAGTTTTTTAAAACATTCTTGTATCACATGTAAATATATGATTTTTATCATCTAATGTATACGTAATTGTTAACGTAGAGCCATGCATAGAAGTATGGATATTTTCTGCCTGGGATAAGTGACGATAATACTTGTATTGTTCGATTTGCTGTTCTGTATAGTTTGATGGATTATCACTTGTAAGAAATACTCCTCCAAGCAGTGCATTGAGTGTTGCTAAAAGATCTTTCTGTTCTGCATTGAGCTTGATATTTTCATCTCTCAAGAAAAATACATCTGGATCATTTAAGAATGCACGGTTGTTTAATGATCGACGGAAAATTGTATTTGCTAAAGATTGCTTTGTTGAAGTACGTTCTCGATGAAACAAACGCATATACCATACATCATTCCAGTCTAAAGAGACATCACATCCAATACGGTTATATTCAAACAATCCAAATGTTGTACATGTTGGTACACCACATCCAAGAATTGGATGATTTCCACAAAGTTCACGTAAGAAATGAATGCCTTGGTACATCTTCTGGCTGCGTGTTTTTGTTTCTGTAGGAAATGGAGCACCTGCATATAAGAAATCCAGTTTTACAAAATCAAACTTCCATTCCTCAAACACAAGATGAAATACATCTTTTAAATACTGGGTTACTTGGGGATGATCAATATCTAAAGCATATGCACCATCCCAGTTGCAACCAGTAAACCAAGGGGAACCATTGTGTTTTAAAAGCCAGTCTGGATGAAGTTTCACAAGATCTGAATGAACGGATGCTAAGAAAGGGGAAAGCCATAAGCCTGCTAGAAATCCATTGTTATGAATTTGATCCACTTCATAGCGTAATCCTTCAGGAAACTTCTGCTTGTCCACGCTTAGCCAGTCACCGGTACAAGTCTGCCAGCCATCATCAATTTGAAACAAATCACCTTTCTGTAGAATCTTTTTGCATCCATCTAAATCTTCCGCAATTGTTTTAGAAGATATATTTTCATAATGGTTATACCAGCTCGAATATCCATAAAGTTTTTTTGTTTCTAATGGCTGTATATGCATTCGATCAAACCAGGCATCAAATACTTCTTCTTCACTGCCTGTTGTATCGAGAATATCAAAACATGTGTATAAGCCATCCACAGGATAATCTTTACAATCTCTTTCAATGGTTAATGTTCCATGATCATAGTGGAAGATCGTATATGCCTGTTCTTCATCACAAGAAGCAAGTAAATGGTATGTATTCTCATGACGAATATACATGTATGTGAATCCATGAAAGATACCTGATTCTTTTGCATATTCTACAAAATGGTAGTCACCATATCGATCAAAATGATATTTGTTTAAAAGAAATGAAGGAATGTGATCAACACCTTTCTGTTTGTCACAAATCTGCATCTCTTTGTTATATGTCCATGTCTGATAGCCATTGAAGAATAAAACCTCATTTTTATCCAAATCTAATTGTGTTTCTGCTTTGATGCATTGGATTTTCCCATGGAGTTCTCTTTGAAGCCTGGAAAGCGAATCTACTTCTTCCTGGATCATTTTTTGATCAACTTTAACTGTGAGTTTCCATTTCATGTTTTTCTCTCAACTTTTCTGCGATTTCCTGTGCTTTTGCATCTGTTAATATAAATTTCTTTTTGAATACAATCAAAGCAATACATAATCCAAGAATTGGAAGTAATGTCATAAGACAGCGCAGACCTGTAATTGTGGAAGCACTTTGAACTGCAGGAATACCATCTTCACTGTTTCCAGCTAGACCGATCATATCAAGGCCAATCCCTGTTAAAAATACAGCGAGACCACTTGCAGCTTTTACCACAAACGTCTGCATGGAAAAGATGACAGATTCTTCTCTTCTACCAGTTTTCATTTCTCCATAATCAACAGAAGTAGATAAGAAAACTGTTGTAAGCACGCTTAACATTCCATTCGCACTGAATACAAGTGCACCAATCAAGCAAAGTACGACCATGTTATGTGCAAGGTTCATAAACGAAGCAAACAGTAATAAAGCATAGCCAAGAATTGCCATACATAAAGATGTTTTGAAAATTGTTGTATTAGATAGTTTATTACGCAATACAGGATATAAAACCATCATTCCAAGAATCTGCGTTGCTCCGCCAATGGTTGTGAATAACGTATAGTTGTTTTTCCATAATTCTGTACCAAGATCATATTTAAAGAAGTAGAGAATTAAATTACTTGTGATGTATAAAGCACTGTTAATCAGTACAATTGTGATGACCGTTAACATTGCCTGATCATTGTGGAATAAAGCAGAGAACATATCTTTGATGGATGTTGTTTCCATTTTCTTTTCACTTTTCTTTTCTTTGATTGAAAAGAAGAGAATTGCTTCTGTAAGTACAAAAATCAAAGCAACAAGCATAGAGAAGCAGCGGAAACCTTTCACTTCACTGCCACCTCCTAAAAAGGCAACACATAATACAGTTCCCACTTGAATCAGTGCAGAACCAATACCAGCGCATGTTCTGCCAACAACCGATAACTGTTCACGATCTTTTGGCTGTTCAGTGACTGCTGGAATCATTGACCAGTATGGAATATCCATCATTGTATACGTAACACCCCATAGAATATAGATGATTGCGAAGTATACCATGAGTCCTGTTTTTGATAAATCTGGAGCGCTGAATAATGCATATAAGACAAATGCATTTAATACAGTTCCAGATAAGATCCATGGTCTGAATTTTCCATATTTTGTATTTGTTTTTGCGACAAGAACACCCATGAACGGATCATTGATGGCATCAAATACACGTGCAATCATTAAAATCAAACCTACAAATGTTGCCTGTAATCCTAAAATATCCTGATAGTAATACATAACATAGGAAGAAGATAAGGCATAGACCATATCTTTTCCAACAGCACCTAGACCATAGGCAGCCTTTTCTTTGAAACTAAATTTTTTCATACAATATTATCCTCGAATTTGTATATGCAATGTAACAGGTTCTAATCCTGGTGAAGAAATCGTAATCGTCTCATGAGAAGAAACAGCTTTGGAACGAATGAATGTTCCACACATTCCTCCTTCACTGACAATGTGTTCTCCTCCAATGATTTCTAGATTGTTAGAAGCCTGGATTGTGATTGGCAATTGTGCATAGGAAGCTACAGAATCATGATCATCTAAGATACGGATACGAATCGATGCCATATCATACGTATCACTTTCTTCTAAGACAGTAGAAGAAATCTTTGCTTCAATATGAAGGAAAGAGCCTGGACATTTTGTTTTAGAAGCAATGACGGTACCATTTTTGATGGCATCAAATCTCCATCGTGTTGCTTCATCTCCCCAGTTACTGACATACTTTCCATAAAGATCAACCCCATCCTGGAATGTAAGGTGATATTTCATCATAGCCTTAGCGAACTGTAATTTATTTTTCAGTGGTAAATTTGCCAGGCCATAGTCTCTAGCAGCCAATAGACAACTACGAATATCTTTTGCCTGTTGTTTTGGCATGTGTTCTTGTGTTTCTAATAGATCACCAATCGTATCGTCAATGAGAATTGGACCATGCTTTAATGATGCAAATGGTGTTGTGGAAAATTCTTTGACAAATACATCATTTTTATATAAACGGATAGAATCTCCATTTGTGAAGCAATAGAATGATGCAATCTGCCCTGCAGGATAATCACCAATATCCATGGTTGTGCCAACTTCTAATACAGGCGTATTTTCTTGCTGGGAACTATAGACATAACTGGCAAGTTTTGGATTACGAAAGCTGTCCATAACACCGTGATAACAAATCTTATCTCCACTGCCAAAATCTTTATGTGTTGCGTAATCAAACATGCACCAGCTAAACATACCTGCGTGCTGTTCATCTTTGATTGCATCATTCATTACCCGTGCATGACGTAATGCATGTTCCTGTCGCTTGCTGATGGGATCAAATGATTTTGTTGGGAACATATGTCCATTGCATTCAGAAATCAATAATGGTTTTTTTGTATCTGGCGTGACGTCCTTTTTCTTTTTACATCCTGGATTTGTTCCGTTATGAGAAAAATCATTGTAACTGTAAATATCTTCTAGAAAAGAGCTCTTTTCTATGTAGCGAACACCGCTTGTTGGTCGTGTTGGATCAAGAGAATGTGCAAGTGCATTTGTTTTTGTGTAGAGTTCATCATCATCCTGGCTTTCATTGACTCTGACACCCCACATGAAGATAGAAGGGTGATTGCGGTATTGCCTTACCATTTCTTCAACATTATGGATGCAGATATCTCTCCAGTGCTGACTGGAAGATACATATTGCCATCCTGGAATTTCAGTGAAGACTAAGATACCTCTTCGATCACATTCATTAATAAATGCATGAGATTGTGGATAATGTGATGTTCTTACCGCATTGACACCTAACTCTTCATCTAAGATACGTGCATCTTCTTTCTGCAAAGAATCTGATACTGCATAACCAACATACGGGAATGACTGGTGTCGATTCAAACCACGAATGAATACGGGCTTATGATTGACGAGAATGTTATTCTCATCCCAAGTAATTGTTCTAAGACCAAATGGTGTATCAGAAACATCAATGCATGTATTACCTTTATATAGTTCTAAGTGAAATGTGTAAAGATATGCGTGATGTACATTCCATAGAATTGGAGAAGGAATGAATTGTGTCATTGTATCCAGGCAGGAATCATATTCTTTTTGTACAACACAGATATGTTCCTGATCAAAGATCTGCGCTTTGACATGCATATCTGATGTATCTCCATCATACGTAATCGCAGAAGTAATACTTGTTAAGTCACTGCGTGGCTGTACAAAGACATCTTTGATGTATGTAGATTCTTTTTCATCCAGCCATACATGACGATAGATACCGCCATATGTCAAATAATCAATCATAAATCCAAATGGAGGAATCGAAGCATCTTCTGTCGTATTTAATTTGACAGAGACAAGATTATCACCTTTATGCAATGCACTTGTAATTTCAACACGGAAAGCAGTATATCCACATTCATGGTGCATTAACTGCATCCCATTCACATATACCGTAGCGATATGTGCTGCACCATCAAACTGTAAGAAATATCTTTTGCTTAAATCTTGAATATTCAAGTGTCTTCGATATCCACAAATCATTTGATAGGAATCAACATCAATGTAGTGGAGAGGACATTCCTTTACTGTGTGTGGAATACGAATCTCTTCATATTCGTTTTCTCCATGTGAGAATTCTTCACTCCAGATAGGAGTAAACTGCCAGGCGTTATCAATTCTTTTCATAAAATGATTCCTTTCATTAAGATGTCTAATAGATCGTGTAGAGATTGTTGATAGGTATGTGCATCATCACTAGATGACAACAAAGAATTCATACTGGAAGTGATGATAATTTCAACCATATACAGTGGAATATCTCGTAAGATATGTGCGTCAATGCCTTGCTGGATAAAAGCAAAGACGGGTTCCCAGTCACTTTGTAAATGATGATTGATAGATGCAAATACAGCAGGATATTGTGTAGATAATGGTTCTAGCTGTTTGAAATCAATGGATGCAATATCAGTTGGCATCGCAATTAATAACTGGGATAGTTTTTCAATGTATGGCAGATTGGAAGATAAGATTTGTTTTTTGTTTTCCTGAATCAATGCAAAACCATATTCCACGATACCTTGTAAAAGAGATTCTTTAGAGTCAAAGTATCTGTAGATTGTTTTTTTAGCAATATGCAGGTTTTTGGCAATATCGTTCATTGTGAAGGATAGACCTTTGATGCGATATAAATTGATTGCTTCTTGAATGATTGTTTCTTTCATATGGAAACCAATTGTTCCTTTCTGGTTTCCATTGTAAAGCAATGTAAACGGTTACACAAGAAGGAAATGACTGAATTGATATGTAAAAATATATATTTTGGAAAAACGGGGCAAAATGGTACTTAAAAGTTGAGAAAAACGGGGCAAAATAATGTGAGATAAAGAAAAAGGAGTGCTTCAGACAATGTCATTAAGTTAAGGCAAATAAATTCTTAGTGATATTAATTGAAAATTCAA
>OLQB01002007.1_pt1 | contig 13723 bp, 8 predicted proteins | sample 1672681 | NCBI WGS metagenome assembly OLQB01 (sample SAMEA3136713, study PRJEB25190) | human gut metagenome | reverse complement strand
CCACGCTGGAGGATAAATCCTGCGGCTGTGTGCAGAAGGGCGGCAGCGCCCCCATCATGGACGTTATCGGCTATGGCGATGCTGTGACCACCAAGGGCCTGAACATGCTGTACGGCCCCGGCAACGATCTTGTTTCCGCCACCGCCCTGACCGCCGCCGGCGCCCACATGATCTTGTTCAGCACGGGCCGCGGCACTCCGTTCGGTGCCCCCGCTCCCACCCTGAAAATTGCTACCAACAGCCAGCTGGCTGCCAAAAAATCCACCTGGATCGATTTTAACGCCGGTGTTGTTGCTGACGGCGAAAAGACGCTGGATGAAGCCGGTGCTGACCTGTACCAGCTGGTGCTGGACGTTGCTTCCGGCAAGCAGACCTGCGCCGAGAAGAAGGGCTTCCGCGAAATTTCCATCTTCAAGGATGGCGTTGTGCTGTAATTTTTGCACTGATGCTCTGGCTCCCGCCGCATTTTTTACCCAAAAGGGTAGAGCCGGGAACATTTTGAGAGTATAATAGAATTAAGAGAATTAAGAAGTGCCCGCCGGGAGCTGTGTCTGCCTGCGGTGCACAAAGTGGAACGGCTTCGGGCGTTCCGGGTGCTCTGGGATCAAGGCGCTGTGCGCTGCTCCAAGAATCCCGGTGCAGTCGGGCCGTTTTTGTAACTGAAGAAAGGGGACTGTAACAATGTCCAAGCTAACTGCCGGTACTTACGAAAAGTACAATGCCAAATATTCCACCCTTACCCTGACCGATGGGGAGTACGCCCTGACCGTTACACCGGAAAAGGGCGGCATGGCAACCTCCTTCACCAAAAGCGGTGAGGAATACCTCTGGCTGCGCGATAAGAACTATGAATCCTCGGACCGCCCCCGCTGCGGCGTGCCCATCCTGTTCCCCAGCTGCGGCAAGCCGGACGGCGGTGTGCACCACTTTAACGGCTCCGATTATCCCATTGAGGTCCACGGCTTTGCCGATTTGCTGCCCTGGCAGGTCAAGACCGCTGCGGATGATGAGATCGTGCTGACCCTGACCCCCAACGGCCTGACCAAGTTTGTTTACCCCTTTGATTTTCTGCTGGAAATGCGCTATACCCTGTCCGGTGCCAAGGCCGGGTTGGAACTGACCGTGCACAACACCAGCGACAAAGCCCTGCCGTTCAGCATTGGCTTCCACCCGTATTTCGCAGCTTCCAAGCTGGAGAACGTCCACTTTGACATCAACGCCGCCACCTGCTCCGAGAACGCTAAGGGCGAGCAGCCCGCCGCACCGGAAACCATCACCTTGACCCGCAAGGAAGGCTCCGCAGATTCCATCCGCCTGATGACCGGCGTAAAGAGCCCGATGCGCCTGACCGATTCCGGCAGCGGCCACACGGTGGAAGTTGCCTTTGATGAAAGCGTGTTCACCAACGGCGTGCTGTGGCAGCAGGATGCCGAGACGTTCGTCTGCATGGAGCCCTGGAACGGCTGGGCCAACAGCGTGAACGAAGCCGGCCGCCACATTGAGCTGGCCCCCGGCGCAAGCAAGACCTTTGCCTGGAGCATTACCATCGACTGAGCTTAACCGCCTGCCCTGCATCTGCTGAACATTTTTAACCAACTGCCCTCTGCTGTGTGGAAAACTGCAGGGGGCAGTTTGCTTTGCCCGGCTGCCAAAATTTCCTGTACAAAATTACACAATCTGCCTGCTTTACCGGATTGTATTTTGTTTGACAAAATGTTACCATATTCTTATAAATATAAAAGTTTTAACGCCAACATTCCGCTGCCCACCGGGCAGCTGCGATCATAGAGGAAACCGCCGATGGAACAAAACAAACAGCCGTCGGGGCAGCCCCGCAAGCCGGAACAACAGCCCCGCCAGACCTACCGCAAACAGTCCCAGCCCAAGTCCCCGCAGGGCCGCCGCCCACAGCCCAAAAAGAAGCAGCAGCCCAACCTGCGTCTTGCACTGGCCGCGTGCGTGCTGGTTGCCGTTGTGGCGCTGGTAGTGATCGGGCTGGTCGCCTGCAACAGCGGGCAGAAAGCCCCCCTGACCATTGACCCCGGCACCAGTGCCGGAGCGTGGGCCAAGAACGATGCCGGGTACTACTTTAACAGTGACGGAGAGCCGATTCTGGCCGCCACCAAAAAAGGCATTGACGTGAGCAAGTATCAGGGTGAAGTGGACTGGGAGAAAGCCCAGGCTGCCGGGATTGATTTTGCCATGATCCGCTGCGGCTTTGGCAGCGAGTGGAACGGCACCGGCGATTACGCCCAGGACGATGAACAGTGGCGCCGCAACGCGGACGAATGCACCCGCCTTGGCATCCCCTTTGGCACCTATCTGTACTCTTACGCCACCACCGAGGAACAGGCCAAATCGGAAGCCGAACACGTTGCCCGCCTGCTGGGCCTTGTGGCACCCCCGCACGAGGGGCTGGACGATTACACCGCCACCCCCTACCAGCTCAGTTACCCGGTCTATTATGACCTGGAGGATAAATCCATCACCGGCCTGTACCCGGACGAGATGGCCCACCTGACCGAAGTATTTTTCGACCGCCTGAAAGAACTGGGCTACAAGGGCGAGGAAGGCATTTACGCCTCCATCAACTGGACCCGCGGCCGCCTGACGGACCCCGCGTTTGACCGCTGGCGCGATAATTTCTGGATCGCGCGGTTCAATTCCGCGTTGGGCTACACCGGGCCGTATTCCATCTGGCAGGCCACCTATACGGAGCCGGGCGAAAAGTACGGCGTGCAGAGCGACACGGTGGATGTTGACTTTGTGATGGAAGAGCTGACCTTTACCGGCATCAAAGCAATCAGCAAGGACATCCTGCCCTCGCTGACCAACGACACCTACAAAAACGAGCTGTGGCTACCCAAGGCGAAAGCCACCGCCACCCTGCTGACCGATGAGCCCAGCGAAAGCGAGGGCGGGCAGAAAATCTTCTGGTCCAGCGATAATGAAGACGTTGCCACCGTGAATAAGCACGGCGAGGTAAAAGCCAAGGCGGACGGCACCTGCACCATCACCGCCACCCTGGCGGATGGCCGCATGAGCGCCGATGTGACGGTGCGGGTGGGGGCATTCACCATTCCCGTTTACGTTACCGGTAATCTGCAGGGCTTGACCGAGGGCGAAGAGGTCGGCCTTGCGGACATTGCTGCCCTGAAAGCGGGCAGCGAGGACTCCATTCTGGTGGATGCAGGCGGCAGTTTGCAGGGCACCGCCCGCGCCAGCCTGACCGGCGGCATGGATATGACCAGCGCCTTTGCCGCAGCCGGGTATGATTTGCAGGCCTTTGATGCTTCCGATATGGCGTATGGCACTGACCGCCTTCTCAGCGATGTAATGACCGCCACGGGGCCTTCGATTGCTTCCAACCTGTACACGACAGAAAACGAAGCGTTGCTGGCCCGTTCCACCAGCTGGAGCCGCAACCGCATTTCCAACGGCATGAACACCATTGTGGAGGAAGCAGGCAAAAAGATCGGCTTCTTCTCGCTGGCCTCGATCGGCAATTCCGCCCAGACGAAAGAACTGACCGCTGCGGACCTGGCGCTGGCGGCTTCCGAGCAGGTTGCTGCTTTGCAGGCCCAGGGGGCTGACGCCATCCTTTGCATTGCCGGGCCGGATACCGACATCAGCGGCATTTATGCCGACCTGGCAGACCTTGGCGTGACCGCCGTCTTGGATGCCGGCGCCACAGCCAACAGCACCGCAAAGGCAAACGGCATTGCCGTTGTTGCCGCCGGGTCCGGCTGGGACAGCGTGGGCTGCCTGAACCTGACCTTTGCGGCGGACGGCAGCATGACAGCCGAACCCGCCAGCATTAGCGCCGCCGACCTGAAATCCGCCCGCGGCAGCTACACCACCGCCCAGCAGACTGCCTATGATTCCGCCTTTACCAGCCTGCAGAGCCTGGCAGACGGCGACGAGGATGTGCGCAGCCAGACGCTGTTCACCTTTGAAGCCAACGAAAGTGCGGATAAAACCATCAGCTTTGCCAACTATGCCGCCGCACTTTACCTGGCCTATGCCGATGGTGACCGCGCCAACTGCCCGCAGGATGCCGCCGACCTGACCGTAACCGCGCTGGCAGGCGGCATTACCGAGCTTGACTTTGGCGATGTTACCCGCGGGGCGCTGTGTGATGCCGTTCCCGCCGGGCAACGGCTGGTGCTGGCGCGGACGACCTCCGCCGCCATCGGTGCCCTGATCGACACCGGTACCGTGACCCGCACCTATGAGGAAAGCCTGACTGCCTTTGAGCCGACGGACGGCGACGCCCTTGTGGTGACCGATACCGCCACGCTGGAAGCTCTGGAGCAGGCAGGCGGCAGTTATACGATTCTGCGTGATTATGGGGATGTCTTTTGGGATATCCGCATGAATATCAATGATGTAACCAATAACTTTGCAAACCCGTTTACGTTGCCCGAAGCACCGCAGCGCGGTGCCGGGAGAAAGTGAGGCTGTTATGAAGCTGACCTTTTTGGGCGCTGCCCGTGAAGTGACCGGCAGCTGCACCCTGATTGAAGCAGGCGGCCACCGCTTTTTGGTGGACTGCGGCATGGAGCAGGGCAAAGATGTTTACCCCAATGCGGACCTGCCCTGCGCCCCCGGTGAGATTGAAGCCATCCTTTTGACCCACGCCCACATTGACCATTCGGGACGCATCCCCTATCTGTACAAGAACGGATTCCGCGGCCCCATTTACAGCACAGATGCCACCATGGACCTGTGCGAAATCATGCTGGAAGATTCCGCCCACATTCAGGAGCAGGAAGCCGAGTGGAAAAACCGCAAAGCCCAGCGCAGCGGCAATGAGCTGGTAGAGCCGGACTACACAGTAGAAGACGCCATGGCCGTAATGAAGCAGTTTGTACCGCAAAGCTACGGCAAGCCGCTGGAAGTGTTCCCCGGCATTACGGCCACCTTTACCGATGTAGGCCACCTGCTGGGCAGCGCTTCCATCACCTTGCAGGTAACGGAGAACGGCGAAAGCCAGACCATTGTGTTCTCCGGCGATATCGGCAACCTGGACCAGCCGCTGATCCGTAACCCGCAGTACCTGACCAAAGCGGATTTTGTGGTGATGGAATCCACCTATGGTGACCGCACCCACGGCCCCAAGCCGGACTATGTGGCCGAGCTGACCCAGATTTTGCAGGAAACGTTCGACCGCGGCGGCAATGTGGTCATTCCCAGTTTCGCCGTGGGTCGCACGCAGGAAATGCTCTATTTTATCCGCCAGATCAAAGAGGAGCACCGCATCCACGGGCACGATAACTTCCCCGTGTTTGTGGACAGCCCGCTGGCCAGCAAATCCACCACCATTTTCCGGGAAAACTTCAGTGAATGTTATGATGCCGAAGCCCTAGCCCTGGTGACGAAGGGCGAAAACCCGCTGGCGTTCCCCGGTTTGCAGATCAGTGAAACCAAAGAGGATTCTGTTGCCATCAACCTGGACTCCACCCCCAAGGTCATCATCTCCGCTTCCGGCATGTGTGATGCCGGGCGCATCCGCCACCACCTCAAGCACAACCTGTGGCGCGGGGAATGCACCATCCTGTTTGTGGGGTTCCAGTCCCCCGGCACGCTGGGGCGCGCACTGATCGAGGGTGCCGATGAAGTGCGGCTGTTTGGCGAAACGGTGCAGGTCAATGCGCAGATCCGCCAGATGAGCGGCTTGTCCGGCCATGCGGACCGGGACGGCCTGTTGACCTGGATCCGCCACTTTGATCCCAAACCCAAACATGTGTTTGTGAACCACGGTGAGGACTTGGTTGCCGATCACTTTGCCCGCACCCTGACGGCGGAGGGCATCCCGGCAGAAGCGCCGTACAACGGTGCCGTGTATGAGCTGACCGGCGGGGCCGTTGCCCTACTGCGGCAGGGCACCATGGTGCCGATGGCCAAGGCCAGCCAGCCTGCCGACAAGCCGCGCACCAGCCCGGCGTTTGAGCGCCTGCTGAACATGGGCAAGCGGCTGCTGGTTGTGATCGAGCACAACCGCGGCGGTGCCAACAAGGATCTTGCCCGCTTTGCCAGCCAGATCGCCAGCTTGTGCGATAAGTGGGACAGGTAGGCAGGTAGGAGTTAGGAGTTGGGGGCGTGTGGCTCATAGAACTCGCTGGTTTCCTTTCTTTGTTCCTGTTTTTTCAACTTTTTAGGGCAATACCGCATAATTCTAAGTGCCGATACGGCGAGCGAGGTGCGGCAGCTGCTAGGCCAAAAGCGCAGATAATACTGGATGCTGCAAAGGTGAGCGCCGCCAGTGGCGGAAACAGCGAACCGAAGCAGGGGCAGCGGTCGCAGAGTGCGAGGGGCTTTTGCCCCCGAAGCACGATGCGGGTACCGCAACCCGACATTATCGAGCATTTTGGCAACGCAGATGCCGTGCCGCAGCCGTCGGAGCGGTGCTTAAGCCGCAAGGCGGGAATTGTGCGGTGTTGCCTTAGACGATATTGATTCTATACGTTAGGAACTTATTATTTTGAAGCAAAAATTTCGATCCTTGCCTGCGGCGGTGCAGGTGGCTGTAACGGCAGTGGTGGTTGTGGTGCTGGCGGTTGTTTTGACCGTTTGGCGGCACAACGGCAGCACCTATCTGACCGGCTTTTGGGACAATGGCTCCCAGACTCTCGTGTTCGGCCGCATGCTGCAGATGCAGCAGAACCAGACCAGCCCCGGCGGCTTTATGGGGGTATATACCCAGGACTGGAGCGATGAACAAAACCGCTACTGGTACCAGGACAACACCCCCGTTTCCCCGCAGGATTTTCAGGCTTACACCCACCAGACCGGGCTGCAGGGCTGGGCGTTCGGCGTGCTGAACAAAGTGCTCTCTGTTTTCGAGGACCGCGGCGAAGCGCGGGAAATCATACTGTACAACATCAACAGTATGTTGTTCTATGCGGCTACTCTGCTGGTCTGCCTGGCCGTATGGCGGGCGTGGGGGCCGCTTTCCGCGCTGGCGTGGCTGTGCGCCGTGGTGTTTGCCCCCTGGCCGCAGCGCGGCATGAAAGACCTGTACTGGTGCCTGTGGACCTGGTTGCTGCCCGCTTTGGCGGGGCTGCTGCTCTGTGCCGTTACCCGGCGGCGCGGCAAAACGCCCTGGTGGTGTTACCTGCTGGTGTTCGCCGCCTGCATGGTGCGCTGCATGTGCGGGTTTGAGTTTATTTCCACCTTTTTGATCCTGTGCGAAGCCCCGCTTGTCTACTGTTGGGCCGGCGGGGACCGCCGCGCCTGGCTGCGCCGCATGATATGCACCGGCTTTGCTGCTGTGGGCGGCGTGGCAGCGGCACTGGGGGCCTGGTTTATTCAGGGGGTCATCTATTTTGGCAGTGCCGCAGACAGCTGGCAGAACCTGACCGGGGCTGTTACCAGCCGTGTCAGCCTGACGGATGATATGGTGAGCGATGTCAGCGTTGCACAGGTTCTGACCCGCTATTTTGTGGAGGTGGATGAACCCCTGCTGCAATTCGGCCCCTTGACCATCACCTTAAAGCCGCTGATCGCCGTTACCCTGCTGGGCTTTGCCCTGTGCCTTGCGGTGCTGGCCCTGCGCAAAAAGCCGCTGGCCGTGTTGGCCGGGCCTGCGCTGGTGTGGGTGCTCAGCTTGGCGGCACCGGTATCCTGGATGGTGCTTTCCAAAGCACACGCTTATGTGCATGTCCATCTGGTGCCCATGCTGTGGCATTTTGCACTGGTGCCGGTCAGCTGTGCGCTGCTGGTGTGGCTGGTTAAAACCGCCATCACTGCGGTAAAAGAATAATTGGAATCCCGCCGCCGGGCTTGCGCACCGGCGGCGTTTGTATTACAATCAAAGGCAGCAATGCGTTTTTGATTGAGTAGCAAAGGGGGAATCTGCCATGTGGCATCCCATCAAACATTATAAAACCATCCATCACCACAAAATGCTGGTCATGCAGGGGTGTTTCCGCTGCGGGCTGTACTGGCAGGGGTTGACCCATGATTTAAGCAAACTGTCCCCCGTGGAATTCTGGGCCGGTGCCAAATATTGGCAGGGCACCTGCAGCCCCAACAACGCCCAGCGCAAGGCGGAAGGCTACTCTGCCGCATGGCTGCACCACAAGGGGCGCAACAAGCACCACCTGGAATACTGGATTGACTATGCCCCTAACGGCGACCACGCCATGGCCGGGATGCGCATGCCCAACCGCTATGTGGCGGAAATGGTGTGTGACCGCATTGCCGCCAGCAAGAATTACAAGGGTGCCAGCTACACAGACGCCGCCGCGTGGGAGTATTACGAACACAGCCGTGACCACTACATCCTGCACCCCGAAACCCGCAAACAGCTGGAAACCTGCCTGTTGATTTTGCGGGATGAAGGCGAGGACGAATGTTTCCGGTATATCCGCACGCAGTTGCTGGGGAAGAAAAAATAAAAACGGGGTACCGCCACCAACCCCGTAGGGGCGCACATTGTGCGCCCGCTTGCCATTTTTACGAGATGTTCTGCCTGTGGCCCGATGCGAGCATCGGCCCCTGCGAGGGGAGTTATCCTCAGGGGAAGTCAAAATTTCTCATAAATTTGTTACACCATCCACCTCAAGGTTTCGGAACGGTCAAGACCGTTCCCTACAGAGCACTTTATAATTAGGGCAATACCACATAATTCTAAGTGCCGATACGGCGAGCGAGGTGCGGCAGATGCCAAGCCAAAAGCGCAGATAATACTGGATGCTGCAAAGGTGAGCGCCGCCAGTGGCGGAAACAGCGAACCGAAGCAGGGGCAGCGGTCGCAGAGTGCGAGGGGCTTTTGCCCCCGAAGCACGATGCGGGTACCGCAACCCGACATTATCGAGCATTTTGGCAACGCAGATGCCGTGCCGCAGCTGCCGGAGCGGTGCTTAAGCCGCAAGGCGGGAATTGTGCGGTGTTGCCTTAGATATAAATATTAAAAATGCTCTGTAGGGCGGGTGCTCTTTCCCACAGCCATCTGCATTATTTTATTGATTTATTTGAGAGGGAAAAAATAATGGGAACCGAGAAAGTAAAAGGATACTTGGCCAATTTTGGCCTGGCAGACCGTGTGATGGAATTTAAGGAATCCAGCGCCACCGTAGCCGAAGCCGCCGCGGATCTTGGCTGCGAGCCCGCACGCATTGGTAAAACGATGGCCTTTGATGTGGCCGGGCAGCCCATGCTGGTGGTGATTGCCGGGGATGGCAAGGTGGATAACGCCAAATACAAAGCAAAATTCCACTGCAAAGCCTGCATGATCAAGCCGGATGAACTGGTTGTCAAAGTCGGTCATCCTATGGGCGGGGTATGCCCTTTTGCCGTCTGCCCCGGCGTGCCGGTCTACCTGGACGAAAGCCTGCGCCGGTTTGATATCGTATACCCTGCCGCAGGCACTGCCGCTTCCGCGGTGCGCCTGGCGGTGCCGGAGCTGGAACATGCCGCCGAAAACTTTTCCGGTTGGGTGGATATTGCCAAGGGCTGGCAGGAGTAAATCCTCCGCCAGTTAAAAACCCGATCTTTGCCCATTTTACTCTTTATAAGATACATACAAATATAAAAGCAGCCACCCCCGCAGCATGGCATGACACTGCGGGGGTGGCTGTTATTTATGGAAGGTAGTAACTGTCAGGGATAAATCAGGCAGAAGCCTTTTCGCTGTTCTTTTCGCTGTTCTTTTCGCTCTTGGCATAGCTCTTGAAAGAGTTGACCACGATGGTGATGCCCAGAACGATCAGCAGGATAGCGATGATCAACTGCAGGCCGTTTGCGATGAACACAGCACCCCAGGTGGTTTCGCCAGCGGGGATGGTGGTGGAAGCTGCGGTCTGGATGGCCTTGACCATAGCAATCAGGCGCTGAACCAGAGCAGTGAAGGTGACGCACAGCATGATGATCAGCGGCGGGAACAGCATCTTGTTGTTGCGGCCGGTGACCTTCAGGAAGACGCACAGGGTAACCAGAACCAGAGCGCTCAGCAGCTGGTTGGCGGAACCGAACAGCGGCCAGATGTTGGCATAGCCGACCTGGGTCAGCAGGAAGCCAAATGCCAAGGTGATGATGGTGGAGAAGTAGGTGTTGCAGAACAGCTTACGCCAGCCTTCTGCATGCTCCATATCGTCCACGCTGAACAGTTCCTGGAAGCTCATGCGGCCGATACGGGCAACAGCATCCAGGCTGGTCAGGGCCAGAGCGGAAACGCACATGGTCATAAAGACGGTAGCAACATAAACGGGCACGCCGAACATCTCAAAGAAACCAGCAACACCGCGGCTGAAGATCTGGAACGGGGTACCAGCAGCGGGGGTACCGTCAGCAGCAGCGGCTGCACCGGCAACGCAGAGGGCTAGAACAGCCAGCAGGCTTTCCAGCACCATAGCACCGTAACCAACCTTCAGCATATCCTTTTCGCTTTCAACCGTCTTGGAAGAAGTACCGGAGGAAACCAGACTGTGGAAGCCGGAAACAGCACCGCAAGCCACGGTAACGAACAGAATGGGGAACATGGTGCCCAACTTTTCGTTATTGAAACCGGTAAAGACGGGCAGGTTCATGGTGGGATGTGCAACCAGCAGGCCAACAACAGCACCGGCAATCATGCAGATGAACATGAAGGTGGTCATGTAGTCGCGGGGCTGCTTCAGCAGCCACATGGGCAGAACTGCAGCAAAGAAAATGTAAACAAAGGTGATATAGCTCCAGGTAGCCTTGTCAAAAATCAAGGGGAATTTCATGCCGACAGCAAAGGACAGCACGATGAACACGATGCCCAGAACAGCCTCTTTCCAGCCGGAGAAGTTGAACTTCTTCTGGATCAGGCCAAACACAACAGCGAACAGCATGAACATGATGGAAACCATGCCGGCTGCGCCGTTGGTGGTAGCTGCATCAGCCAGGCTGGTAACGCCGTCAACCGTGGTGTAAGCATTAAAAGTACCGGCAACCATATCAGCAAAAGCTGCAATAACGATGCCGCAGAACAGCCAGCAGAACAGCAGGAACAGCTTGCGGCCCAGCTTGCCGATGTACTTTTCGATCAGCATGCCCATGGACTTGCCGTCGTTCTTAACGGAAGCATACAAAGCGCCGAAGTCGGTAATAGCGCCAAAGAAAACGCCGCCGATGAGCACCCACAGCAGAACCGGCAGCCAGCCGAAGGCTGCAGCCTGGATTGCACCGGTAACAGGGCCTGCACCGGCAATGGAAGAAAACTGATGGCTGAAAACGGTCCAGCCGTTGGTGGGAACGTAATCCTTACCGTCGTTATACTTAACAGCGGGGGTCTGTGCGTTCGGGTTAACGCCCCAGGTTTTTGCCACCCAGCGCCCATAAAACGCATAAGCACAGACAAGAACCACAGCAGCGATCAACACGATGACGAGTGTGTTCATGATAATCCTTCTCTCCGTTAATAATAAAAATTTTCCACTCCATCCAGCCAAATGCGGTAAACAAAAAAGCCTTCGTCTTTCTTTGTTGGCCCATTTGGACCAACGCAAAGACGAAGGCATACACTGCAATCATGCGCTGCACCATTGCAACTTTTACTTCCGCGTTACCACTTTGCTTTGCCGGCTCAATGCCGACCGCTCACCCGCAGCCCCACACCGCACTGTGCCGGACTGCGCACCCCATTAACGGAGGGTTCCCGGCTTGAACTACACGGCGGGCGGTTCTGCCCGCTTTCCCCCAAGCTGCTCGCAGGTGAGGGCCAGACCGCGCCTTGCTGCCGTCTTGCACAACCAACGGCTTTCTGTAAGCGGTGATACGGATAGGTCATTTCCTGTTCATTGCATTTGGCTGATGAATTGCTATTACAATAACCTTTTGGCACACATTTGTCAACACTGTACAAAGTGCTTCACTCATTTTTGGTGATGCGGATAAATTTCACGCAGTTTCGACCGGCTATTCTTGGACAAATTGTAAACAAAATTTGAACAAATTCGCAAGGTTTGACGCAATCAGCAAGGCTTCTCCGCGGCGGGATGAGGGTATCCCGCCCTACAGATCATTTGTATGTTTGCACCGCAATATAAAATAAGCTGTAGGGAACAGTCTTGACCGTTCCGGGGCTTCGATGTATATGCCATAATGAGATATACAACAAGGCCCCGACAAGTTCGCGTTTGTTGAATGAAGTTCAACAATGCACACCCCAGTGGGGTGTGCAAGCGACAGAACGGTCTTGCGCACAGCGCAAGATGGCGGAGTTTCACTCCGACAAGTTCGCGTTTTCCCCTGCCTGTTGGGTGATATACTCGTCCAGCTCGCTGCTCTGCCAGGTATAGCGCTGCAAAAGCTGCCAATCGCAATCGGGGCGGGCCAGCTGAGCATCCACACAGAAGCGCTCCAGAGGCAGGCAGCACAGCAGGCTGAAGCTGAACGCCGCCGCCACAAAGGCCATGCGCGCCGCCGGGATGCCGCAGAACAACCGCACCGCAGCCAGAACACTGGCCAGTAACAATGCTCCCAGCACCCACGCAGCCCAAATGCGCCGCACCGTTGGGCCGTACAGATTGATATACACCGCCAGCTTGGCCGCAGCCAGCATCGCAAACCCGGCACCGAACCCGCACAGCGCCACGGCCAGCACGCGGGATAAGCCCTTTTGGGTAACCGGCTGCGCCCCCAAAAAGTGCAGTGCCGCCAGCACAGTAAGGTCCAGCGCCAGAATGCGGCAAAACTCCCAAAAACCATTCACCGCAAACGCGGCGGCATCCGGCGCGGTCAGGGGCAGCGGTGCCCCAAGGGCAGCGGCGAATTCCGCCGCCTGCACGGCAAAAAACAACGTATACACACCACACAGCACCGCCATGACTAACACTCCCATCAGCTGGGGCAGGCGCGGCAGGGCTGCCAGTTTGCCGTAAAACTGTTCCGCCGCAACAGGCGGCGCCTTGCGCCGGGCGCTGCCGCCCGCCAGACCAAACAACCAGGCACCAACAGGCAGGGAGAGCGCAAAGATCAGCAGATTTGCCAGCAGGGCATCCTGCCCGAACAGCTGCCCCAGCCAGCTGCCAAGATGCCCCCACAGCCGGGCAAAGTTATCATCCGCCCCCGCCAGCGTGGCGCAGGCCGCACCGCCCAGCAGCAGGGCAGCAGTTATACTGACGGCGGTTTCCAGCGTGCGGCCTTTGCGTCCCGCATGATTGGCCCACCAGCGGTGCAGTGCCTGCCACAGCAGCTGGGTACGCAGCAAAAAGTTGCCGAATGGGATGGCAAACATGCCCGCCACGCCATCCAGCAGCACAAGGCAGCTGGTGCGGCCAGCCGCCAGTAAATCATTGCGGGCCAGCACATAATAAATAGCCGTGCAGTGCCACGCCACGACCTGCCAGAAGCCAAGGTCGTCCGTGTGCAGGCTCCACCCCGCCATGGCCAGGCTTTGCACCAGCCAGCAGCACCACCAGGCCGCGGCGGTCCGGCTGGGTTTGCGGTTCCCCGCCCAGGCGGCAAGCTCCACCACTACGGTATACAGCGCCACAAACACCAGCACTCCGGCGCGCCAGGCGGAGTACTCGCTCGCCACCCCAAACCCCAGGCAGCGGTCAACATATTCATAGCCCGCCGCATAGCTCAGCAGCAGGGCGGCCAGCATGACCCGCTGCGGATTTTTGGGTGCAGAAAATGGAAGGGGCTGGCCTGCAGCCTCTTTTTTATCAAATTTCATTGGGTTGTCTCCTTATATCAAGGGCAACACCGCACAATTCCCGCCTTGCGGCTTAAGCACCGCTCCGGCAGC
>OLQB01002006.1_pt1 | contig 13724 bp, 5 predicted proteins | sample 1672681 | NCBI WGS metagenome assembly OLQB01 (sample SAMEA3136713, study PRJEB25190) | human gut metagenome | reverse complement strand
TACATTATCAAGTTTTTCTAAAAACCAGTCATTTGAATAAACGGTAAATCGCAATTTAGGAACTAATTTTTCTTCACTCATGCAAAATCAATCCCTAAAATAATGGTGCTTTAATGCCCAATTCATCACAATATTTCTTAATTTCTGCATCAACTTCTTTCATTTCTTCAGAAATCTTTTCAAGTTCTTTGCATACTTCATCTAAATCTACTGGTTCTTCTTCTTCAAAAGTATCAACATAACGAGGAATATTTAAGTTAAAATCGTTTTCTTTAATCTCTTCAAGTGAAGCTCTGTGTGAGTATTTGTCTATTTCTTCACGATTGATGTATGTGTTAACTATTTTATCAATATCTGATTTTCTTAATTTATTTTGATTTTTAACCTTTTCAAATTCTTGAGATGCATCTATAAATAATATATCATCATTTTCTTCACGACATTTTTTAAATACTAAAACACATGTCGGGATACTTGTTCCATAAAATAGATTAGCGGGCAATCCTATTACTGCATCAAGGTAATTTCTCTCATCAACCAAAAATTTTCTAATTGTTCCTTCAGCTGCTCCTCTAAATAACACCCCATGAGGCAATACTATTGCCATTGTTCCGTTTTCATCCAAATGATAAATCATGTGTTCTACAAATGCATAATCTGCTTTGGATTTTGGAGGCAGTTTTCCTGCTGCACTGAATCTTTCATCATCCAAGAATTTTTTATCTGAACTCCATTTTGCTGAAAATGGTGGATTTGCCACTATTGCTTCAAATCTCTCGTCAATAAACAACGGTTCCTCTAAACTGTCTCCCTGGCGAATATCAAAATCATTGAAATTTACATCATGAAGAATCATATTCATCCTAGCTAAGTTATAAGTTGTTTGGTTTAGTTCCTGACCATAAAAGTCTGTTACTCTTACTTCTTTACTTACACGAAGCAAAAGTGAACCTGAACCACATGTTGGGTCATAAACAGATTTTAATCTGTTTTTACCAACTGTAACTAATTTTGCTAAAATCTTACTTACTTCCTGAGGAGTATAAAATTCTCCTGCTTTTTTACCGGCATCTGATGCAAATTGACTTATCAGATATTCATATGCATCTCCAAGAATGTCATTTTCATCATTTTCAAGTTCAAAATCTATTTCAGATAAGTGTTTTATTATTTGTCCAATTAACTTATTTTTATCGGATACTTTTCTTCCAAGTTTGGATGACTGTAAATCCACATCATCAAAAAGATTTTCAAAATCCTGAGCACTTTCTCCACCAATTGATGAATCTCCCACTTTTTTAAATGCCCTTTCAACATTTTGAATTAAGTCCTCATCTCCAACACTGGCCTGTTTAACTAAATTTGAAAAAAGATCCTGAGGTTCTATGAAATATCCTAAATTTTCAATAGCTTCCTGTCTTAAATCTTCTTTGAATTTATCTATTGCATATGCCTGTTCAAAATCCAAACCGTCCTGTTTTAATTCGTTTGTTAATCTTAACTCAATTTTTTCAGATAAATATTTGTAAAAAATAAATCCCAAAATATAATTTTTGAATTCATTTGCATCCATTGTTCCGCGCAATACATCTGCTACTGCCCATAATTTTGTTTCTAAATTTTGTTGTTTGTCTGACATTTATTAATCTCCCACTAATTTATCCAATATTGCTTTTTGTGCTTTTTTATTGTTTTCTACTGATTTTAATTTTAATTGAATTTTATCTTCTAATAATCTTAATAATTTACCATACTCTTTTTGATTATTGTAATCTGGAATTGGTAGTTTAACTTCCCTCATATGATTAATTTTAATCCATTTTCCCGCTGAACCTTCTCTTAACTTATTTAGTTCACGCGGGAATATACTACTTTTTAAAAGAAAAACCATAAAATCAGAATCTATATTTTCATGTAATCTTATAATTATATAATCACTTGGAATTATGATTCCATTTTTTGTAATTTTAGTTACTTTATCTAGATCAAAACTATGAACAATAATATCATTTTCTTTTGAAAAGTATTTTTCAAATTTTTTAAGATAATTATCTGAAACTGTTTTAGATTCACAGTCAAACTTTAAAAAATTATCAGAGTAGGTTTTGTGAACCACAACTTGTGATTCCCCATGCTCATCACCATATCTAGATAATCTAACTCCTGAAAAAACATCAGCTATCTGTGATAATCTTTTTATTTCTATTTAAATTCCCCCAAATTTTTTATATAGAACATTTTAATACCATAGGTCTGAATTCACAACCAACCTTATCATGATATTCTATTTTAGCATATTTAACTAAAGATAAGGGATTTATTAATTTGTATGTTGAAGGTTTTTGATTGAATTTGTATCCGCATTTCACACGGGGGTTACGATAAATATTATTATAAATTTCCCCGTACTCCATTATCTTGTGTAAGGGAACTTCATCTATTCCATTATATCTAACTCCATTTACAACCCTTGCATATTTATTTCTTGTCAGTAACAGTTTATCAAATTCACTTTCAAGTAAAACATATTGTTTATTATATAATTTTCTTGCAAAATTTCCAAAATCGTTTATTCCAAATATTTCTAATATTTTAGCCCGATAATTGTTTTCAAACTGGAATCCTATTAATGGCATTTCAGAAATTTCATCATAGCTATCGATGATTTTCAGTGTTTGGTATAATCCCCCATTATCATACTCATGGTTGATGAAATAGTTTAATCCAAATTTTACAGCATCGCTGTTTTCTATTGATTCAGCATTTGGTATTTCATTTTTAAGAATTTCATGTTCTTCCAATACTCTTTCATAGTCTGCAATAGTTAATGGTTCATATATTTCATATTTTCTGAAGAGATTGAATATATCTTTTTCATTAAGTACAGTTTTTTTAATTCCATGTTGTATAATAACCTCCAATACATTATCAGAAATTAGATATTCCTGATTATTGTTATGAATTACTAATTTATCATTAAATCTATCAAAAGTTATTCCGTCATCATTTAATTCTTGTACTTTTTGTTGAGTAGTTTGTTCGTTCATTTTAAGACCTTTGTTTTATTATTTAGAAAAAAACTGCCTGTAAATATGAAAACAAATTTTATATTCCTATTTGAATTCCATGATTAAACAAAGATTTAATAATGTTGAAATAAATAGATTAAAGTGCAATCAATTTACTTGTCATATTTATATGGCAAGTTTTTTTATTCTTAAATTAATTTTGTCCTATTTTTGTAGGACAAATTATAATTTACACTTCTTACCATATAAATGTTTCTGTCCTAATTAATTAGGACAAAAATAAGAAAAATTAAATCAGTGCAAATTTATCTACCAAATCAATTATTTTACTTTTTAACAAGCTAACTTTATGTCTGCGTTCTAAAAATCCAATATCTTCATTAAATGACTGTTTAATATCATCATCACGTAATTTACCACTATATTCATACTCTTCAATGATTTTCCTAGTTTCCTCATTAGATAAGTTTTCAGAAGCTACCATTTCATCAATTTCTTTATTTTTCTCTTTTTCAAAGTATTGTGGCAATTCTTCATCAATATCTATTTGACCATTAGCTTCTACAATATTTTCATGTATAAACTTATCAATAAGCTCTGCTTTACTTTTAAGTTCATGTGAAGCTTGCATTAAATCATGAATTAATCTGACATCTTTCTTAAATGAAGAATCTTTTGGATCTAAATCTTTTAAAAGATTTATTATATATGAAACATTAATGTTATCTTGCCTTGTAAGTTCTATTTCAAAATCAATGTCGTCTAAAATACTTGATTTTTTAGGACTCTCACTACGACCAAGCACTTCATATAAATCCAAATATTTACTTTTATAGTCATTTAAAGTTTGTTCTGTTAATTTTAAATCATCATAACTAAATTCTGCAAATGTAGTCATCCTATTTAAAACCCTAAGAATATTTTTAAAGTTTAAAACAAATTTTTCAATGTCTTTTTCATCTTCTAAACTATCAACATCCTGTACATCTGGCACTAACTTTAAAAGTCTGTTTGCACAGGAATTAAATTTTTCAACATATTCACTATAAGGTAAAGTTATTACATAACCCGTAGCATTAGTATCTGAGAAAAGTCTAACTGCCTCATCAACTCTTTTTTTAAGATTTCTAAAACAGACAATATTTCCCTGTGTTTTTTTAACATTATCAATCCTATTTGTTCTTGAAAATGCTTGAATTAAACCATGATACTGCAAATTCTTATCAACATATAATGTATTCAATAAAGGATTATCAAAACCAGTTAAAAACATATTGACAACTAAAAGAATATCAATTTGCTTGTTTTTACTTCTTTTACTTACATCAACATAATACGAACCAAAATCATCTGTTGAATAATTAGTTCCAAACATTTTATTATAATCTGCAATATGGCTTTCTAAGTTATCACGAGGATGTTTATTGCCTTCTTCCAAATCTACATTATCCCCATAAGAATAAATAGCTGCAATTTTTAAATCGGGATTTTTCTTTTTAAAAATCTTATAATATTTATTTAAAACGGGAACTGATGAAACACAAAACATGCTTGTAAATTCTTTGTGATATGTTTTATTGTTATGATATTTAATAATATAATCAACAATTTTCTCCAATCTTTCTTCAGATTCCATAACTTCTCTTGTATCAATAGCTTCAACTTCAATATCAGTTTTAACCCTGCTCTTATATGTTCCAACATAATCCACTGCAAATCCTAAAACATTTTCATCATGAATAGCATCTTTAATTAAATAGGAATGCAAGCGTTTTCCAAATAAATCTTCAGTAGTTCTTGATTTATTTGCGTTTTCAGCAAAAATTGGAGTTCCTGTAAAACCATAATAGTTAATATTAGTAAAGAAATTTGTAATGTCTTTGTGCATATCTCCAAACTGGGATCTGTGACATTCATCAAACATTAAAATCATACGAAGATTTCTATAGTTTTCTAATTGTTTTGCCCTACCTTTTACAGCACGATGCAGCTTTTGTATTGTTGTAATAATAAGTTTATTTTTACCTTTTAATTGTTTAATAAGAGCATTTGTATTATCTGTTCCATCTACTGCTCCTGCTGAGAAACTATTAAACTCTTTAGTTGTTTGATAATCCAAATCATTTCTATCAACAATAAACATTACCTTATCTGTATCTTCTCTACTGGTTAATATTTGACAAGCCTTAAATGAAGTTAAAGTTTTACCGGAACCTGTTGTATGCCATACATATCCGTTAGATTTATTTGAAACACTCTCAAGAATAGCTTCAACAGCATAATACTGATATGCCCTTAAAACCATCAGTGATTTTTTTGTTTCATTTAAAACAATGTATTGTGAAATCATTTTAGATAAATGGCATTTTTCCAGAAATGTAGTTGCAAAATCTTCTAAATTATTGATATTGTTATTATTTTTATCTTTCCAGAAAAATGTAAAGTTATAATTTAGTTCTGAGTTATTTGAGAAAAATTTAGTATTTACACCATTACTTATTACAAAAATCTGTACATAATTAAAAAGATTATGGAATGAATGTAGCTGATATCTTTGAATTTGTTTAAAAGCCTGTTTTAGTTCAACACCTCTCTTTTTAAGTTCAATTTGAACTAAAGGCAAACCATTAATAAGAATAGTTACATCATAACGATTTTTATATGTTCCTTCCATTGTAATTTGATTTGCAACTTGAAAAATATTTTTACACCATTCTTTTTTGTTTAAAAATTTAACATAGAATGTTTCATCTTCACGAGAAAGTTCATATTGATCTCTGAGCTTTTTAGCTTTTTCAAAAATAGAACCTCCTTCCAAATGAATAAGAATCTTTCTAAACTCATCATCAGTGAAAGTAGTGTTATTAAATCTTTCCAATTGCTGTTTAAAATTAGATTCTAACTCTTTTTCATCTTTAATTAAAACTTGCTCATAACCTCCATCAACTAAAGTTTTAATTAAATTATTTTCTAAAGCTGCTTCACTTTGACTAGCCATATTATCACAACAATACTTAAATTATTTTTAATATTTGTTGTGATGATTATATACAAGTTACTGTTAATTTCTAAGAAAATAATAAGAGCAATCCATTAATAGCAAATGAAAAAATAGCTAATCTTAAAAAAATAAAAAAAGCTGATTTGAGTATTTAAACCCAAATCACAAATAAATTATAATTTTCTTTTTCTAGATCCCGCGAATATTACACTTAAAATACATAAGAGCAATATTGCTAGTGGATTTCCTGTATTTGGTAAGCTTACAGATTCACTACCTGCATCTGAAGATGAACCATCATCAGCTGAAGATGAATCGTCTGGATGAACTGGTTTATCCGGACCGATTGGAGCTGCTTTTTTAAGGACTTTAACAGTTACATTGTCGTAGTTGTTTTCCAAGATTACCTCAAATGTTTCGCTTGTTACATTAACATATACTGTTGAATTGCCTTCATTTAATGCTTTAGCTACAAATGTTAATACGACTTTTTCACCATTTGTTAAGTTTCCTACATACCATTTGCCAGAAGTTATATCAAATGTTCCTTTTGTTGCATTATATGAAATAATGCTTAAAGTATTTGGTACAAGTACATTAGCAATTGTATTTATTGCATCGCTTGGTCCATTATTTATGACAGTAACTGTGCAGACAACAGAGTCCCCAATGTATATTTCAGATTTGTCAACAACTATGTGTATTTCCAAATCAGCAATATCCTTTGATTCAATAGTACAGTTAGCAGTTTTGTTTCCAACATTTACAGTATTTGTAATATTTCCTGGTTTAGTTACATTAGCTACAACAGTTAAATCAACAGTTGAATTAGCTGTAATGTTTACAATCCATGTAATAATCCCAGTAGCTGGATCATATACTCCGCCATTTGAAGCATTAATGAATTTTAATCCTTCAGGAAGTACATCTTTAATTACGATATTTGTTGCATTGGTTTTTCCAGGATTTGAAACAGCAATAGTGTAAGTTATTTCATCTCCAATATGGATATCAGAGGAATTAACTTCTTTTACAGGGATTATTTCAGGAACTGTTACATTTTTGTTAAATGTTTTATTACCGACAATTACACTGTTAGTTATATTGCCGTATGCTGAAACTGTGGTATTTACATATAAATATTTGGTTTCACCAGCAGTTAAGTTAATAATCCAAGTGATTGTACGGGTAGTTTCATTGTATACTCCACCATCTGAAGCACTAACGAAAGTTAAACCTTCACCTAATTTATCAGCTACAACAACATTAGTGGCATTGACTTTTCCGGTGTTGTTTACAATTACAGTGTATGTTACATTATCACCGAAGTTTGGAACTTCAATGTTAATTTCTTTTCCTGGGTTAATTTCAGGTACTGTAATGTTTTTGATAACTGTTTTATTTCCGACAACTACTTTGTTAGATAAATCACCATAGCTTAAAACAGTAACATTTACATTAAATGTTTTAGTTTCGCCTTTAGCCAAATCAACAATCCAAGTAATTGTACCAGTTTTTTCATCATATGTGAAATTTCCATCTGCATTTAAGAATTTTAATCCTTTACCTAAAATATCGCAGACAACTACATTGTTAGCATCGCCAATTCCATCATTAGTGACTGTTACACTATAAGTTACATTATCACCGAAATTAGGAATTTCATTGTTAACTGTTTTGTTTGGATTGATTTCAGGAACTGTTACATTTTTGTTAAATGTTTTATTGCCAACAATTACAGTATTTGTTACATTTCCATATCCTGAAACTGTTGCATTTACTTTAAATATTTTGGATTCACCTTTAGCTAAATCAACAATCCATGTAATTGTGTTAGTAGCTTCATCAAAGGTATAATTACCAGTAGCACTAATAAATTTCAATCCTTTACCAAGAGTATCTTTAACAACAACACCTTTAGCATCACCAATACCAACATTAGAAACAGTAACGGTATAAGTTACATCATCACCGAAATTAGGATTAGCAACATTAACTGTTTTATCAGGATTAATCTCAGGAACAGTCACATCAGCAGAAGCACTTTTATCCCCAACAAATACATTGTTAGATAAAACACCATAAGCTTCAGCAACAGCAGTCACATAGAAAGTTTGAGACTCACCATTAGCCAAATCAACAATCCATGTAACAGTATTAGTAGATTCATCAAAAGTATACTTACCAGTAGCTTTAACAAATTTCAATCCTTTATCAAGAGTATCTCTAACAACAACCTGTTTAGCATCACCAACACCATTATTGGTAACAGTAACGGTATAAGTTACAGTATCTCCGAAATTAGGATTTTCATTGTCTACTGTTTTGTCCGGAGTAATTTCAGGTACAGTTACATTTTTACTGAATGTTTTGTTACCGACAACTAACGAGTTAGTTACATTACCATAGTTGATAACAGCAGCTACAACATTAAATGTTTCTGTTTTACCTGCTGCCACATCAACAATCCACGTAATAGTGTTAGTAGCTTCATCAAAGGTGTAATTACCAGTAGCTGAAACAAATTTAAGACCTTTACCTAAAACATCATGAACAACAACTGCTTTAGCATCTGCATTTCCGCCATTAGTGACTGTTACAGTATATGTTACATTGTCACCAAAGTTAGGATTTTCAATGTCTGCAGTTTTGTCAGGAATAATTTCAGGAACATTTACATCTACAGAAGCGCTTTTATCTCCAACAGATACAATATTGGTTAAAACACCATATTCATCAGCAGCAGCAGTTACAGTCAAATCAAATGAACTGTCTGCAGCAATATCAATTACCCATGTAACAGTATGGGTAGCTGCATCATAAACACCATTATCAGAAGAACTGATATATTTCAATCCTTTAGCTAAATGGTCTACAACAACAACATTTTTAGCATCTGCTTTACCAATGTTATTAACAGTAATTGTGTAATCTATGCTATCACCAAAGTTAGGAGCTTTATTATTAGCATCTTTACTTGGGATAATTTCAGGAACATTAACATCTACAGCAGAGGTTTTATTACCTACAACTAAAGAGTTGGTTACATTCCCATATCCGATTACTTTAGCAACTACTTTAAATGATTTGGTTTCACCGGAATTTAGATTAACAGTCCATGTAATAGTGCGAGTTTTATCATCATATACCCCACCATCTGCTGAAATAAGTTCTAAACCTTCACCTAAAACATCATAAACAACTACATTATTAGCATTAACTTTACCTGCATTGGTAATATTAACAGTGTATGTTATTTCATCACCAAAGTTAGGATTATCAATACTTGCAGTTTTGTTTGGATTAATTTCAGGCACTGTGATATTTACAGAACTGGTTTTATTACCGACAGTTACATTGTTGTTTAAAACACCGTAATCTTCAACCTTAACTTTAACAGTTAAATCAACATGATTTTTAGCATTAATATCTACAATCCAAGTTACAGTTCTTGTAGCTTCATCATAAACACCATTATAATTAGCTTCAATAAACTTAAGACCTTCTGCAAGAACATCTTTTACAACAACATTCTTAGCATCAGCAATACCATCATTAGAAACAACAATAGTATAAGTTACATTATCGCCAAAATTAGGGTTTTCGTTATCTACAGTTTTATCCGGAGTAATTTCGGGAACAGTAACATTTATTTTAGAAGTTTTATTTCCGACAGTTAAAGAGTTAGTTACATTGCCGTATCCGACTACAGTAGCTACAACAGTAAATGTTTTAGTTTCACCTTTAGATAAATCAATAATCCAAGTAACAGTGTTGGTTTTTTCATTCCAAACACCACCATCTGAAGAACTGACATATTTAAGGTCACTACCTAACTGATCAACAATGATAACATCTTTAGCATCTACATCACCATCATTAGTGACAATGACACTATAAGTTACATCATCACCATAATTAGTGTTAGTTGTATTAGCTGTTTTATCAGGAATAATTTCAGGAACTGTAATATCAACAGAACTTGTTTTATCACCAATAGTCACATTGTTGTTTAAAACACCATAAGCATCTACAGCAGCAGTTACATTTAAAGTAACTTTATCTTTTGCGTTAATATCTAAAATCCAAGTTACAGTATGTGTAGATTTATCATAAACACCATTATAATTAGCTTCAATGAACTTAAGTCCTTTTGCAAGAACATCTTTTATAATAACTTGTTTTGCATCAGTAATACCATCATTAGAAACAACAATAGTATAAGCTACATTTTCACCGAAATTAGGAGTTGTATTGTTAACATCTTTTTTAGGAGTAATTTCAGGTACATCTATATTTTTAAAGATTGTTTTATTTCCAACAACAACTTTGTTAGATATATTTCCATAGCCTGAAACAGTAGCTTCAACAGTAAATGTTTTTACTTCGTTTTTAGCTAAGTCAACAATCCAAGTGATAGTTCGGGTAACAGGATCATATTGACCGTTATCACTAATGCCAGTAACAGTTAATCCTTCTCCAACAACATCCTTAACAACAACATCATTAGCTCCAAACTCACCATTGGTAACAGTAACAGTATAAGATACATTATCACCGAAATTAGGTGAATCATTGTCAATGGTTTTATCCGGAGTAATTTCAGGAACAGTTACATTTCTTATAAAAGTATTGTCTCCAACAGCAACTGTATTGTTTAAAACACCATAAGCATTTACAGTAGCATATACATAGAATGTTAAGTTTTGACCTACAGGCAAACCGCCAATATTCCAGGTAATAGTACGGGTAGTAGAATCATATTCATAATTGCCACTAGCACCGGCAAATATTAAACCTTCATCAAGAATATCTCTTAAAGTTACATCCGCAGCAATTTTACCAACATTACTTATTACTATAGTGTATTTAACTTTATCACCATAGTTAGGGTTAGTAACATTTACATCTTTTGTAGGAACTACCTTAGGCTGTTCTTGTATGTATATGGTTTTAGTAGCCACATTGTTACTTATGTTAGTATCTTCAGTACTGTTTACTGCATTAACAGTTAGAGTAATAGTGCCAAGACTTGTAGTTTTTGTTTTAACTTTGAGAGTAACAACTTCATTTTTGGCTAATTTTCCAACATTCCATACACCTGTAGCTGCATCAAAAGTACCTTTTGAAGGAGTAAAACCAACAATATCATCAAGTTTAATTCCATTTACATAACAATAATTGTCAGTATGCGGACCATGGTTAGTTAAACTAATAGTCCATTCAACTTCCTCGTCTAATCCATAATAATTTTTATCAGTTGTAATATCAACATCCAAATCAACAAAACCAACTACTTCAAAATTAGTTTCATTTTTGATAGCTTTATAAAAGAGATCTTCAGGATGTTCTGCTTTAATGGTATAATTACCAGGAGCAAGACCGCTTAATGAAAACCTGACATCACCATAAATTGAAGAGATTAAAGTTTCATTGTAAATAATGTTTCCGTCTTCATCATAAATAACAATCGGATTGATTGACTGAGTATTTTCACGTTCATCCCTATAGATTAAAGTACCGTTTTTACTGTTTTCCACACCATCAACTGGATGAAGTTCATCTGGTCCGGTTGTTCTGTTCATGATTGTTCCGTTTACATTAAATAAGTAAGTTACATTATCAAATGAAATATCATTAAGCTGACCTACATGATGTATTGCATTTGCAATATTGTTTCCACCAATAATCACTACAGTAACATTAACAGTTACTCCATAAGGATTTTTCGGATTTTGAACAATAATAGGTAATGCATAAGTATAAGCCTGGTTTCTGTAAAATACAATATTTTTAAGAGAAGCTACACCGTCTACAAATAAAGCAGAACCGTTAACAGCTGTATTATATCTGAATATTGCATTATCATAAGTTACATTATTACCCATAGTATATATAGCTCCACCTAAACCAGTATTTAAATCATTGTTAAATGGATTAGCATGGTTGGAGTAGAACTGTGAATTGGTTACTTTTATATGACTTCCTTTTACACCTATAGCTCCTGCATCACCTTCTACAGTGTTATTTGCAAAGTAAGAACTGTCTATATTAACATTATTTCCACTGATTCCTAAAGCTCCTGCTTGAGATTTTGAAACACCATCAGAAATAGCTTTATTTCCTATAAAAGTAGCGTTCAAAACATTAACATAATTTCCTTCCACCCTCACAGCACCTGCGAAGTGTGCAGAATTATTTACAAATGTTGCATTTTGAATTTTAACATTATTTCCTTTTACATAAATAGCTCCGGCATGGTTTTTAGCAGAGTTATTTCCAAAATTAGAATTTAAAACAGTGATTCCATCATCAACAACATAAACAGCTCCACCATCATCAGCAGCTTTATTTGATATGAATGTGGAGTTATCTACAGTTATATCGTTACCGTGAGTAGTAATAGCACCACCGATAGGTGCAGCGTTTCCTTCAAAATAAGAATTTGAAATTTTTACCTTTTGACCTGTAGTACCGTCATATCCGGTAGAGATTGCACCACCAAAACCTGTTGCAGTGTTGTTAATAAAGATACAATCTTTCAATTCACCGCTTGCATGGAAAGTGGTAGCTGCTCCCCTATATGCAATATTACCTATAAAAGTACAGTTATAAACATTACTTCCCGGTCTGAAACAAAGTGCACCAGCATGGGAATTATTAACATCCGAATTTGCCTGATTATATTCGAATGTACAATTAGAAACTGTACCCAATACCTGTAATGCAGCACCAAAGGCATTTCCCTTTGTTGATGTAGCATAATTGTTCATAAATTTAGTGTTTGTCACTTTATTACTGCTGGAACCAACAATTGTAATTCCAATAGCCATTGTTCCTATAGAAGAAACATAATTATCACGAACAATACAGTCAGTCATTGACCCGTCAAAACTGGCAGTTCTGACAACATAACTATTTGTTACAGTATTGTAAGTACTGGTAGCTTTATTGTTAACCAAAGTACAACGAGATAATGTTACTGTATTTTCTGAATATAATGCAGAATGAACATCTCCTCTTGAGCTAGATGATGCTTCACAGTTACTTATAACACAATTTTCCAAAACAAGATTAGAACCTGAACTGTAAACACCAGCACCATTTGCATCACGTCCGGAATATTTACCATTAGTTATAATAATGTTCTTCAAAGTTATACTGCTGGCTCCAATGTTAAACACACGAGAACTTGATTTTGCATCTAATATAGACATCTCATTACCAGTTCCACCTTTGTTTGGATTAATAGAACCGTCAATAATAATATTATCTTTATTAGAAAACCATCCACCATCTACAGAAATCTCACTGCCAGATCCTGTGAAAGTGTGATTGTTTAAATAAATTGTATCACCAGATCGAGCCTGATTTATTCCATTTTGAACATCACTAAATGTTCCATCATTATTTATATCAATGTCTGCTGCAGAACTAGCTCCAATTATTAATAAAAATAATAAAGCTAACGCTACAACAGCGAATATTTTTTTAACCATTTTATCAACACATCAATTATTAGAATTCAAAAAATTTTCTCATATAAATTACTATATGGAAATAAAAATTCTACAGGATTATATTTGGAACATATGATGTATATATGTTTCTATTTAGCTATACAAAACATCATAATTAAAAAAGTTAATTATACAAAATATTATAAATAACAGAATTTAATTAAACAATATATA
>OLQB01001995.1_pt1 | contig 13766 bp, 10 predicted proteins | sample 1672681 | NCBI WGS metagenome assembly OLQB01 (sample SAMEA3136713, study PRJEB25190) | human gut metagenome | reverse complement strand
TTCTTATATGTTTTATAAGATTTTACTGTATATGTCTTCGCACCTTTTAAGTTTTTCTTTGTTGCGATCTGAACCTGATATCCTGTTGCATTGCTATCTTTTGTCCATGTGATCGTTAATTTCTTTTTCGCAGTTTTTGCTTTTACGCTCTGTTTTTTAGGTGCAACTTTGATTGTGATCTTCTTTGTAACAGTATTATAGTTGCTTCCGCTTGCTGTTACTGTGATTGTTGCGATCCCTGTTCCTTTTACAGATACTGTTCCATTAGAAGAAACTGTTGCTACTTTCTTATTACTTGAAGCATAGCTTACTTTCATTCCTGTTGTTGCTTTTGCACCAAGGTTGAAAGATTTGCTTCCAATTGCTGTATTAACTGTTGTTTTTGCTTTTGTTGTAAGCGTTCCTTTTGCTTTATTAACCTTTACAGAAACTTTTACATCCTGATATTTTGCAGATTCAAATGTTACAACATAAGTTCCTACAGCAACATTTTTATTGAGAGTAAGAACTCCATCTTTATATTCATAAGAGTCTTCACTCAGTACTTTAGATCCATTTTTTACTTTTGCAACTGTATATGCAGCATCTTCTGGAACTTTAGATGTATCAACAAATACCTTTATTCCTTTTGGATTATATGTAACATCTTTTGCTGTAATTGTTGCATCATCTGCTAATAAAGGTTTTACCATAGCTGTTACTTTCACAGTTGCATATGAACCTGATTTTGATTCTAATGTTACATAATATGCTGTATCTATGCTTGCTTCTACACTACTATTTAATGTTAACACTCCATCTTTATAGCTATACTGATCCTCTGTTAAAGATGGGACACCTTTTCCTGTTCCCTTTGTGATTTTTGTTACTTCAAAATCATTTCCTGCTGGAAGATTATTAAATGTTACCTTTGTACCATCCTTGCTTCTTTCCACATCATTTACTGTAACATCTACATAAGGTGCTACTTTCAGATTTAAATTATCAATCACAATATCTTTTCCATCACACGCTGGAACCTGTGTTACACCGCCTTTTCCAGATTCTTCATAGGCCTCTGTTTCTCTTAAGATATATGTAATCTTTTTAATTGTTTTTCCACTTAAACTCTGTGTGTGTTTATATGACATATGGTTACCATGAGGTTCGCTAAATGAAATTGCTGAAAATGCAATTTCTTTTGGCTTTAACCATAAATTATCCTCATGAAGCATTCCATATTTTGCTCCATCTGTAGTTTCAATGATCGCACCTTCCATGCTCTTCTTTGTAACATAAGAAGGTAATCCTTCAACAGAAATCTGCCAGTTTCCCCATTTTGAAGTTGATGTGATACTTGCTGTCGCATTCTCTAATTTTGTTCCTTCATCATTTGTTGCTCTAAATGTTCCATCTCCATTTAATTCTTTATAATTATCAAATGCTGTATTAGAGAATTCTGCATTTTCAAGATATTTATATACAGATAATCCCTTATTTTTATTTTCCTGATATGCATTATAATATGACTCATATAATGCTGCTGGAATTCTGATCTGAACATTTGCAATACCATTAATATTTACACCTGTTGCTGCTTCCCCTGTTTCATTATTTTGCACATTCGGTGTAAAATATGTTGCTGCAAATCCTGTAGATTTCTGTGTAGTTGCTGAAGTTACTGCATCATATTCTCCATTTTTATATGTTGCATCAACGATATCTCCTTTAGATAAATTTAATGTTGATACATCTGATACCTTATTTAACTCCCCATAATAGTAATCTGCATATTCCATATTAACTGTTGCATAATAATACCCATCAACAGCTGTTAAAGTTTTTGGATCCTTTAATCCTGTTGCTTCGTCTGCTTTGACGATCGCTACATTATGAAATACTGCTGGTACATTTACAGGTCCTGCCAGCATTGCAGCTGCCATAGCTACAGATAGACCTTTTTTCCACATTGCCTTTCTCATGTGAAACCTCCTTTTAAATAAGTTAAGTAAAATAATAATGTGCTTATATTTCGGCATAAGTACTGAAATACCTACATACATTTATCTAAATTTTTGCACTTGTCATAGCATCTTTATTAGTTGTGACTAACTATATGATCAAAAAAGACACCTCAAAATAAGATCGGGTGTCTTTCTAAATGTTTTTGTTATGCTACAAACTTTGTGCAAAAATACAGACCCCAATAAACAATACAAGTTTCAGGAGAATGATAATGATTTCATTACCTTTTAATTTTTTACCTGAACCCAGATGAATGTTCTGTTTCAGGCATACATCAACACATTGCATACAATGAATGCATTCTCCTCCATTCTTCTGGTCCCTTTTGATCTGATAATCTACAGGGCACTTGATCTCACATGCACGGCATTTCGGTATACAGTTGCTTCTGTCTCTATCTAGTACAGAAAACGGCAATACCGGTAACCATGCAAAGATTGCTCCCATCGGACATAGATATTGGCAGAAAAATCTTTCTTTAAGGCACATACCTACCAGTATCAGTACAAAGATGATCCATCCGGCTAAATATCCGGCATCTGGAATCTTACCTGTGTACAACATGGAAAATACTTCCCAAGGACTGGTTCCATGGAATTTTTTTGTAAATCCTAATGCATAAATCAGCATTAAGACTAATAACATGATATATTTAATTTTTTGAAGTTTTCGTCCGGTCCCTTCTGATACCCACGGAAGCTTCTTTTTCACTTTTTTCTGAACCCATTTGGAAAATGCATACATTCCATCTCCCAAGGTTCCAAATGCACAGGCATATCCGCAGAAGAATCTTCCAAACAAAATGGTAAATCCACATAAAGCGATCAGCATTACTAAGAATGCATTCTGCTCGATCGGCTTGCCTGCTCTGATCTGTTCAATCACATATCTCACACCAGAAAATGCCGATGTGTATAATGCCGGCATCCATAAGAAAAATATGATCTGAATGATCTGTCGTCCAAGACGTCTTATGTCTCTCTTTTGTCTAAGGTCCATTATGACGCCTCCTTCAAAGCATTCTGTACAGCTGCAATGATACCTTTTGAACTGTATGTTGCTCCACTGGCTACATCGACATCCGCTGTCTGCTTTTGTTTCATTGTATCTATTATTTTTACTGCATTATTAAAATATGCACTATCTTCATTTTTGGCTTCTTTGATCTGAATGTCATCAATAGAACCATTCTTTATGGTCACATTCACAACGATCTGACCTCCAAACCCTTGACCACTACCTTGATAAGTTCCGTCTTTCCAAGAACCTGAACCACTATTTTGGGCTGCAATCTTCGCTTCTTTTTCCGCTCGGATCGTTGCAATATTGTGGTATACAAGACATATTCCAATGATCAAGGCAAGATTTAAAAGCCTCATTAAGAAATGCTTATACTGCTTTAATTGTTTCATCTTCTCTCTATTCCTCTATTTACTTGTTAATCTTTGAAATAGCATCTTTATATGCTTTAACCAGTGCATTGCTTGAGCATGTTGCTCCACTGACTGTATCGTATTTTTCTGGTATTTCAAATCCATAACTGATCAACTTTGGTACCATAGTCTTCTGTGCCATGTTGTACCAAGCAGACATATATCGATCTGACCATTTAATATTCTGAATATTCTTTACCTTATTGTCAGCAGAAATAACAACTTCTAATGTTAATTTGTAAGCATCAAATTCTTCATCTTCATCTGGCTCACACACTGCTGATCCCTCATAAATTTTGTCTTCTTTCTCAACTGGTGTTGTAGTATTATCATCTTTTGATGTATTATTATTGTTGTTGCTGTTATTACTGTTGTTATTATTGTTGTTGCTGTTATTACTGTTGTTATTATTGCTATTTGATGTATTAGAATTTGTGTTATCTTTCTTAGCTACAGCTTTCTTCAATGCATTTCGTACTGCTTCCATGATTCCATTTGAACTGTAAGTTGCTCCACTGACTGCATCAACTTTATCTGTATTGGCTGTCTGCATTGCAATAATACTGTATGGAACTTCAGACCATGCCTTGTTAAAGTATGCTGCATCGTCTTTTTCATTTTTCACAAGTTTGATCTCTACGATCTTACTTTTTTTAATTCTTACACTGACTATGATATTTCCACGGAATCCTTTTCCTGTTCCTTCATAAACACCATCTTTATATACTCCAGTGACATTATCTGTTGTATCTTTCTTTGCTGTTGAGTTACTGTTGCTTTCTGAATCTAAACTGCTTGATGATCCTTTTACTGCTGCTTTCTTTAATGCATTACGTACCGCTTTGATAATACCATTTGAACTAAATGTAGCTCCGCTGACTGAATCTACATTTGTGCTTTGTTTCTTGATCATTAATGGAAGTAAAATTCCTTTTGCACGGTTAAAATAAGCTGCATCATCATGATTTTCTAAAATCTTGATGCTTTTAATCTTATTATTTTTAATTGTTACAGATACTTTAACAGTTCCATGATATCCAGATGCAGATCCTGTAAATGTTCCATCTTTATATGTACCTGACTCATCCGCTGTTCCAACGCTTCCTGCTGACTTTGAAGAACCGCTTGCTTTCGCTGCTGTTTTATCCTCTTCCCCTGTCAATGCATTTTTTACTGCTTTGATAATACCATTTGAGCTGTATGTTGCCCCACTGACGACATCTACTTTTAGTGACTGTTTTGCAAGAATATTTTTAATAACTCCAGCAGATGCACGATTAAAAAATGCTGCATCGTCTGAATTACTTAATACTTTAATTGCTGTGATCTTATGGTCTTTTACAGTTACAGATACCTTTACAAGTCCTCGATATCCTTTTGCCTGTCCTTCATAAGTTCCATCTTTGATCTTACTTAAATCAATATCTCCAGCGTTTGCCTTCTTTGCCTTCTTCTTTTCAGCCGTTGTTGCCGCTTCTACCTGATTCACTCCTGCATTTTTCTGGGACTTTGCTTTCGGAGCAGTGTATCCAAACACACTATTTCCAACCAAACTTATCACGAAAATTGCTGGAACAAACTGAATCAGATTGACTTTTTTTAGTTTATCAATAATTTTCATATTTTCCTTCTCTCTATTTTTTGACTACTTGATACTCATTTTCTGAACTAAAACGTTCTTCAATCCCCTGTGAAATAAGAATTTTATCATTATTGTCCACAAGGATTATATTAAATTCACTGCTATGTTTTTTCCAATACGAAATAGCTTTATCTTTCCCCATAACAAACAATGTTGTTGACAACGTATCCGATAATGTTCCATTTTTACTAATGATCGTTACAGATTTCAGGTCTTTCTCAGATGGTTTTCCTGTTGCCGGATCAATGATATGATGATATCTTTTTCCATTTTTCTCAAAATATCTCTCGTAAGCTCCCGAAGTGATGACTGCTTCATCTGCAGCTTCATATGCTCCGATCATATTTTCTGTATCATCTGGTGACTGAATTCCTACTTTCCAGTAACTTCCATCTGTTTTTTTACCAATTGCCTGAACATTTCCCCCAAGACTGATCACACCGCTTTTTACACCATCTTCTTTGTAAACTTTTGCAATTCTTTGGGAAGTATACCCCTTTGCAATTCCGCCAAGATCGATCTTCATATTCTTTTCAAGTGTTACTACATTTGTTTTCTTGTTGATTTTGATCTTCTGACAATCTACATTCTTTAACAGACTTTGAATCTCACTGTCAGATGGTACACGATATTTCTGTGTTGGAAATCCCCATAACTCAACGATAGGATAGACCGAAATATCAAAGGCATCTCCTGATTGTGCTGATTTCTTTTTAGCAAATTCAATTAGTTCTAATGTTTCATCAGAAACTTTCATCTTCTTCTTTTGATTCAGCTGATAGATTTCACTATTTTTATCAACCGCTGACCATAACTGATCTAATCGTTCGATCTCTGATTTTGCATCATCAACTGCCTTTTGTGCATTCTTCCCATATGCTTTTAAATTCATATAGGTATCCATCGCAAAGACCTGTGCACTTGCTTCTTTTGTATTCGCTTCACTGGATACTTCTGTTGTCGTTTTGATACTCTCTTTCTTTCCACATCCAACTGCTGAAACAGCACACAAAACTCCTAATAATCCAATGCATATTAACTTTTTTAATTTCATTTGATTCATCCTTTTTGGTTAGTACTCACTAACGTATAGTTTATAATTATTTAATCTTTGATTCAAGCATTATTATCGAGATTTTTTATCACTAAATATACTATTTCCCATTATATAGAAAATCTTGAGATTTCAAGGGGATTTATTTGCATCAAAAAAGGAACCGCCCATGCTGTCAGGCAATTCCTTTTTCCTTTGCGATTTTTATTTTTTAATTTCGTAGTAACCGTTTGTCTTCTTTGTAACCTTACTTACCTTAATATAGTAAGTTCCTTTTTTCTTTGGAAGTTTTACTGTTTTATCCAGATGTTTCACAGAAGTTTTTACTGTTTTAATTGGTTTTTTCTTACCACTCTGATAGATTGTAAATTTAAATCCACCCTGATCTGCTGCTGTTGATATTTTTAGTTTCTTCTGTTTTTTTGTAGATGTTACTTCTGTTTTATACCAACGTGCTGCTCTTTCATTTGTTGTATAAACTTCTTTCGCATTTAATTTCTTTGCTTTGGATTTCTTATAGGCTACTTTCTTGCTGTAATATTTTCTTTCATAAACAACTGTATTTAACTGTTCTTTGGAAGCATTTAATACGAGACGGTAAGTCCCTTTTGCAAGACCATAAGCCGCTGTTATATCACTTTCTTTTGTGCTCATTGCACTAAATATTTTTGTTCTTCCAATAGTCACCCATTTTCCTTTTTCGCTTTTCTGAATCTTATAGCTTGTTTTTCCACCATTTTCTACTAATGATGCAACAAGGAAACTTGCATATCCTCTTTTTGTCAGCTTAAATGTGTGGTAGGTTTCTTTTCCTTCCCCTTTCTGCATGTTCAGATCATCTTTTACTAATCCTTTGCATTCATTTTCTAACACATAAGCTGTAAGCAGTCCTTCTTTACAGTTTCTTGGGAAGTCTACATAATATGTTTCTCCTGCTTTTACATCTGCCTTTACATATGTTAATGATACTTTTTTGATCAGCTTTTGATCTGCATCATAAATAGCTCCTGCCTGCTCATTATCTCCTGCTATCACTAAGAATAAGGATCCTGATTCAACCGGTGTGATCTTAATCTTTTCAGGATTTTTAAAGTAATTGCGGTTATAATATTTAATTCCTCCAGTCATCATATAATATAATGCATCTTCAGCGTTTCCAAACTTATAAACTTTAACATCTGTTTTGTTCCACTCTGCAGGTTCTGTTTTTCTTGCAGCTTTTTTCATCGTTACTTTCTTTGGAAAATAAGCCTGCTGTACTTTTGCTGCCGCATCTTCGGATGCTGATACCTTTGCCTGTGGAAGCAACATCGTTGCTGATATTGTTGCTGCCATTAAAATACTTAATAATTTACCTCTTGTTTTTTTCATCCTGTTTCCCTCCTTTGATTACTCTTTATCTGTTTCTATTTCATATACTCCCGTTGTTTTATCTGTAAGTTTTGAAACCTTAATATAATATGTTCCCTTTTTCTTTGGAAGCGTTACATATTTTCCATCTTCATCTTTCTTAACTTTGACTGTTTTGATGACTTTTCCTTTTTGGTAAACCTTAAACTGGAAGCCTCCACCAACAGAGTATTTTGATAAGAGCAATTCTGTTCTCTTCTTTGTAGAAGAAACTGAAACTTTATACCATCTTGCTGTATGTTCTTCCGTTGTGTATACATTTAAAGCTCGCTTCTTTATATTAAGAGCTTTCGTTTTTTTGTAAGCAACATTTTTATTTATTGTTGTTCGCTGATATTCAACATTTATTATATTATCTTTTGGATTCTTCAATGCCATACGATATTGACCTGGCTGTAACCCATACCCTAATGTTGTTCCGTATTCTAATGGTTTTATATTTGCACTATATCCAACTCTCTGCCAAGTTCCATTAACATTCTTTTCAATATACATACTAATTTTTTCAGACTTTTTCTCTACTGATGTAACTTCCAAATAAACTATTGAACGTTTTGATATTGAAAATGGATGATACGTTGTCGTTCCTTTTCCAATTTCGTAATAAGATTTATCGTTCGCCATTGAACCAAATTCTGATTTTATAACACCTGTTAAGATAAATACCTTACTAATCTTAGTTGGCAATTTTACATAAAATTCATCGCCTGCTTTTACCGCTGTTGAAAAATCATCACTGCCTCCATTTATATCTTTTTTCAAAACTTTTTTCTTCGTTGCATCATACAATGGTATTTTAGATTCGTTTTCTGCTATAGCTGCAATTGCAAAAAGTCCTGGATCTGCAACTTTAATTTTTACCCAATGATCTTTTGCTTTATAATTTTTATTATATAAATGCAAACCTCCAGTAACCATGTACTTCAGAAAATCATCTCCTGTATCAAACTGATACGCTGTCAGTTCTTCCTTGTTCCATTCTTCTGGTTCAACATTTTTTGCTGCCTTCATTTGTGCCGCTTTGTTGATCTTAACTGCCGCTGACACTGACGGACTAAACATTCCAATACTTAGCCCTGCTGCCAGCAAAACTACTCCTACCTTCTTAATTACCTTTCTGAGCATAAAAATCCCTCCTTACTTAATTGCGTTCAATAAAATATATACCATTTGTTTTCTTAGTCAGCTTAGAAATTTTAATATAGTAATTTTCTTTGTAATTTTAATAGTATCCGATTTCATAAACTCCATTTGTTTTCTTCGTAAGTTTTGAAATCTTAAAATAGTATGTGCCTTTTTTCTTCGGCAGCGTTACCATTTTTCCACTTGCTTCCTGTGTTACCTTAATTGTTTTAAATACTTTCTTGCTTCCTGCTTTATAAATCGTAAATTTATATCCTCCTGAAACTGTATCTTCCCCAAACTCCAGTCTCCTTTTCTTCTTACTGGATGTTACTTTTACCTTATACCATCTCTCTGCTTTTTCGCCTGTTGTATAAATATTAGAAATCTCTTTATTTAAAGAAATACTTTTTGCTTTTGATTTCTTATATGCTACATTTTTTGACTTGGAACTCTTTGTAAATGAAACTGCATTCAATTGCGTTTTTGGTGCTTTGATCAACAGTCTGTATTCACCCTTTTGCAGTCCATGAATAAAATCATCGTCATAAGATGCCGGTTCGATCTTTACTGTATTATCAAGTCTCTTCCATACACCTTTTTCTTTTTTCTCGATATATGCATAGGTTTCTCCACCTTTTCTGTTGATCGCGGAAATATTAAATTCTACCGCAGATCTTTTTGATATGGAAAATGGATGATATGTCGCTGCACCTGTTCCTGATTCATAATAGGTATCTGATGCCTTCATTGATCCAAATTCATCCTTGATCACACCTGACGTAATAATGATTTTATCAATCTTAGCTGGCAATTGAATATAAAATGTTTCTCCTGTCTTGGCAAGTCTTCCATATTCCAGATCTCCGTCAGATGTTGTCTGTGCCAAAACTTTCTCCTTTGTGGAATCATATAATTTTACTTTCTGTGAGCCATCTCCGTCTGTATCTGCTGATATAACAAAATATCCTGGATCTTCTACTGTAATCTTTACCATACGATCACTCTGCTTAAAATTCTTGTTATATAAATGAGCTCCACCTGTTAACAGATAGTTTTCAAACTTGTCTGTTGAATCAAACTGATACGCTTTGATTTCTGTACGATTCCATTCCTCTGGCTCAACATAACGTGCCTGCTTTGTTATATTATTATTCGTTCCTGCAAAAACAGCTGCTCCCTGATAATTCATGGATACTCCGATTGCTGCTGCCATTATCATTACTGCTGTTTTCTTTAATATCCTGTTCATGCTATATCCTCCCATATCTTATTCTATTACCTTATTGACTTATCTATCATAAATAACCCGATCCATCAAAATATCATGTTCTTCTATCGGAACTTTATCCAACAACAATTTTCTGTAACATATCATAATCTTTGGAAATTGTGTTCCTCGTAGAAAACGATCATAAAATCCGGCTCCATGGCCTAATCTGTGGCCTTCTTTATCTGCACCTACACATGGAATCACTGCCATATCAATTTGTTCTTTCGGTAAGACTTTACATTGTTTTGAAGGTTCCATGATTCCATATGCACCTTTTTCAAAGTCAGCCAGTGTTTTGATCTGTCTTACTTCCATAATTCCTTTTCCGATACACAATGGAACTCCTACTGTCTTTCCCTGATCTAATGCAAGTGCGATCAATGGCCACGTATCTACTTCATTTTCCATGCTTGCATAACAAAAAATAGTTTCAGCTTCCTTATATTCTTTTAATTCTTTGATCTGATCAAAAATCGATTGATCTGCTTCTTTGATATACTGTTTATCTAGTTGTTTGATCTTATCTTTTATCTGTTGTCTCGCTTCTTTTTTTGTCATGATGTCCTCCAGATGATCAATATATTTAGGTACGAAAAAATGAACCTAATTTCTTAGGTTCATTTTATCACAATTTGTTCACAAAGTATCGTTTTTTATTTATAAAGTCTCATATAAACTCATAATTTTTTCACCAGTTGCTACATCTTCTGAAAATGCTGTTGCACTTCCTGCTGCAGTTCCCATCTTCAGTGCTTCGTTGTAATCTCCGTTGCTTCTTAAATATCCTGTTACAAATCCTGCAACCATAGAATCTCCGGCTCCTACAGAGTTCTTAACTTCACCCTTTGGACAAGGTGTCACATGAACATCTCCTGCTTCTGTAATAAGGATCGCTCCGTCTCCTGCCATGGAAACTAAAACGTTTCTTGCACCCTTTTCCTGAAGTTTCTTTGCATATTCTACAATCTCATCATTTGTCTTTAATACAACACCAAACATCTCTCCTAATTCGTGATTGTTTGGTTTAATCAGGAATGGATGATATTTTAATACATTTAACAGTAGATCTTTTGTTGCATCTACAACGATTCTGATATCTTTTTCCTGAAGACGTTCCATGATCTTTTCATATACATCAGATGGAAGTGTTGCTGGAATACTTCCTGCCAGGATTAATACATCTCCATCCTGTAACTCATCAAGCTTCTCATACATCTTCTGTAACTCGTCATCATGGATCACTGGTCCCATTCCATTGATCTCACTTTCTTCATTTGATTTTACCTTAACATTGATTCGTGTCATTCCTTCACGGACTCTGATAAAATCAGGTGCGAATCCAAGCTCTTTTGCTCCTTTTTCAATGACATCTCCTGTAAAACCTGCAATAAATCCAAGCCCTACACTTTCCATTCCAAGGTTCGCAAGGACATGGGATACGTTGATTCCTTTTCCTCCGCAGAAAATATATTCTCTTGTTGTACGGTTGATCTCTCCTAATGTCAGATTGTCTACCTTGATTACATAGTCGATCGCTGGGTTAAATGTTACTGTATAAATCATGAAAATACCTCCTCAATGGTTGTGATTTCTCTTAATTTGTTATTCTTAAGATGATCTGTGATAATGTTTGCTTTCTTAAGATCCGCAAACTTAAATGTTGATATTTGATCAAATTTGCTCTGGTCTGTAAGTATATATCTTTGCTGGCATTGTTCCATTGCTTTTCTCTTGATCGCAGCTTCCTTCATATCTGGAGTTGTAAATCCTCGAACCTCATCAATTCCGTTCGTTCCAAAAAATCCTTTGGTAAAATTGTACTTATCAAGCTGCTCTAATGCTTCTTCTCCAACAACAGCTTCTGTCACTGCCTTTATCTCTCCACCGATCAAATGCACTTTAAACCCTGCATTCATTAACTTTCTTGCATGTGTGATTCCATTCGTAACATAGATCACATCATACTCTTTCAGAAAATCAATGATCATCTCTGTTGTCGTTCCTGCATCCAGATATACCATATCTTCTTTATTAATAAGAGATGCCGCATACTCTCCAATCTTTCGTTTCTCGCTCTGATGCTTCTTTGCTTTCGTGATAACTTCTTCTTCTCGTGATAGAACAGACTTTACTGCGGTTGCTCCACCATGAACCTTGATCAGCAATCCCTGTCGGTTCAATTCTGTTAAGTCTCTTCTTATTGTTGATTCTGAGGTGTTAAGCCACTTTGTCAGATCTGTTACTGTGACTGACTGTTTCTCTCTTAAAATTTCTAATATTCGTTCAAAACGTTCTTGTGCTAACACATTCTTCACCTCTTTTCTCTCTATTTTAGTATATCACTCTTCCAGTCAAAGTCAATCATTTTCTTCCATTTTCAATCATCTATATTTTGTTCATACTTTGAAGATAATTTAAACACATTTGATTTCTATACTAAATGACATAAGGAGGTACAAGAAAATGAACAGAACAAAGAAAAACATCCTCTCAATTATCGTTACATTATTACTGACGGCTTGTATTGGCTTTACAGTTTATCAGATAAAATCACAGAATACACCACCATCTGCTCCAACTGGACAGATGCAACAACAGACAAATAATCAGTCTGGAAGCAATTCTTCTGATTCATCTGACAACAATAACAGTAGCAATGACTCTTCTTCTAAGATCAAATTAACAGGAGATTCTTATGTAACATCATTAAATGATGAAGATAGTTCTTACAGCAACATTGATTTTAATGGTTATAAATTACATGTAAATGGAAAAGCCATCAACAAATAATTTTCCATACAATCGTAAGAAATATTCTGTTTTTCAGAATTTCCTCGTATAATAAAAATAGCGCAAAAAAAGAAATGGCAGAAAATTAATCTGCCATTTCTTTTTTTGCCTTTTGTTCTTTCACTAAGTTACCGCTTTTCCTGCAGCATGTTCTTACTTCCAATATAAGTTGCGATCATATATCCAACATAGATAACAATCACAATTATCAATGATTGCACTACCGCCTCTGATATATTGATCTGTCCTAAGGTTGAAATCAGAATGGAGGCTGTTTTAATTCCAACATAAGAATGAACCAACGCCAGACTTAATGGAAGACAGAAATATAAAATAATCTGTGCCTTGATCGCACGATTAACCATTTTTTGTGAAGTTCCAATCTTACGCAATAATTGATATTTTTCAATATTATCTGCATTTTCACTCAATTGCTGCAATGCCAATACGGCCGCACATGTAATTAAAAATACCAATCCTATATAGATTGCAATATATGTCATGATCGTACTTAGTCCCGTACTTTGTTCATACACTTCTTCTTTTGAAATCGCCATTGAATAAGGCGAATTCTGCATCTTGCCTGTTCTGATCAACTCTTTTAAATGGTTGTTATACCTTTCAGATACTTTCTTGGCATTTCCTTTCCAATTGATATTTAAATACAGTGTTGAATTATCAATCTTTAGTGTCTGAATGATATTATCATTTAACACAACTGTTCCCATATCTGTTTTGACTGGTGCCACCATAAAAGTATCCTTTTGAAGTTCATACTTTATTTTATATGTTTTTCCATCCAGTGTAATCTTCTGCTTATCTTTGGCCGTCTTCTCCATTGTCGGAATCAGATTTGCATAATTGCAGTTTAATATATATTCATCTGTTTTTAACGTTAATTCTTTTTCTCCGATTGCTTTTCGGATTTTATTATATTCAGATAGTTTTGCAAAAGTTAGTGGAGTTTCATAAATTTTCTTCACATAATCTTTTGTATAATCTGAATGAAAATGTAACATATATTTCGATATATCCTCT
>OLQB01001977.1_pt1 | contig 13883 bp, 12 predicted proteins | sample 1672681 | NCBI WGS metagenome assembly OLQB01 (sample SAMEA3136713, study PRJEB25190) | human gut metagenome | reverse complement strand
GCTGGGGAAGAGTGAAGGGGGCAAAGAGCCCCCTTCGCGTTCAATCAACCAGTTTTTTGAACTTTTTTAAAGTTCGAAAAACTGCCTCAGCGGGGCGAAAAGATTTTTTCGCTCCGCTGAGGCGCGGCATCTGCCGCGCCTGACGTTTGCTCTGCCTGCCGCGTACATCTGTCTCTGTGCATTCTGCCAAAGTCCGAAAAGCATTGCAATTTCAAGGGAAAATCAAAAAAATATTTTCTTTTTGCGCGTTTTTTTATTGACGCGCTTCGTGATTTCTGCTATAATCCATATTTGCGTGGGTCTGCCTGCGCGTATTTTCCATGGAGGTGTCTGGATGCCGGAACGGTTGACAAGCAACCGAAAGGTGATCGGTACGAAGCAGCTGCGCAAAGCGCTGAAGGCCGGGCGTGTACAAACCGCCTATGTGGCCGCCGACGCCGACCCCATCCTCCGCGAGCCGCTCGTCGAGCAGTGCCGCGACGCCGGCGTTGAGCTTGTCGAGATTGCGACGATGAAGGAGCTCGGGAGGCTCTGCGGGATCCATGTCGGCGCAGCCTGCGCCGCACTTTTGCGCTGAAATGCGCTTTTTTCTGGTCCCAACGGAATATCTTTGATATTTCGGGATAAAATACATGATGCTGCAAAGCAGCCACAATCCGAGAAAGGAGGAACAATATGCCTACTTTTAACCAGCTGGTAAGAAAGGGAAGAGAACAGTCGACCTACAAGTCCACCGCTCCTGCTCTGCAGAAGGGTGTCAACACGCTGAAGAACCGTGCGACCGATCTGTCTTCTCCTCAGAAGAGAGGTGTCTGCACCGCTGTTCGTACCACCACCCCGAAGAAGCCGAACTCTGCTCTTCGTAAGATCGCCCGTGTGCGTCTGACGAACGGTTACGAGGTTTCCGCTTACATTCCCGGCGTTGGTCACAACCTGCAGGAGCACTCTGTCGTTCTGATCCGCGGCGGCCGTGTCAAGGACCTTCCTGGCGTCCGTTACCACATCATCCGCGGTACGCTCGACACCCAGGGTGTGCAGGGCCGTATGCAGGCCCGCAGCAAGTACGGTGCAAAGCGCCCGAAGGCCGGCAAGAAGAAGTAATTCTTCTGTCTATCATCGCAATTCTGCCTTGTGCAAGGCGATGCCTTGCTGAGAGTTTTTTATATATATTTTTATGAGAACCTCTTGGCAGGCACCCACGGAAGCTTCGGGCTTCCGAAGTACCTATGAAATCATTTTATGAAGGAGGGAAGCACAGTGCCCAGAAGAGGTAATGTTCCCAAGAGAGAGATCCTTCCCGATCCGATCTACGGTTCCGTTCTGGTGACCAAGCTCGTCAACAGCATTATGCTCGACGGCAAGAAGGGCGTAGCCCAGAAGGTCGTCTACGGTGCGTTCCAGATCGTGGAAGAGAAGACCGGCAAGTCTGGTCTTGAGGCTTTCCAGACCGCCATGGAAAATATCATGCCGGCCGTGGAAGTCAAGACCCGTCGTGTCGGCGGTGCGAACTATCAGGTTCCGATCGAGGTTCGCCCGGAAAGACGCCAGACCCTTGGACTGCGCTGGCTGACGAACTACAGCCGTGCAAGAAGTGAGAAGACCATGAAAGAGCGCCTCGCCGGCGAGCTCATGGATGCCTGCAACAACACGGGTGCCGCTGTCAAGAAGCGTGAAGACACCCACAAGATGGCCGAGGCCAACAAGGCGTTCTCTCACTTCCGCTGGTAATGACAGAAGGAGAACAGCATGCCAAGACAATATTCACTTGAGAATACGAGAAATATTGGCATCATGGCACACATCGATGCAGGCAAGACCACGACGACTGAGCGTATCTTGTTCTACACCGGTGTCAACTACAGACTCGGCGAAACGCACGAAGGCACCGCGACCATGGACTGGATGGAGCAGGAGCAGGAGCGTGGCATTACGATCACCTCTGCCGCTACCACCTGCCATTGGAAGGGCGTGCGGATCAACATCATCGACACTCCGGGCCATGTGGACTTTACGGTCGAGGTCGAGCGCTCGTTGCGTGTGCTCGACGGCGCTGTGACGGTCCTGTGTGCCAAGGGCGGCGTCGAGCCGCAGACCGAGACTGTATGGAGACAGGCCGACCAGTATCATGTTCCGCGCCTTGTTTACGTGAACAAGATGGACATGATGGGTGCCGATTTCTTCAATGTCCTGAAGATGATGGACGAGCGTCTCAAGTGCAACGCCGTTCCCATCCAACTGCCCATCGGAAGCGAAGATACCTTCCGCGGCGTGGTCGATCTCATCAAGATGAAGGCATTCGTCTTCTATGACGAGCTCGGCAAGGATATGCGCGAGGAAGCCATCCCCGCTGATATGGAGGAGCTTGCAAAGCAGTACCGCGACCATATGCTCGAGTCGATCTCCGACGAGGACGACCAGATCATGACGCTGTACCTCGAGGGTGAGGACATCCCCGAAAAGATGATCCGCACCGCGCTTCGCCGGGCGACGATCGGATATAAGATCGTTCCGGTCACCTGCGGCTCGTCCTATAAAAATAAGGGCGTTCAGGAACTGCTGGATGCAATTGTCGAGTATATGCCGTCCCCGCTGGACAAACAAGCAGTTACCGGCATCAACCCGAAGACCGACGAGGAAGAAACGCGCGAGCCCTCTGACGAGGCTCCGTTCGCCGCGCTGGCCTTCAAGATCATGACGGATCCCTATGTTGGCAAGCTGGCGTTCTTCCGTGTGTACTCCGGTTCGCTGGAGGCAGGCAAGACCGTCATGAACACCAACAAAAAGCAGCGCGAGCGTATGGGCAGAATCCTGCTCATGCACGCGAACCACAGAGAAGACCTCCCCGTTGTCTATTCCGGCGATATCGCCGCGGCCGTCGGCCTGAAGAATACCACCACGGGCGATACGCTCTGTGACGAGAAGCACCCCATCGTGCTCGAAAACATGGTTTTCCCCGAGCCCGTTATCCGCGTGGCGATCGAGCCGAAGACCAAGGCCGGGCAGGAAAAGATGGGTATCGCGCTCTCGAAGCTTGCTGAAGAGGACCCGACATTCAAAACCTACACCGATGAAGAGACCGGCCAGACGATCATCGCCGGCATGGGTGAGCTTCATCTGGAAATTATCGTTGACCGCCTGCTCCGGGAGTTCAAGGTCGAGGCAAACGTCGGCGCGCCGCAGGTCGCCTATAAAGAGACCATTCGCAAGAAGGTCAATCAGGAGACGAAATATGCGCGTCAGTCCGGCGGCAAGGGCCAGTACGGCCATGTCAAGATCACCGTCGAACCCAACGAGAGCGGCAAGGGCTTCGAGTTCATCAACGCCACCGTCGGCGGCTCTATCCCGAAGGAATTCATTCCTGCGGTCGAGCAGGGCATTCGCGGCGCGATGGAAGCGGGCGTTCTGGCCGGCTTCCCCGTGGTCGACGTAAAGGTCACGCTGTACGACGGCTCCTATCACGAGGTCGACTCGTCTGAGCTTGCGTTCAAGATCGCCGGTTCCATGGCGTTCAAGGAGGCCTGCCAGAAGGCGGATCCCGTCATTCTCGAACCCATCATGAAGGTCTGCATCATTGTCCCCGACGAGTATATGGGCGACGTCATCGGCGACGTCACCTCCCGGCGCGGCAACATCGCGGGCCTCACACAGCGCAACGGCGCGCAGCAGATCGACTGCTTCGTTCCGCTTTCCGAGATGTTCGGCTATGCGACCAACCTCCGCTCGAGGACGCAGGGCCGCGGCCAGTTTACCATGGAGCCGAGCCACTATGTGGAACTCTCCAAGAATCTGGCAGACGCCGTTATTTCGAAGCGCAAAGGATATTAAGCGCACCAGATCCCGTTTGCGTTGGAAATTCTTCTTGTCAAATCGGCAAATGTCGTGTATGATGAAGAGGATGCAAAAATAATACCGTAAGTGAATCAACTAAGGAGGATAATCCAAATGGCAAAACAGCATTTTATTAAGGATAAGCCCCATGTCAACGTCGGCACCATCGGCCACATCGACCATGGCAAGACCACGCTGACCGCAGCCATCACCAAGTATCTGGCTTTCTTCGGCGACGCTGAGTACACCGACTATTCTTCCATCGATAAGGCTCCGGAAGAGCGCGAGCGTGGCATTACCATCAACACCGCTCACGTCGAGTACCAGACCAACGACCGCATTGGCCACAACTACAAGACCGGCGAAGACAACGTCCAGATCAAGGGCCGTCACTACGCCCACGTCGACTGCCCGGGCCACGCTGACTACATCAAGAACATGATCACCGGCGCTGCTCAGATGGACGGCGCGATCCTGGTTATCGCTGCTTCCGACGGCCCCATGGCTCAGACCAAGGAGCATCTGCTTCTGGCCCGTCAGGTTAACGTTCCTTCCGTCCTCGTCTTCCTGAACAAGTGCGACCAGGTCGACGACGAAGAGCTGCTTGAGCTCGTCGAGATGGAAGTCCGCGAGACGCTGTCCTTCTACGGCTTCCCGGGCGACGACACCCCCATCATCCGCGGCTCCGCTCTGAACGCTCTGGCTTCCGAGTCCACTGACCCGAAGGCTCCCGAGTATGCTTGCATCGAAGAGCTCATGCAGGCTGTTGACACCTGGATCCCGACCCCGGACCGCAAGGCTGACCAGCCCTTCCTGATGCCGGTTGAGGACGTCTTCACCATCTCCGGCCGCGGCACTGTCGCTACCGGTCGTGTCGAGCGCGGCGTCATCAAGAAGAACGAGCCCGTCGAGATCGTTGGCCTGTCCGACGAGAAGAAGTCCACTGTCGTCACCGACATCGAAATGTTCCACAAGCTCATGGACTACGCTGAGGCTGGCGACAACATCGGCGCTCTGCTCCGCGGCATTGACAAGAAGTCCATCGAAAGAGGTCAGGTCCTGTCCAAGCCCGGCTCCATCCATCCGCACACCAAGTTCGTTGGCCAGGTCTACGTTCTGTCCAAGGACGAAGGCGGCCGTCACACCCCGTTCTTCAACAACTATCGTCCGCAGTTCTACTTCAGAACCACTGACGTTACCGGCATCATCTCCCTGCCCGAAGGCGTTGAGATGTGCATGCCTGGCGATAACATCGACATGAAGGTCGAGCTGATCACCCCGATCGCTATCGAGAAGGGCCTCCGCTTCGCTATCCGTGAAGGCGGCCGTACCGTTGGTTCCGGCGTCGTCATCGAGATCGACGAGTAATTTCGCCAAAACCCCATAAAGCAGCAGCGCCCGGCGTGAGCCGGGCACTGTTTCTGTATCAGCATCGTCTCCTTCCGACGAAACGCTTCCTGGCGCGTAAAATGAAATCGGAAACGAGGGACACATTATCGTTGTCAAGGGAAGCTTGTAAAAGACGATGAAAAAGCGCTGCTTGAACTGAAATAGACGCTTGCGTTGAGCAGCGGTCAGATGGTGTTATTTGAAACCGCTGCGCCTGGAACGCAGGGTGTGCCGTTCAGGCAGCCGGAGCGTCCAGCTCTGGAATTGGACAAAACAAAGGCATACGAACTTGGTTTTTCCAATTGAGTTCGTATGCCTTTCCTGACTTTATGAAATGAGTAATGTCCTTAAATATGAATGAAAGCTGTAGTATTCCCGGCCTGAGACATCCAACGGACTGCGTTAGTTCTTCTTTTCAAGCGCGCGGCAGAGGACCGGCGCGATCAGGCAGGCCAGCACGCCGCCGATCACGGCTGTGAGAAGCTGCGGCCAGGTAAAAGCCGCTGTGACGGTGCTGAGCTTCGCTGCCGGGATGACAGCCGGGGCCACCAGCCGGACAAGGACGAGATACAGCGCTGCAAACTTTGCTGCGGCAGCCAGCACCATGCTGCCATATGCGGCGGGCAGCTTCTTTTTTTGCAGGAATCTGCCGACAAGCAGGGCAAACAGGACGGCGTAGACGGCGTTGCCCAGCGAAACGCACGGCACCAACGGCAAAAACGCCGGGCCGATACCGAGCAGATACGCGCAGAACGGCGAAATGACCGCGACCGTCACGCCGGACCAGACGCCGCCGATCAGCGCCGCGATGGCCAGCACCAGATTGACGCACGAGCCGGTCACCAGCTGGCCGAGGCTTTTGGTAAGGAACTGAATGGCGATCAGAAGCGCAAGGCAGACCGCCGTCCGCGCGATCCAGACTGTTTTTTTCATAAAAAATCTCCCCAAGCTTGTATTTTGCTGCTATTATAGCAATGTCATTCAAAAAAATACGTTGCAGCTGCAACAAAAAGGAGAGCAAAATGCTGACAGATGAAGAGAAGCGCATTCTGCTGCAAAACAGGCTTTTCGCAGAGCTTCCTGCGGAGCGGCTGGACGGGCTGCTGCAAAAGCTTTCCTCCCGCACGGCCTGCTTTGGAAAAAACAGCGTGATCTGGGGCATGGGCGAGCGAATCGACCATGCGGGGATCGTGCTGTCCGGGCGCGTGGAGGCGTGGCGGTACACGCAGGATGGACAGGAAAGCCTTTCCGCGGTACACGAGGCAGGCGGACTGTTTGGGGATGTTTTGATGTCGGCCCGGACGGTCGGCAGCCCGGTCGAGCTTCGCACGGCAAGGCCGTCCAAGATCCTGTTTCTATCGCTGGACGCACTGCTCCGCTGCTGCGCGGAGGATGGCGGAAGCGACTGCACACGGCTGCTGTCCAATCTGCTGGAGGAGATCTCGGAGAAATACTGGGCATTACAGCGCCATATCCGCCTCCTGTCCATTCCGGACGGTCGGACAAGGCTGGAAGCGTATCTGCGGCAGGAGGCGGGAAAAACCGGCGAGATCGTCTGCGCCGGAATGACGCGCGAGCGGATGGCCCGGTACCTTGGCATGAACCGCAGCGCCCTTTCGCGCCTGCTCGGCACGATGCAGCGGGAAGGCCGTTTAGAGCTTCGCCGGGGAAGCCTCCGACTCCTGAACAATATCGAAACGTGAATGACCGGTCCGCAAAAGCAGAACGAGGCCGGCGGCAGCTCCCGGACGACCGCCGGCACGCAAAGGCAGACAGTCTCTCAAACGCTCTTTGCACCTGCTGCGGTCGGTGCGCTGATACCATGCGGACAGTTCCGCATAAAAGTGTTCTATACCTGATTTTTCCAGATAGCGAACTGCCTGCAAATACAGGTCATATTTCCCGGATCGCACGCCGTTCAGTCTTCGGGCGTCGAGATTGTGCCGGAGGTCTGCCAGCTTGACCTTTCTGGCAATCGGATCCTTTGCCAACGCCCTGACATAGTCCATACACGTAAAGTTTTATGTGTTACAATGTACTAGTATATTGTAACGTCTAAAAATTTGCAAAAGCAAACAGAGGGGATTTGCAGCAGATACCAGAGCGCTCCGATATTTACGGCGTTCGAATCCCTTCAGGCCTTCGTGCATAAAATGTACCGGCTGCAGTTGACAAGTGTTAATATCTGTGGTATCCTCAAAACATAACATACGTTAGCATTTTGAAGGGAGCACTGTGAAATGGAACATCTCAGACTGTCTGATGGGGAATGGAAGCTGATGAAAACGCTCTGGCAGAGGCCGGGGCAGACGCTGGCGGAGCTGGTCTCGGCATTGGACGCGGATACCGGATGGAGCCGGGCAACGATTTTTATGATGCTCAAGCGGCTGATCGCCAAGGGTGCGGTCACGATGGACGACAGCGGAAAATTTCAGACATACAGCGCGTCCGTCGCCTATGCCGACGTGGAGCCGGAGGAAACGGAGTCGTTTCTATCCAAGGTCTACGGCGGTAGCGTCGGGATGATGGTATCAAACCTAGTTGACCGCGGTGCGCTGTCCGAGCAGGAAATTCAGGAGTTAAAAGCCATTTTGGACGCAGCGGAGAAGGAGCACGCGCAATGAAAAAACAAATTCTCTTCCTGACGCTCTGCATCGGCCTTCTTTTATCAGGCTGTCAGAAAGCGCCGGAGGCTCCGCCCGCGGTGCAGGCGGAGGAAGCGCCGTGGGAAGCCGAATCGCAGGATTCGCAGTCCTCCTATAATGACTCGACGCAGGAGCCTCGTTCACAGGAATTTCGGAAAATCTACGGTGAGGAAGACGGTGCGGATTGGTGGAAGACTGCCGCGCAGGAAGAAGCAAAGGACGCTTCGGGCGTTGGCCAATATGACGATGCAAAAACATGGAGCTGGGCACCGTATGAAACGCTCTATCGGACGGACGGCAGCTGCATGGGGCTGGTGCGGGAGGCCGATGGTACGCGGCACATCGGTGAAGTTCCAGACACAAAGGTCTGGATTCGGCTGAAGGACGGCACGCTTCTTTCTGACGAGCCGTTTGACGCCTGTATCGACTATATGGGCACGCCGGAGGGTGAGGTCTACTGCATCCGAAACGGCACCGGCTACCGCTATACCGTCAGCGCCGGAGACGGAAGCTTTTACCTCAGCGAAGTGGACGAGCCGAAAACTTTGGAGGAAGACCATTTCGGCTATCGTCTGCGCGTTACCCGCTGGGACAGCCGTGAACCGTGCTATGGCATTGTGACCGCAGACGGAGCAGAGGTGATCGCACCGGTCTATGAGCGTGTGGAGATCCCATTCCCGGATCGCTTCCTGCTCTATGAAGGCGGCGTATCGCAGGGGCCGGTCATGGGCCGGTGCCGGCTAACGGACGAGAACGGGAGCACGCTTTGTGCGCGCTTCCATTGGATCGATTACAGCGTATTTGACGATGGCTATATCGGCATCGCGGTATGTTACGGTGAACGTGCGGCATATCCGTGCTATGACGAGGACGGCCAGCCGATGCCGGAGGGCTATTGGCTCGTAGACCGGGACGGAAAGCTTTGCAGCGAGCGCTTTGCGAAGCTTTCCTTTGGTGACAGTGATGAGACGCACGCGGCGTCAGAAGACGATGTCCTGCGCGTCCTGCGCGAAGATGGCACAGAAGAACTGCTGCCGGTCGCAGAGCTGCTGCTTCCGTAGCTTAGATGGAAAGACAGGAGGATTTCTTATGCTGAGAGAAGTATTGACCGTTTCAGCGCTGATTCTGGCCGTCCTTCTGGTGCGGGCAATTTTCAAAAACCGCGTGCCGAAGCGGATGGTCTATACGCTCTGGCTGGTGGTGCTGGTGAAGCTGTGTCTGCCGGGGACGCTGGTTTCGCTGCCGGTGCTTCCGGCAGAGGAAGCGGCCGCGCCGGTGCAGCGCGTGGAGCTGCCCGCGCAGCCTCTCCCGGCGCAGCAGCCTGCGCAGGCTGTGACGCAGCCACAGACACCTGTGCAGCAGCCAGTCTCCCCGGCGCAGGGGGCCACGGAAGCGCCCGCAAAGCCGCTGACAGCGATGCAGATCTTTCAGATCGTCTGGGCGGGCGGGAGCGCGCTGCTTGGGCTCTGGTTATTTGGTACATGGCTGGTATTTATGGTTCAGCTTCACAAGAGCCGGCGTTTTCTTGGCAGACACGGCAGGACGCGTATTTACATTTCCAGCACGGTCAAATCGCCGTGTCTGGCCGGGCTGGTTCCGGCAGTCTATCTGACGGAGGATGTGCTGCAAACGGATTCGACGGAATTGATTTTACGCCATGAACTCACGCATCTGCGGCATCTGGATTTCCTGTGGTCGCTCTGCCGGACGGCGGCGGTGATTGCTTACTGGTGGAACCCGTTTATCTGGCTGGCCGCGATTTGTTCCAAGCGCGACGCGGAGCTGGCGTGCGACGAGGCTGTCGCCGCCGGGCTTTCGGACGCGCAGCGCCTTGTCTATGCACGGGCGATTCTGGCGCAGGCCCCGCGTAAGGCCGCGGCCCTGAGCCTTGCCGGGCCTCCGGTCAAAGAGCGCATTTTGTTCCTGACGAAAAAACAGCGCACGAGCGTTCTGTGTGTCATTCTGGCGCTGTTGCTCATCGTGTCTGCCGCTGGGTGCTCGATTACGGAGCTGACGCGGCAGAAATCGGGAGAGATCACGCTGCCAGAGGAAACAGAACCCGTGCAGCAGGAGCCGCTGAAAACCGCGATGCCGCTGACGCAGGCACAGATCGACGCGGTCAACGCGATCTTTGCCGACTATGAGCTGTCGACCGATGATACGCTCGGTCATTTCGCGGTCAACGGCTTCTTCACCTCGACCTATGACGATGTACGTGATCTGAATCTGAACAATTTCCTTGCTTACTTCGGAGAATGCGGCGAGGAGGATATTTCGGAGGAGGAATTTGCCCAGCTGAACGCCAAATGGGAATTCCGCGTCGACAGCGTGGAGGATTTCCCACTGCCCATCCACCGGTATCCTGCGTCTGCGGTCGAAGACGTCCTGAAGCGCTTCGCGGGCATCGGCCTTGCCGACCTGACGGATATGCAGACGCCGTTTTCCGGCTACACCTATCTCGAAGACACGGACGCATTTTATACCACCACCAGCGACTACAACCCCGGCTATTTCCGCTGCACCAGCGGCGAGATCGAGCCTGACGGAGATACTGTGCTGCTGTACGGCAGCACGGCGGGATCTCTTTCCGGCAAGGCTGTTCTGAAGCTGGTGAAGGACGGCGAAAACTGGTACATTCATTCCTTTACGCTTGCTTCGCCGGAGCAATCGACCGTGCAGGAGGAACAGGTTCCGACGACTGAGCCGCAGAGTACGCTCCCCATCCCGGCCTCTTCCATGTTCGGTCTGACCGGGCGGGAGGCGGTGCTCTTTGACGCGGCGGTCGCGCAGCGGTACCCGCGCGATGACAATGATATCGTGCTGCCGAGCCTGCGCGAATACGGTTCATTTGAGGAAAACGGGAAAACCGTCGTCATATGCGACCTGCATTACGATTTTTACTATGACTACACCGGCCCCGACTGGGAGTGGAACGGAGGCGGCGCAACGACAGTGGCGAGATTCGAGCTGGATGCGCCGGGCAATGTCTGCACAGGATTTGCGGAGTACCCGAGCGGGAGTTTGAGTGACTGGATCCGCGATTTCTGCGGCCCGCTTGCCGTGCAGAATGCGGACGGCGCGTGGGGATTGCCGGAAGCGTCCGGAGACTGGTTTCCAGCAGACATGAATCTGCTCCAGCAGTATTTGGAGGTGATTGCCTCCCTTGCCCCGTCAAGCGGCGAGTCTGCGGAGGCTGTTCTTCAGGATGATACAATTTGGTCGCGCGTCCACGAAAAGCTGGACTATGCACACTGGGCGCAGGACATGACGGCGGAATATGAGGATATCGTTCGGAAATTCCAGATCGAGGACAGCAAAATGAGCGACCTACCGGGCGATGTTTCCCAGTGGCCGCGCTATTATTCCGCATTCGTCGAGTATTTTAGCGGTGCGAACGCCGATCTGCGGTATCTGGACGCGGATACCATCTGGACGAAGGACTTATCGGAAGACCGGCAATCATTGATCGTCACGCTGACGCGGGCGGACGTCATATTGATGCTCTCCTATTCGCTCCAGACCTCGCAGATCACGGAGGTCAGCACGCGCCGGAACGCAGTTCTGCAGAGCGTGACCGGGGATTCCATCACGGCCGAGCATATTACGCTGCTGAATGCCTCTCTCGAAGAGGATCTGCAAACGCTCAAGGCGCTGAATATTCCACCGCAGAATTATTATTATGGATATTACCGGGTCGATTCCGGCGAACTTTACACCTATAAAGTCGACCCGAACGCATCCGTCACGATCTACGATATCGAGCAGGAATATGGCGCAGGCGAGGACCGGCTGTATACGTTCAAAACATGGCGGGACTTTGCCGCCGCCGTGCAGGAAAACGAAGGGCTGCTCGTCCAGCCGTATACGCTTACTTTGAAAAACGGCGTTGTGGTCAAAGTCGAGGAAAAATTCTATCATTAAAAACTCTGCCCGCAGACCGTTGAAGCTGCGGGCAGAGTTTTTTATGGAGCGCGTTATGATGCCTGTTCGAACTGGCTGTTGTAGAGGGCGGCGTAGAAGCCGTTTCGCTGCATGAGTGTTTCGTGCGTGCCGCTTTCGATGATGTCGCCGTCCTTCATGACGAGGATGAGGTCGGCGTTTTTGATCGTCGACAGGCGGTGGGCGATAACGAAGCTGGTGCGGTTTTCCGTCAGCTTATCCATGGCGCGCTGGATGAGCAGCTCCGTGCGCGTGTCGACAGAGCTGGTCGCCTCGTCGAGGATGAGCATGGGCGCGTTCTGGAGCATGGCGCGGGCGATGGTCAGCAGCTGCTTCTGCCCGGCGGAAATGCTGGTACTCTCGGACAGGACAGTGTCGAAGCCGTCCGGCAGCGAACGGACGAATTTATCCAGCCCGCAGGCGCGGCAGACGCGATTTAATTGTTCATCGGTTACGTCCGACAGATTGTAGACAAGATTTTCCCGGACTGTGCCCTCAAACAGCCATGTGTCCTGCAGGACCATGCCGAACAGCTTGTGCACGTCCTCGCGGCTGAGCTCAGATGACGGCACACCGTCAATTCTGATGCAGCCGTCGGAGATCTCATAGAACCGCATGAGCAGGTTGACCATGGTCGTCTTGCCAGCGCCGGTCGGGCCGACGATGGCGACCTTCTGGCCGGGGGCGACGTGGGCGGAGAAGTCCTTGATGATGATCTTATCCGGTGAATCCGGGTAGCTGAAGCGGACGTGCTCGAAGTCGACCTCGCCGCGCACGGGGCGGGGCAGCTCCGGTTTTTCCGATTCATCGGGCAGTTCCTCGCTGCCGAGGAAGTCAAAGATGCGGTGCGCGGAGGCGGAGGCTGTCTGCAGGTTCGTCATGCCCTGCGCGATCTGGGTGAGGGGAGAGGTGAACAGGCGCACATACAGGATGAACGAGACGATCACGCCGATATCGATGATGCCCTGGATCGCGAGGATCGAGCCGAGCACGCACACGGCGACATAGGACAGGTTGCCGATGACATTCATGAGCGGCTGCATGACGCCGGACAGGAACTGCGAACGCCAGTTCGCGTCGTAAACAGCGTCGTTCAGCGTGTCGAAGGTCTTGCCGACAGGCTCTGCCGCGCGGGAAATGCGCACGACCTCGTGGCCGGAATACATTTCCTCGACATAGCCGTTCAGTTTGCCGAGGCTTTCCTGCCGGGCGGTAAAGTATTTCTGCGAACGGGACATGATGAGCACGACGAGCAGCAGCCCGACGAGCGTAATGCCCAGCGCGGCAAGCGCCAGCCGCCACTCGGTCACGAACATCATGATGAGGCAGCCGGCAAACTGCGTCGCGGCGGAGATGATCGTCGGCAGGCTGTTGGTCAGGCCCTGCTGGAGCGTGGAAACGTCGTTGGTAATGCGGCTGAGAATATCGCCCTGTGCATGAAAGTTGAAGTATTTCTGCGGCACCCGGTTGATCTTTTCGGACAGCTCCGCGCGCATACGGTAGGACATTTTGAGCGTGACGCTCGCCATGATATAGTGCTGGATGAAGCCAAAGAGCGCGCTCAGGCCGTAAATGACGGCTAGCAGTATGCCGACTCTTGCAATGGCTGCAAGATCAATGCCGCCGAGCAGGCCGTCGGACATGATGGTCGCGATCTTACCGACCTGATCCGGGCCGATGATGGTCAGCACGGCGCTGAGCGCCGCCAGCACGAGCGCCAGAATGACGACGCCGAGGCTCTTGCGCATATACGCGCTCAGGTCGTTCAGAGCGCCTTTGAGATCCGTTTTTTCTGTTGGACGCATATTGGGCCTCATTTGGATGCGCCTCCTTTCTTGAGCTCTTCCTCGCTCAGCTGCGACATGGCGATCTCGCGGTAGACCGGGCAGGATACCATCAATTCGTCATGTGTGCCGAGTCCGGCAATCTCGCCGCGGTCGAGCACGAGGATCTGATCGGCATTACGGATGGTGCTGATGCGCTGGGCGACGATGATCTTCGTTGTGCCGGGAAGCTCCTTCGCAAGTCCCTCGCGGAGCGTCGCGTCGGTCTTATAGTCCAGCGCGGAGAACGAATCGTCGA
>OLQB01001976.1_pt1 | contig 13885 bp, 9 predicted proteins | sample 1672681 | NCBI WGS metagenome assembly OLQB01 (sample SAMEA3136713, study PRJEB25190) | human gut metagenome | reverse complement strand
CACCTCCCCCATCTCGGTAGGCGTCATGCCCATCGCCAAGAAGGTTCACATCAAGAATGTGGTTCAGCTCTCCGGCGCCACCATCCCCACCCGCTTCGGCGCTCTGCTGAACAAGTGGCAGGACGATCCGGACGGTCTGTTCAAGGCTGGCACCGACTACGCCATCGAACAATGTCGGGACATGATGGAGTGCGGCGCCGACGGCATCCACATCTACGCCATGAACAACCTGGACGTGGTCTCTCGGGTCTACGAGGGCATCAAGGATCTGCTGTAAAAAACAACGCTCGCCCACAACCCCTCCGGCACTGCGTGCCACCTCCCTTTTCAAGGAAGGCTTTTTAATATGTCTCCTCTTTTAGCGAGCAAATTAGCTGTATTTGAATGTTTTGTTACTTCTCCATCGGTTGCGATAAATTTTGAATTTAAAACACAAGCTTTAAAGACCGCTCAAAAGAGCGGTCTTTTGTTGTTTTAAGATGAATGTTGCGAAAAATCGTAGTGCGGATATTATCCGCCCCACGACCAAACAGTTAATTTCATATATAAAAAACGGTCGGGCGACAATGATTTGCATTTTGCAAACTGTCTGCCCGACCGCAATTTTCCATTTTCAATTTTCAATTTTACATTTAATTAAAACTTCCGCTCGGGCATAATATGCTTTTAATATTACATACTATCTTCCCGAACCGGGTGCAGCGGCACGCTGCCGATCAATCTGTTTTTTGATTTTGTCAAAGGTTACACCGTATTTTTCGGCAATGTCTTTGGCATAGCTTACACCTTGAGGCGGAGCTATGAAAACCTTGAACGAACGCTGTCCGTTTTCGACACCTGTTACCAAACTTTCAACCTTGCTGTCGCCCTTTACGGTTGTGTTCACCTCGTCAAGATTGCGAGCCAAATCGTGCATATGGGTATTAAAAATCGCCCTTGTGCCGAGATATCGCATTGATTTGACAACATCACGGGCAATGTACAAGCCCTCGGCAACATTGGTTGTTGCAAGGCTTTCGTTGAGCAAAAGCAGGCTGTAACGGCTTGCCGAGGAGAAAATTTCGGCAAGTCTTTTGCTTTCTTCACCAAGTCTGCCGAGGTCAACGGTATCGTTTTCATCGGCAGGAAAATGCGTAAAAATGCTGTCGCATGGGCTGAATTTCATCTGCGTTGCAGGAACATATATTCCGTTCTGAGCAAGCAGAAACGCAAGTCCGACCGCCTGAGTAATCGTGGTTTTACCGCCACGGTTCGGACCTGTCAGAATGTAAATTCGCCTGTCATCATTAAAATCAATATCGTTTGTGACAATATCCAAATTCTCACCGTTTGCCGATTTTATGCCGAGTTTGAGGTTGTAAACATCTCTAAGACAGCAGTTTCTGTCCTCTTTCGGCAAAACTTCTGCCTTGCACAGCGGAAGATTTTTCTTTTTCATCTTATCACAAAGCTCTGCAAAACGAATATAGAAAATGATTTCGGGCATAAGCGAAACGAACGAGTAGCCGTTGACATTGACATATCTGTTGAGCATTGATTTTATGTCATTTACGGTTCTGCGGAGGATATCGGTCACAACATTTTTGAGTGCGTCAGACATAGGATCTGCGCCGGTCAGCGAGCTGTTCATGGTGTGGTTTACATCCTGCTGAGCGCCCACAACAAACTGTCCCAGCCCGAACTGCGAGGTTGACGGATTGGACGGATGAAAGCTTAAAAATCCCGAAACATCGTTGCCGTGGTGCAGTTCGCTGTCACGGTTTGTAAACTTCATAAATCTTTTGAGAATACCGCTGTCGGTAAATTCCTTGTCATTGAGTGAGATTACACCCACACTCTTTGGGCGGAGCAAATCGTCAAGATTCACACCGAGGGTAATGCTCTTGAGCTTTTGAGCCTTTGCAAGCGTATCTATTATATCCTTTTTTAGTTCAGGAAAACCGCTGTCATTGTAAATTGACTGAACATTTTTCTTGAGCTCAAGCAGACCCTGCGACTTTACTTCAATTGTTTCAAGCGTGTTTTTTATTCTTGTAATGCAATCAACATAGCCATCCATTTCACGAAGTCGGTTTACAAGCTGCCACAAGGAAGATGCCTCGGTATCCTTTTGAAAGCGCTCAATTTCACGCAAATCGTTCAGCTTTACAAGGAGTGCGGATAGATCATCACGAAGTTTCGGAAAACGGAGAAAATCCTCAAAAACATCGCAACGATATTTTATAACTTCCTCGTCATCCGTAATATTTATCAGCAACTGCTTTATGCTGTTGCGTTCATACTGCTCTTTTGTGAGAGCGTCACATATATAATCAACCGACAAATCGTTCAGCGCCTCTTTGTTGAGAGTTCTGTAGGATGCATTTGAATTTGTCGGGTGTAATAAGCTGAAATTTCCCATAATTCACCGCCGAAAAAATTTGCCGTATAACGGCTTTAATTGAATGATAGCACAAAAAATTTTTGTTTTCAACCGACAAATCGAAAATTTGCACTTTGGCTGATTGTGTGATATCATAGCTTTGGAGCAGATTGCTCTCAAAAACAAAATAATGGTCGGGAGGATTGACTTATGGATAAAAAGATGCTTGACAGAATTAACGAGCTTGCAAAAAAGAAAAAGGAACAGGGACTTACCGAGGCTGAGCAAAAAGAACAGAAAGAGCTGTACAAAATTTATCTCGGCGAAATCCGCACACAGTTCAACGCAACACTTGATAATGTAAGCGTTGAAGAAAAGGACGGCACTGTAAAACCGTTCAAAGAGGCATACAAAAAGCCGTATGACAAAAACTGATTTTGACATTCAAACAGAAGTCATGCGAAAATTTAATTACACAGTCAAACAAAAAAGCAGTTCCGATTTTGGAACTGCTTTTGTTTTATAAAGTTATTTAATTACTTGTATCTTCTTCCGCCCTTTTGGCTGTTCTTTGGAAGCTGAATTTCGGCAGTATCGTACTTACTGCGTCTTTCGGACTTTCTGCCTGAAGATGAGTAATCATCGGCATAATCATCGTTACTGCTGTAACGCTGTGGCTGTACAGACTTGCTCTTTGGAGCGTTACTTCTGCCGCCGACTGTGACTCTCTTCTTTCTGTTGAGAACAGTTGAAATTACAAAGTACACAATGCCTGCAACACCGAGTGAGAGTAAAACGAGTGAAACATAGAACATCCAATGACCGTTGTCACCCTTGCTGTTATTGTTCTTGATGAAGTTAAAGTCATCACCGTCAGAACTCGATGTGTCGGTATTTTTAAGATTTTTTGCGATATCCGACCAGTCGTTGCTTGAAAGTGTTTTTTCGTCAATGTTATCGTCAGACTTGATGAGCGACGCTGACGGAGCAGTATTTGACGGAGCAACATAGGACTGACCGCCGCCTACATATGACGGCTCAGAGTAGTAGTAAGTCTGACTGCTGCTGTAATTATTGTCATAACTGTTATTGTTGTAGTCATAGCTACTGTCATAGTTATAGTTGTTGTCATATGACGAATCACTTGACGAATAGCCGGGATCTACATATGATGAACTGTCCGAAGAATCCGGATACACAGGATCGGGCTGCGGCTGCGGCTCCGGCTCAGGCTCCGGTGATGGTTCCGGTGATGGTTCCGGTTCGGGCTCGGGCTCCGGTTCTACGGGATCAACAATAACGCTTGAATCTCCGCCGGGATCAACCTCCTCACCGACTGCCGATACGGAAAAGCTCACAGCAGAAATGCTCAAAAGTGCCGTCAGAAAAATTGCGCAAAGCTTTGAATGTTTTTTCATAAAAGCCCCTTTCTTCAGAATAATCTGAAAATGCGTCTGTTGTATGTCCGATATCAATTATTTTGAGCTTTTATCGGATGCCGATGTTGTTGACGCCGCTGTTGTAGGCTCAACCGCAACGAAGAAGAGTTCGGGCTTATACTTGTCAATAACCGAAGTGTTTTCTTCATACTTGAGTTTCTCTGCAAGACTGTCAATGTACTTTGAAAATTCGTCTGACTTCATTGACGCAAGTACACCGGCTCTGTTTGATTCGTTGCCGATATAGCTGTCAACATCCTTGCTGACGTCTTTCTTATAAACGAGATAATAGATTGCGCTGTCGCCGCTGCCAACCTTGAGAGTTTCAGCCTTGCCTGTTTTAAGCTTGCCGATAGCCTCTTTAAGCTCGTCACCGATTGAGCTCTTGTCGAGAACTTCTACCTTTGAAACAGAAGAATCTGTTCCCGAACCGCTTGACTTCTTGTATGATGCAATAACATCATCAAAAGAACCGCCCTTGTTAAGGTCATTCTTGTAGCCGTTAAGCTGATCCTCAACCTTCTTGATTTCCTTGTCGCTCATTGCAACATTCTTTGATGAACCTGCCTCATCTTTTGTTGATGTATAAAGGTTCATGGGAAGATATGAGTAGTCCGTATAGTTTTCCTTGAAATACTTTGTAAGGTCGGCGTCGGAAACTTCCTTTGAACCGCCCTTGCCGTAAACTGCTTTGAAGAGGGCCTCATACTTTGTGTTGTAGAGAGTTGTGCAGTATGCAAAGCTGTCGAGTGAAACACCGTACTTTTCATACTGCTTCTTCATCGGCATTACATAACCCTGTGACGCATACGGACCGACATTCCAGTATGATTCAGCCTGACTTGTTGCGGAGTCAAGAGTTGCCTGACCGATGTTTACATTTTCCTTTTTAAGCTGTTCGTCAACTACGAGGTAGCTGAGGCACATTTTCTTAGCCTGATCTTTAATCCACTCTCTTGCAACCTGCTCGTTGCCGTCATCGTCCTTGATTTTTTCATCAAGCCACTTGTCAGATGTCGAATCATAATCGTCAAGCTTTTTAGCATATGACTCAGCCTGACTGTAAGCTGCATTGAGTGAGTAGATATAAACGCCGATGGCAAGCTCGTTGTCGCTTGTCTTATACGACCATTCTTTGTTGATTGTTGTGGGTGTACAACCTGCAATTGCAAAAATTGAGAACATCATAACAATTGCAAGTAAAAATGAACCAACCTTGATATTAGGCTTCATAGTTTTTTACCGTCCTTCTGAAAAATTAAATGCAAAGTGTCCTGCAAACACACTTTCACAGGATAATGTACCTTACGATTATACACAAAAAAATCGTCATTGTCTACATTTTTATAAAATTTTGTTGAGAATTTCCACCGAAAAACAGCATTTTTGTAGTTTCGGGAGGTTTTTTCTTAACAAATTACGGCTTTATACCGTTAAATTACTGCACACCGAAAATTTTGGTGAGGATTTCAAGCGGAGCGGAACTGTTTTTGCACTCAACCGCAACGCACGGTTTTGCTCCGGCAACAAGCTTTGCCTTTCCGCCCAAAGCAATGAGCAAGTCGGCAACCTGAGGGGATTTGAGTTCGTTTACAAAGAGCATGAGCGTTGTGCCGTTCTGTCTGATTTCGTAAATACCCATTGAGTAAGCCTTGTTACGCACAAGGGCAATGTCGATAAGTCCGAGAACCGAGTTCGGAATCTTGCCGAATCTGTCCTGCAGCTCGTCAATAACATCATCTGCGTCCTCATTACTGCGGATATCGGCAATTCTGCGGTAAACATCAAGGCGAAGTGTAAGACTTTCAACATAGCTTTCGGGAATATGAGCGTCAACCGAAATATCAATAAGACAGTCGAGGTCTTTTGTGACATTCTGCTCGCCCTTTTCCTCGCTTACTGCCTCATCAAGAAGCTTGAGGTACATATCGTAACCGACCGATTCCATATGCCCGTGCTGCTGTGCGCCCATAATATTGCCCGCACCTCGCAGTTCAAGGTCACGCATTGCAATGCGGAAGCCGCTGCCGAATTCTGTAAATTCCCTGATTGCGGCAAGCCTTTTCTGCTGAATCTCCGTGAGAACCTTGTTCCGTCTGAAGGTAAAGTAGGCATATGCCCTTCGTGAACTTCTGCCCACACGGCCTCTGAGCTGATGCAACTGCGAAAGTCCCATACAGTCAGCGTTTTCTATAATAAGGGTGTTGGCATTCGGCAAATCGACACCCGTTTCGATAATTGTTGTGCAGACAAGCACATCAATCTCCTGTTCAAGCATCTGTCGCCAAACTTCGCTGAGTTCGCCCTCTTTCATTTTGCCGTGACCGATTGCGATTTTTGCCTCGGGAACAGCCTCCTGAATTTTTGCGGCACATGAAGAAATTGTTTCAACATTGTTGTGAAGATAGAACACCTGACCGCCACGGCGGAGCTCACGGCGGATTGCCTCGTTGATAACCGCATCATCGTGTTCAAGCACATAGGTCTGAACAGGCTGACGGTTTGTCGGCGCTTCTTCGATAACGCTCATATCACGCAGACCGCTCATCGCCATATTGAGGGTTCTCGGAATAGGAGTAGCCGAGAGCGTAAGCACATCGACATTTTTGCACAGTTCCTTGAACCTCTCCTTTTGAGCAACACCGAAACGCTGTTCCTCATCTATGATTGCAAGTCCGAGGTCACGGAATTCAACATCCTTCTGCACAAGTCTGTGAGTTCCGACAATCATATCAATTTCTCCTCGCTTTAGCTTTTGGAGAATTTCTTTCTGCTGTTTTGCGGTACGGAATCTTGAAAGCAGTTCCACACGAACGGGATAGCCCTCAAAACGCTTGATTACCGTCTGATAATGCTGCCATGCGAGGATTGTTGTGGGGCAGAGCAATGCGCATTGCTTTGAATCTGCAATACACTTAAAGGCGGCACGGAGTGCAACCTCTGTTTTGCCGAATCCGACATCACCGCAGAGAAGTCTGTCCATCGGCGACGAACGCATCATGTCATGCTTGATTTCCTCACAACAACGCAGCTGGTCGGGAGTTTCGTCATATTCAAAGCTGAGTTCAAAATCTCTCTGCCACTCGTTATCTGCCGAAAAGGCATAGCCCTTGGCTTTCATACGCTGTGAGTAAAGCTCAATAAGCTCCTTGGCAATGTCCTTGACAGAGGTTTTAACCCTTGCCTTTGCCTTTTGCCAGTCGCCCGAACCGAGTCGGTTAAGCTTAACCCTTGAATCCTCTTTCGGACCTATATATTTTGCAACCATATCAAGCTGTGTGACAGGCACATAAAGCACATCGCCCTTTGCGTAGTCAATCTTGATATAGTCCTTTATAACTCCGTGAGTATCAATTTTTCTTATACCGCCGAACACACCGATACCGTGAACATTGTGCACAACATAATCACCGGGGGCAAGTTCGGAAAGGCTGTAAATTTCCTGTCCCGTCTTTTTCTTCTTCTTTTTTGACTTTTCGGGACGGTACGAAACCTGACTGTAGGTTATTGCAAAAAACTTTTGTGACGGATATTCAAAGCCCGCACTCAATGCACCCTGCATAACAAGCAGTTCACCCTTTGAAATCTTATCCGCACCCTCGCTGTAAACAGCGTTTATGCCGTCTGCGTTAAAGGTGTCACAAAGATTTTTGGCGGCTCTTTCTGTTCCTGCAAAGATAACGCCCTTGCTTTCGGGGGTAAAAAGTCCGTCAACATCTTCTTTTAGCTGTTTATACGAACCGCCCCATGCCGAGAGCTGTTTTGTTGAAAAGCTGATGATTTCCGACAGCTTGATAGGCATACTTCCGTGAACAAAGTTTTCAAGCACGATTGTTCCGTGACTTTGCAAAAACTCGGTACATTCGTTGAATGTGAGCGCAAAGCGGTCAAAACCTCTGCAAAGAGTTCCGTCCTCAAAGCCTTGCATAAGGGTTTCATTGCTGATAAAGTCCATTGACTTTCCCCGTTCCTGAATTGCAGTAAATTCGGACGCAAAAACGAGGGTGTTTCTGTCGAGATAATCAAAAAGCGACTCGGGTTTATCGTAAATCTGATTGATAAATTTGTCCGCATTGGCAATCATTGCACCGCTGCGGATAAGCTCTGCCTCTGAAAAAAGTTTTTCCTTGGCTTTGGCGCTGTTCTTGGAACGGAGGAGCTTTGCCTTGTGTTCAATTTTATCTGCAAGGGCGGCTCTGTCCTCAATTACGATTTCGGTTGAGGGCGAAAGCGTAATTTTGTCAGCCTTTTTAAATCTTCTCTGTGTTTCAATGTCAAAATAGCTGAGGTCGGTAATTTCATCGCCCCAAAATTCACATCTCACGGGATAGTCGCTGTCGGGCATAAAGAAGTCGAGAATACCGCCTCTCAGCGAAAACTGACCGCTGCCCTCTACCGCATCAAAGCGTTCGTAGCCGAGCAGAGTAAGCGCCTTTGTCGCCTTTTCAAGCGAGAGCTCCCTGCCCTCTTCAAATTCAATAACCGACTGTTCAAGCACATTTCTCGGAACGGTGAGCTGTGCCGCCGCATCAACACACGCAATTGCAACATCGCATTCATGATTGATAAGCTTGAGCAAAACTTTAAGTCTTGCGTGCTCGTACTCGTGCGAACGGCTCTGAAAGTCGAGAAAGTTGAAGTCACGCACGGGATAAACATAGGCACGAAGTCCCATGCACGAAAGGTCGTTGCACAGAGTCTGCGCCTCTTTTTCATCGGAGGCAAGACAAAATGCCGTGACGCCCTTGAGGCGGCACAGCGCATAGATGATATTTGATTTGTTAATTGTTGAAAGTCCCGAAGCACAGACCGTTCTGCCCGGCTTGACATTTTTTTCAAGCGTTTTGAAAACGGGTGACTCTTTGAGGACATCAACAAGAAAGTTGAGATTATTCATTTCTTTGTCCCTTTTCAGTTGAACAAATTCATAGCACGGTCGGTTTTTCCGTCAATAATCAGCTCGATTGCTTTTTCGGCATTGTCAAAAATTTCATCAAGCTTTTTCATTTCATCGGGAGTGAACTTTGAAAGCACCCAGTCGGCAAGGTCCCAGTCGGGATTTGGCTTTGCGCCTATGCCAACCTTGATGCGGGGGAATTTATCACTTCCGCTAAGATAGATGATACTGCGCATTCCCCTTTGACCGCCGTCACTGCCCTTTGAACGGATACGCATTTTTCCGACATCAAGCGAAATGTCATCAAAAATTACAATGACATTTTCGGGTGGGATTTTGTAGAAGTTCATCGCCTCAACAACTGCCTGACCGCTGTTGTTCATATATGTTGTGGGTTTCATCAGCATAACTTTTGCGCCGTTTACAGTGCAAGTGCCGATAAAGCTTTTGTATTTTATCTTGTTCACATCACAACCGAGCTTGTCGGCAATGCGGTCAATCGCAAGCCAGCCTGCGTTGTGACGAGTGTTTTCGTATTTTCTGTCAGGGTTGCCGAGTCCCACTACAATGTACTCGATTGAACCCGTTGATTTGTTTTTTCCGAACATATCCGTTTTCCTCTTATTTATATTATGTATTCTGAAATTTAAATTAACCTTTTCCGAAGCTTACAACAACCCAGTCATCGTTGCCGAGATGATAAGGATTTCCGCAATACGGGCAGTTGCGTTCTCTTGTTGCATCAAAGCTTGCGCCGCAGCTTTTACAGGTTACTTTTTTCATTGTGAAAACTCCGTCATCCATGGCGTTCACACTTCTGCAAACGGTAAGTCTGAACTTTTCGTTTTTAACCCTAAATGAAGAATTTTTGTTTTTCACGGTCGTTGCGTATACGGTCATATCAACATAGCAACAGCCGTTTGTGACATTGAATGAATTAAGCTTTGACACTCCTCTGTACTTGATGTCAACAATATCTCCGAAAGGATTTTTCATCGGATTGCCCTCATAGACTGCGAGGTTTGTGTAATCATCGCTGAAAATCATAATCTTGAGCAAAGCAAGCACCTTGCCGATAAAGTATTCATATGAGAAGTTGGGATTAACCTCTTTCATAAGCCACGGAAGTCTTTTCTGACAATTGAAGTGCGGACCTATCATCGGAATGCTCTTTGCCGCACCGACAAAAAGTCCGAAAAGCGTTTTTAATGCCCATGCAAGGTACCCCGCCAAAAGTCCGCCGAGCAGAACGGGGATTACTCTTATACCGATTTCATAGACCATATTTGCGGTTGCGGGATCAAAAGTTCCGTCCTTTACAACCACCCATACCGTAAATGCCGCAACGGCGGCAATTCCGCCGAGAAGGTACGGAGCAAGCACCTTTTTCGTTGACTTGTTCGCAAGCGAATAGGTTTTTACAAAGTAGAAGTTTGTAACCTTCGGGAACAAATCGTCCATAATAAAGCGAGTTTTGCAGTTTTTACAACCGTTGAGAAGCTCTCTTACACTGCTTACCGCACCGCAGTTCGGACACGAACACGCAACCTCGGAATTTTGGTTTTCAAGCCTTGTAATCATTGTGTAAAAGAAAAATCTGTCCTTGATTTTTTTCTTTTTCTTTCCGTCTTTAAAGTATTTCTCCGTAACCTCATATGTCTTTGACGCAATGTTACTCTTACATTCGCCCATATCGTAGGCAGTACAAGCATTTATGGGTACTTCATTCTTCACCGTTTCCTTATCGGTAAAAGAGGTCTGAATCTTTACACCCTTTTCGTCAAGTCTTTTCTTCTGTAGGTCAAGCGCAAAGTCGAGGTCGATTGACGCAATATCCGGATTTTTGCCCTCATTGCACCACAATTCGTACTCATCGACAAAGCTGTTCATTATTTTGTTATCTGAATCGGAGCCGTAAACTATACCAAACAAAATTAAATCACCCTCACATATTGTACCGTTTTATTCCTGAAAAATTTGCAGTAAAACAGCGAAATGGCGGGTTAGTTAAAACCCGCCTGTTTAATTACATAATTAAATTGTTCGCCTATCAACCGAAAGCGGCTGTGAACGGCTTATCGTTGTAGATTCTTGCGATAGCCTCTGCAAATGTAGGAGCAACAGGAAGAATTGTGAACTTGTCAATCATCTTTTCCTTCGGAACAGGAATTGTGTCAAGAAGAACAACTTCCTTGATGGCGCTGTTCTGGATTCTCTCGATTGCAGGACCGGAAAGAACTGCGTGAGTAGCGCAAGCGTAAACCTCTGTTGCACCGCCCTTTTCAACAATAGCGTTAGCAGCGTTGCAGAGAGTACCTGCTGTGTCAATCATATCGTCAACGAGGATAACTTTCTTACCCTTAGCGTCACCGATGATGTTCATAACCTCACAAACATTAGCCTTTGGTCTTCTCTTGTCGATAATAGCAAGACCTGTGCCGATTTTTGAAGCGAAGTTTCTTGAACGAGTTACAGAACCGAGGTCAGGAGAAACAACGATATAATCATCATTGTTGCCACCGATTTTCTCTCTCATATGGTTTGCGAGAAGTGATGCGCCCTGAAGGTGGTCAACAGGAATGTTGAAGAAGCCCTGAATCTGATTTGCGTGAAGATCCATTGTAAGCACACGGTCAGCACCTGCACAGGTGATGATGTCTGCACAAAGCTTAGCCGAGATCGGATCTCTTGCCTTAGCTTTTCTGTCCTGTCTTGCATAGCCGAAGTATGGCATAACAACTGTGATTCTTGCAGCAGATGCACGCTTCATGGCATCAATCATTATGAGCATTTCCATAAGATTGTCGTTGACGGGAGCACAGGTTGACTGAACAATAAAGCAGTCGCTGCCACGAACAGATTCGTGAAGAGAAACAGAGATTTCGCCGTCTGAGAACTGTGTACAGTCACTCTTACCAAGCGGCAGACCAAGACAGCCTGCAATTCCCTGAGCTACATCAACATTTGAACTGCCGGTGAAAATTTTAATGTCCTTACCGTGAAAATTCATTGCAATAACTCCTTTGAATTTTAATGTGTGTAGTATATGTTTACCAATGATTAACCGAGCAATTAACAGCTGTAACCCTTTGCCCTTGCAATTTCGTTAAGCTGTTCAAGCTGAGCCGGATCATTTGCACCCAAAACAGTGTCGCTGCACTGAGCCGTGAATGCTCCGACCTTTCTTCCGTCCTCAAGCAAAAGCTTGATTGCATCGGGAAGATAATATTCCTTTGCACTGTTATCCGACTTGATTCTGTCGAGAACCGAAAGAAGAAGCTGACAGTCAAACCAGAAACCGCCCGAGTTTACCTCATTTATTTTGAGAGTTTCCTCATCGGCGTCTTTCTGCTCAACAATTGCACGCAGATTTCCGTTTTCGTCACGGACAATTCTGCCGTAACCTGTCGGATCGTCAACCTTTGCGGAAATAACCGTTGCGGCACAATCGTTCTCAATATGAGCCTTTAGGGAATCCTCAATAGTCTTGCTGTCCATAAACGGAGCGTCGCCGTTGAGAATAACAACATTGCCGCTGTGCTTTTTAAGGAAATCCTTTGCCATCATCACAGCGTGACCTGTTCCGAGTCTTTCAGCCTGAAACACGCTTTCAACGGAAAAATCGAGGGTTGAAAGATACTCTTCGACACACTCTTTTTTAAAGCCCTTGACAACACAGATGTCATCAATACCGGCTTTCCTTAAAGCCGACATAACCCAGCAAAGCATCGGTCTGCCGAGCACCTCCGACAATGTTTTCGGTTTGTCGGATTTCATTCTTTTGCCCTCGCCGCCTGCGAGGATAACGGCACAATTCTTCATTTTTTCTCCTTTTATCTGTGACAAAACAACAAAGATGCAGACAGTCCTGTCACAAGGCACTCGTTCATACCATAATATTATCTCACAAAAATCACAAATTTCAAGAGAAAATTACAAAAATCGGGCAAAAAAAGGCATTTTAAACGATTTATACAATATTGTCGAAAATAAAACTCGTTTTTTATAAGAAAAAAGTTTGAAAAAATATAGCTATTTTGACCAAAGTTTGTTATAATATTCGATAGGCTTATACAAGCAGGCAGGTTTTACCAAGGGGTAAGTCTGCCACAGCCGTATATCTTAATTTATTTTTAGGAGGATTACCAGTTATGGCAAACAAATGGGTTTACCTTTTTACAGAAGGTAATGCTAACATGCGTGAGCTCCTCGGCGGTAAGGGTGCCAACCTTGCAGAAATGACAGGTCTTGGACTTCCTGTACCACAGGGCTTCACAATTACAACAGAAGCTTGTACTCAGTATTATGAGGACGGCAGAGAAATCAACGCTGAAATTCAGGCTCAGATCAACGAGTACATCGAGAAGATGGAAGAGATCACAGGCAAGAAGTTCGGCGACAAGGAGAACCCCCTCCTCGTTTCAGTTCGTTCAGGTGCTCGTGCTTCAATGCCGGGTATGATGGATACAATTCTTAACCTCGGTCTTAACGAAGATGTTGTTGAAGTTATCGCTAAGAAGTCAAACAACCCTCGTTGGGCTTGGGACTGCTACAGAAGATTCATTCAGATGTATTCCGATGTAGTTATGGAAGTAGGTAAGAAATATTTTGAAGAGCTCATCGACAAGATGAAGGCTGAGAGAGGCGTTACTTATGACGTAGAGCTTACAGCTGACGATCTTAAGGAGCTTGCAGGCCAGTTTAAGGCTGAATACAAAGAGAAAATCGGTCAGGACTTCCCTGACGATCCTAAGGAACAGCTCATGGGCGCAGTTAAGGCTGTATTCCGTTCATGGGACAACCCTCGTGCAAATGTTTACCGTCGTGACAACGATATCCCTTATTCATGGGGTACTGCCGTTAACGTACAGTCAATGGCATTCGGTAACATGGGCGACGATTGCGGTACAGGTGTTGCATTTACAAGAGATCCTGCTACAGGTGAGAAGAAGCTCATGGGTGAGTTCCTCATCAACGCACAGGGCGAAGACGTAGTTGCAGGTGTTCGTACTCCTATGCCAATTGCTAAGATGGCTGAAGAGTTCCCGGAAGCTTTCGAGCAGTTCCAGAATGTTTGTCAGACACTCGAAAACCACTACAGAGATATGCAGGACATGGAGTTCACTGTTGAAAACAAGAAGCTCTATATGCTCCAGACAAGAAACGGTAAGAGAACAGCTCAGGCTG
>OLQB01001969.1_pt1 | contig 13919 bp, 9 predicted proteins | sample 1672681 | NCBI WGS metagenome assembly OLQB01 (sample SAMEA3136713, study PRJEB25190) | human gut metagenome | reverse complement strand
AGTCCTTAATGCCCCAGAAGCCGGGGTGCTTCGCAATGACCTTCGGCGCGAGCAGGCGGATAAGCGGCGCCTTGAAGATGAGCATCATGGCGATGTCGCAGATGATGCCCAAGGCCAGCGTCATACCGAAGCCCTTGACGGAGGCGGCGGCGAGGAAGAACAGGCACAGCGCCGAGACCATGGTCACCAGGTCGGCGTCGATGGAGGTGAAGATGGCGTGCTTCACGCCGGTGATGGAGGCCGCCTTGACGGAGCGGCCCATGCGGATCTCCTCGCGGAAGCGCTCCACCGTGAGGATGGAGGAGTCGGCAGCCATACCGATGGTAAGGACGATACCCGCAATGCCCGCCAGAGAAAGAGAGAACAGGCCGAACGCCGAAAGCGTAGCCAAAAGGCCAAGGTAGAGCACGGCGAACACGGCCATTGCAGCAGCAGTGAGCAAGCCCAAACCGTGATAGAAGAACAGCAGGTACAGCATAACCAAGGCAAGACCCAAAATGGCAACGATCAGACCACTGTTGAGGGCATCCTGACCAAGCGTAGGACCTACCACCTGGCTCTGCTCGTAATGGAAGCTTACCGGCAATGAACCGCTTTCGAGAACCGTTTGGAGAGACTGCGCCTCTTCAATCGTGTAATTACCCGTGATAGAAACCTGGCCACCCGTAATTTCCGACTGAACCGCAGGAGCGGACTGGATTTGACCGTCCAGGATAATGACGATCTGACCATTGGTAGGAGCAAGATCGCGCGTTGCATCGGCAAACGCCTGAGTGCCAGCAGAATCGAGCGAGATGTTGACCGCGTAGTACTGGCTGGTTTCAGATGCCTTGTCTACCGTAACGCGCGTGATGTTTTCGCCCGTGATGAGGGGCGTATAGGTACCCGGATCAACGCTGCGATACGTTGTCTTGCCTGTCTTGAAGGAATTGCCGAAATCGTCGGTAACTGAACTCTGCTGCATGTAGGTGCCGTTCTTGATGGCAGCCTGATCGTCAGCTTCGGTGAAGGAATCAGCGCGAGCAAATTCCAACTTGCCCGTTTTGCCGATGGTAGCAAGGGCTGTTTCGGGATCGGAAAGACCCGGGATCTGGACCAGGATCTGATCGTTGCCCTGAACCTGAACCGTTGCCTCAGATGCGCCCAAGGCATTGACGCGCGATTCGATGATGGCGCGAGACTTCTCCATGTCTTCCTTGGTAACGTCTTCGCCATCGGTGCTCTGCGCAGAAAGGACCACGGAGAGGCCGCCCTGGATGTCAAGACCCTGATTGATCTTTTCATTCGGAGGCGTGAACATGAACACCGAGCCGATTACCAGAATGGTTGCTGCAATAAGAAGCCATACGTTACGGCGGTTCTTGTTGCCACCCGTACGCTTGTTGCGCTCCTTCTGACGCTGGGAATTCTTCTTCTGGGCTTCCTTCGCGCGAGCCTTGCGGCGCTTTTCGCGCTCCTTGGCACGCTGCCTTTCTTCAGCCGTAAGCTTCTTCGCTTCCTTGGAAGATGCCGTGGCTTCTTTTTCCTCGTCCAATTCGTTTTCCTTGGGTTGGTCGACCATAGTAGTCCTTCTGATTATCCTCTGAACAGCTCGCGAGCGCGCATGCGCATATCGGAAACATGATAGCGGCACTCACGTTAACCCGATGTTATTTCTTCAATTTCGCCACTTTACCGCACAAAAGCAGCCGTCGAAAGGGCAAGGCTGATCATTGCGCAATCTTTTGCGAGCGAACTAAAGCAGGCCCTCGGGCACACGTGCCCAAAACGTGAAAATGGGGGCACTCCCCCATTTTCAAACCAGCTACGTAGCGTTAATAGTCTTTTGCGGCAGGCGAGTTCATCCAATCCTGATAGAACTCCTCATAAGCACCGGCAAGCACCGCTTCTCGAGCGCCGTCCATCAAATGCAGCAAGAAATAAAGATTGTGAATACTCAGCAGCACGCTGCCCAGCATTTCATTCTGCTTAACCAGATGGCGAATATAAGAACGGCTATGCGTTTTGCAGGTGGGGCAGCTACATGCAGGGTCAAGAGGACCAAAATCGTGCTTGAACTTGGCATTGCGCATATTCATACGACCCTGAGAAGAAAACGCCGTACCCATGCGTGCCGTGCGCGTAGGCAGCACGCAATCGAACATGTCAACGCCTTCATGCACAGCGCGAACCAATGTAGTGGGATTGCCGACGCCCATAAGGTAACGCGGCTTGTTTTCCGGCAGCGCACGGGCAACGTCGCCCAGCGTTTCGAACATGGTTTCGTGATCTTCGCCCACCGAGTAGCCGCCGATGCCGAAGCCCGCAAAATCCTTATGACCCGAAGCCACGCTTTCCTGGCCAATTTGCTTCAGACGAGCAATAGAATCGAGGCGCAGGTCCAAATGCATACCGCCTTGGCAGATTGCAAAGAGAGCTTGATCTTCGCGCGTATGGGCAGCAAGACAACGGCGAGCCCAGTTTGCAGACAGATCAACCGCGCGCTGAACGAATTCGCGCGTAGCGGGATAAGGCGGACACTGGTCGAGCTGCATGATGATGTCGGCGCCCAACTTCTGCTGAATGTCCATGTTGTCTTCCGGCGTCCAGCGGATTTTGTCTCCATCATAGATAGAGGTGAACGTTACGCCGTCGTCGTCAAGCTTGCGCGTGTCCTCAAGGGAGAAGATCTGGAATCCACCCGAATCGGTAAGCATTGGGCCATCATAGGCGCAAAACTTATGAAGGCCACCTGCCTCGGCAACCAGATCGGCGCCGGGGCGCATTGCCAGGTGGTAGGTGTTCGACAGCACAATCTGCGAACCGATCTCCTTCAACGTTTGAGGGCGAATGCCCTTCACCGTAGCGCTGGTTCCAACGGGCATGAACAGAGGGGTTTTAACCGTACCGTGTGCCGTTTCGAACGAACCCGCACGAGCGTGCCCCGATTGAGCCTCGACCGTATATTCAAACAAAGCCATTATTCACACTCCGGAAGTTCGTCGACAAAACGAGCAAAGTCGGCAAGGGTGCCGTGTTTCACCGATTCGATATCGAATCCGTCAGGATCAAGAAGCCAATCGGTTACCAGATAGGCATCCAAGCCCAACTTCATCGCCGCTAAGTCTTCTCTGGTATTGTTTCCCACCATAAGGATGTCCTCGGGTGCCAAGCCGATTGCCTCCACGTTTTCCCGGAAATAAGCCGTATGAGGTTTGGTGCTCGTGGAATTGTCGTACGTGGTAATGCGATCGAATGCGCTTGCGAGGACATTCGCCCAAGAAAGGCGCTTTTCAACCGCAATGCGGGGGAACAAGGGCATGGTGGTGAGGTACAGCGGATAGCCCTTTTCCTTCAACGTCTTCACCACATAAGCGGCGTTCGGGTCGACGTTCGTGGCCATAGCGCTGAGGCCGTCAAAGTAGGTTGCGTAATACTCGTCCATCATCTTCTCGTATTCGGCCGAGCTGTCGCCTCCCATACGGGAGGTGAACGTTTCCCAGAAGCGCTCAGAATTCAAGCCGCCCTGCTTCGTAAGCATACTTTTCACGCCAGCGCTCAAAGCATCGATGAATTGTTTCGGGTCATGGCCGCGAGCCTGCACGAAAGCGGCGATATCATTGAAATAATTTTTCAGGAATGCATCCATGTCGATGGGCAGGAGCGTCCCGTCGAGATCGAAGAACACGGCTTTATAGCTGCGTTTGGGCATTGTGGGCAATCCTTTCTCAAAGGTGCTCGAAAGTAATCAGGTGCTAGTATAGGTGACGCTGGAAGGAGCGTACGACGAACCTATGAAATTACTACTTCACGCCTGTTGCGGGCCCTGCTCTTTGGAACCGGTTCGGATACTGGCTGAAGCGGGCCATGAGATAACCATCGCCTACCTCAATTCCAATATTGCGCCCGCATCCGAATACGAGCATCGACTTAAAACGTTGCTGGAGTGGGCAAAGAGCCAAAACATCCCCGTGATAGAAGGGCCCTACGAACCCGCAACCTGGCAAAACTCCGTCAAGCAAACCTGGGACGGTACACAAGAGAATCGAGCCGACCGCTGCCGCGCCTGCTACCGCATTCGCCTGGAAGAACTTGCACGCTACGCGCACGAGCATGGATTCGAAGGTATTGGCACCACCCTCACCGTAAGCCCCTACCAATATACAGACATCATCAACGAAGAACTTGAGCGCGCTGCTGCACCTTACGAGGGATTGTCGGCGGTATTCCAAGACTTCCGCGAATTCTATCCACAAGCAACCATACGCAGCCGCGAACTGGGCATGTATCGCCAGAATTATTGCGGTTGCGCTTATTCCGATGCCGAAGCTGCAGCTGAACGTGCCGAGCGCAAAGCCGCACGAAAAGCAGCCAAGGCAAAAGAGAAACGAGAGAAACTAATGAACATGCGTACCGACGATTTCGACTACGACCTGCCCGAAGAGCTTATTGCCCAGGAACCCGCCGCCGAGCGCGATGGCTGCCGCATGCTGGTCATGAAACGCCAGAACGGCGCTCTTCACGATGAGATCTTCCGCGACATCATCAACCATTTGAAGCCAGGCGACCTGATCGTAGCCAACGAAACCCGCGTCATGCCCGCTCGCCTTTTGGGAACCAAGCGCAACACCGGCGGCCAGGCAGAGGTGTTCTTGCTGCGTGAGCGTTTCGACGTTGAACCCAAACACGACTCTTCGGCCATCTGGGAAGTGTTGGTGCGCCCCGGCAAGCGCCTTAAGCCCGGTACGGGTGCCATGGTCGATTTCTCCGACAAGGAAGGTACGGTAGTACTTTCCGCCGAGATCATCGACTGGGTTGAAAACGCCGAAAAGGGTGAACGCTTGGCACGCCTCACCACCACCCTGCCCTCGCTCGACGAAGCGTTGCACCGTGCTGGCCATACGCCCCTGCCACCCTACATCAAAAATTACGCGGGCGATGAAGAGCTGTATCAGACAGTATTCTCACGAGAAGAGCGCAGCGCTGCCGCACCCACCGCAGGCCTCCATTTCACATCCGAGCTCATCGAGCGCATCAAGGCGAAGGGCATCGATTGGGAAACCGTGCATCTGGAGGTTGGCCTGGACACCTTCCGCATCGTTGACGAGGAGTTCCCGAAAGATCACCAGATTCACACCGAGCGCTACACCGTTCCCGAAAAAACCGTTGAGGCCATCAAGCGCACTAAGGCCAACGGCGGTCGTGTAATCGCCATCGGTACCACCAGCGTTCGCAGCTTAGAGTCGGCATGGGACGCTGAAGCGGGTGAAGTCCTACCGCGCGACAGAGAGGCAACCAGCCTCTTCATCCTTCCTGGTTACGAATTCCATGTGGTCGACGCAATGGTAACCAACTTCCATGTGCCCCGCTCAACCCTGATGATGCTCGTAAGCGCATTCTCGAGCCGCGACAACATCATGAAGGCCTACCGTCACGCCATTAAGCACAAGTACCGCATGCTTTCCTTCGGCGACGCAATGTTCATTGAATAGCATCGAGGCCCCATCGTTTCTCTAAGCGATGGGGCCTATTAACAACACGGCATCGAACACGGTTCGCCTTCGCATCAAGTGCCGAACACGCCTGGTGCCACTCCGTCAAACGCCCTTGCAGCCCACGCCAAAGGCTCTCGCAAGGCACACGTATCCACTGCGAAAGGAGGCCGTTCGCAAAACGGACCCAAACAATGGAAGATATGAAAATAGCCGTTCTCATCGATGCCGAGAACATCTCAAGCAAATACGCAAGCATCATCCTTCAGGAAGCGTCCAGCATGGGCAACCTGATATACAAGCGCATTTACGGCAATTGGACCACGCCCGCGCTCAACACCTGGAAAAAAGAACTGCTCGACAACGCCATTCAACCGATCCAGCAGTACAGCAACACCGTAGGCAAGAATTCGTCGGATTCCGCCCTCATCATCGACGCAATGGACCTTCTGTATCAAAAGCGACTCGATGCCTTCTGCATTGTTTCATCCGACAGCGACTTCACGCGCCTTGCCTCACGCCTGCGCGAATCGGAGATGTTCGTATTGGGTATGGGAGAGCAGAAAACGCCACGCGCCTTCATTAGCGCTTGCAACAAGTTTGTTTACCTTGACCTTCTGCACAAGGCGAGCGCCGACGCCGCAAAGGGTAAAAAGGCGAAAAACAGCAAAAAGAAACAGGGCGACCAAACTCCCCCTAAGCCCTCGAGGGGCGCAACCGAGGCAGCCGCTCCGAAAGTAGAGGAATCCGCCAAAGCCCAAAATCGCAACAGCGAAGAAAAGGCCTCGCAGCATCAGCCCCAAATTGAGCAGAAAATCGCAGTTAAGCAAGAACGTGATACCCATGTTGAGCACGAACTCGCCGACGAGGACTTCAACGGGCTCGATATCATCACGGTGGAAACCGCTCTGCGCGAAATTGCCGAAGAGTTCAGCGGCGATGACGGCTGGATCCTTTCCTCAAGCTTGGGAGCACGCCTTGCCAGACGCCTGCCCGACTTCGACACACGCAACTTCGGCTTTAAGAAGTTTGTGCCCTTCATCGAATCGCTCAGCTTCTTCGAAAGCAAAAGCGTAAGGGAGTCGGAAAACTCAGGCGTGAAGACCGTCTATTTCCGCCTGATAGAGGAATAGGGCTACCGCGTTGCCTCGTCGGCAGCGCAGACCGCATATTCCAAGGCAGCCACCGCTGGCTCCACCGAATCCAATTCAATACCGCCATAGCTCACCAAAAAACGCCGCACAGGGCCCCGCTCTGTTGCGGCGCTTTTGCTATAGAACAGGGATAGCGGCACGATGCGCACTCCCCTGCCTTGGGCAGCATCAACAAATTCCCGTTCCCAGCGGCTCTCCGCGGCAGGACCGGCGGGTTGGTGGCAGTCGTTCGCGTTTTCAGCGGCAACATCATCGAACCGATAACGCATGGCGTGTCCCTGCAGGGCAGAATTGCGCACCTCGGGTGTTTTTATGTCGGTGAATATGCCCATGATGAAATGGATGCCAGCATCCTGTTCTTCAATGCTTACCCTTTCCGAAAAGGAACTGGTCTGAAAAGCGGAGACCAAAGCATCACGCACTGAGCGATAGTGGGTGCGCAACCTGTTCACGTGGCGTTCATAGTCGCCGCTTTCGATAAAACGCGCCAGGGCCAGCTGATCGATAGCGCTGACGGTGCAGGAGTAAAATCCCAGTTCGCGCCTGAAACGGTCCGCCAATGCGGGCGGCAAAACCAAGTAGCCGATACGAAACGCCGGTCCCAGGCTTTTCGTAAAGGTGTTGGCGTAAATCACCTTCCCCGTTGCATCAATGCTTTGAAGCGAAGGGATGGGGCGTCCCGTAAGGCGGAACTCGCAATCGTAGTCATCTTCAACAAGGTACCGATTGCCCTTAGCAGAAGCCCAGCCCAAAAGCTCGTAGCGTCGACCGATCGAAGTCACAATGCCCGTAGGAAACTGATGCGACGGCATCAGATGTAAGACATCGGTACCCGATTCGACAACAGACGCCATATCGATACCGTTTTCATCCAAGGGAATATGCGAAAGCTCAACGTTATTCGCCTCATAGATCCGAGAGAGACGCAAATACCCTGGGTCTTCAACACCATAATGGAGATTGCGCCCCAGCAACTGAACGAGCCAGTTGTAGAGCACCTGAGAACCAGCCCCCACCACAATGCAGTCGGGATCAACTTCCATGCCTCGAAACCCACGAAGATGATCAGCGATAGCCTTGCGCAAACGAAAGGCACCAGCGAACCCCGTTTCACCCACGAGCATACGTTCCGATTCGCGCGTCAGGGCATCTCTCAACGATTTTGCCCATGCCGCATAGGGGAACATGCCCAAGGGAACCGACGAACCTGTGAAATCAGCGAACACCGCTTCACCATTGAAGCTATTTTCGCCAGAAGGGTTCGCTGATATCGAAGATTGCCCGCCTGCGTCAATGCGCCCCCCGCGGGGCCGACCCGCCGCCGCCAGCGAAGCGTAGGCCTGCGCCAAGCCCTCTTCGGGAAGCAGATTCCCATCGGCCGGATGCGCCGTTTCCGGCGAAGATGACCCAACGCCGAAAAAAGACGGTTTGCGGCCAGGAACAACGCCAGAAGGGCTCAAATCGCATGCGAAATAGCCCCTTCGAGGTTCAGCTCTCAAATACCCTTCCGCGATCAACTGCGAATACGCACCTTCCACGGTGATCAGGCTCACGCCCAAATGACGCGCAAAGCTGCGCTTGGAAGGAAGCTTTTCCCCTGGCGCAATAGCGCCAGCTTCGATATCGGCGCGAATGCAGCGATACAGATATTCATACAGGCTCAGTTCGCCCTTATTTGAAAACGAATAGGTAAGCATACGAAGCTCTTTCCCGTTCCAACATCGATGCTGATCTTATTTCATCTGGTTATAGTCTGGTCATATCATTATTACCAGTATTGGGTATACCCGCAATACCACAACGCCTCTACTCTTTCATTCGTTATCAAAAGCGACCCAAACGCGCTAACAAAGCGCGTCCGCATCAAACGATTCAAGGAGAACGAACATGGCAGAAGCAAATACCCCCGAAGAGCAGGTTAAACTGAACCGTCAGCTAGCGCAGATGCTCAAGGGCGGCGTAATCATGGACGTAACCACGCCCGAACAGGCACGAATCGCCGAAGAGGCAGGCGCTTGCGCAGTTATGGCGCTTGAGCGCATCCCTGCCGACATCCGCGCAGCTGGTGGCGTCTCCCGCATGAGCGATCCCAAGATGATCAAGGGCATCCAGGAAGCCGTTTCCATCCCCGTTATGGCTAAATGCCGCATCGGCCATTTCGTCGAGGCTCAGCTGCTTGAAGCTATCGAAATTGACTACATCGACGAATCCGAGGTGCTCTCGCCTGCCGATGATACTTACCACATCGACAAGACCAAGTTCTCGGTTCCCTTCGTATGCGGCGCACGCGACTTAGGGGAGGCTCTTCGCCGCATCGCTGAGGGCGCAACTATGATCCGCACCAAGGGCGAGCCCGGTACGGGCGACGTTATTCAGGCAGTTCGCCATATGCGAAAGATGAACCAGCAGATTCGTCACGTGGTTTCGCTTCGCGAAGATGAGCTCTTCGAAGAGGCAAAGCAACTTGCCGTTCCCGTGGAGTTGGTTAAGTACGTGCATGAAAATGGCAAGCTGCCCGTTGTCAACTTTGCCGCTGGCGGCGTAGCAACTCCTGCCGATGCTGCCCTCATGATGCAGCTGGGTGCCGAGGGAGTATTCGTTGGCTCCGGCATCTTCAAGTCGGGCGACCCGGCCAAGCGCGCAGCCGCCATCGTGCAGGCCACCGCCAACTGGCAGGACGCCGATCTGCTCGCGCGCCTGTCCGAGAACCTCGGTGAGGCCATGGTCGGCATCAACGAAGATGAGATCGAAACCATCATGGCCGCCCGCGGCGAGTGATTTCGCTGTGATTGTGCTGTGATTTCACGTATTGCGAGCGGATGGGGTGTGACTATCGGCCGCCTTATGCCGCCCGTTTCGTGTGATTGCATTTCGCATGATTTGTGATGGTCTCGATGGTTTGGGTAAGGAGATCCGATGGTTGTTGCCGTTGAATACATTTCGAAGGAAGAATCGGCCGACGTTGCCGAAGGTGCGGCTTCCGCGCAACATGGCGTGACCGGCATTCTTGCGGTGCAGGGTGCGTTCGCCGAGCATGCCGCCATGCTGGATCGGCTTGGCGTACCGTGGAAACTGCTGCGTGCCGCCGAGGATTTCGACGATTCGATCGACCGGGTGATTCTGCCTGGCGGCGAGAGCACCACGCAGGGCAAGCTGCTGCGCTCCACCGGCCTGTTCGAGCCGATTGCAGAGCATATCGCCGCCGGCAAACCGGTGTTCGGTACCTGCGCCGGCATGATTCTGCTGGCCCGCAAGCTCGATAACGACGACAACGTCTACTTCGGCGCGCTTGACGCCGTCGTGCGGCGCAACGCATACGGCCGCCAGCTTGGCTCGTTCGCCGCCACCGCCGATTTCGGCTCCTCTTCCGGTGATTCCGCCGTCGTGGTCGCACCGGGCGAGCATGTTCCGCAGGACGCCCCGGCCGACATCGTGCTCAAAGATTTCCCGCTGGTGTTCATCCGCGGGCCGTTCGTGGCCGAAGTCGGACCGGCCGCCACCGTCGAAACGTCGGTGGACGGCAATGTGGTCGGCTTGCGCCAAGGCAAGATCCTCGCCACGGCGTTCCATCCCGAGCTCACCGACGACACCCGCATCCACGAGCTGTTCCTGAGTTTGTAGCTTGCGATTCTGTGTAGCGCGCGGTCTGTGTTGCTCACGGTCTGCGTAGCACGCTGTGTACTCGCTTGAGCCCGTAGCGCGACGCACGCAAGCATATCGGCGGCTTCCAAGGATATTTCCTTGGGGCCGCCGATTTTTTATCTGTGGACTTTCAGCATCTTTTCAATCCCAACTAATACTGGGGAATTCATCGGAAAAATAATCCCCCGTAATACACCGACTTGTCCACATGCGTCCTGCCCACCCGCAATACGCTTTCGGGCTGCGCGCCTCCGGATGGTGCGGGCGGGTCGTCGTCCGCTGTCGACGGTGCTGCCGGTATACGACACGCCGATGTTTTGTAGGGGGTAGCGGTCGATGGGATGCAAATTTCCTTGTTTGAATTGACATGGTACACCGGAAAACCTATACTGTTTCAACAGGTACACAGTTATATCAAAAAGGGAAGGAAATATCCCGAATCAACTGAATGGTCAGTTGAAGACATATTGACGTGTATCTACCGCAGCTGGAGTGGGTTCGACGAATGAACGTACGTAAAGCGGGTGCCAATGATGGAACACAAGGAGGAATACATCATGGAGAAGAAATCCATCAGGATGATTGCGGCGGTGGCCGCTGCGGCGATGCTTGTTCCGCTGGCCGCGTGCGGTGGAGGAAACGCCGCCGACGGCAAGACCACGCTGTCGTTCTTCTCGAACAATTCGCAGGACAAGTACCAGCCGATCATCGGCGCGTTCGAAAAGGCCAATCCGGACATCAAGATCGACTACAGCACCACCACCGGTTCCCAGAGTGGCTACCAGCAGACGCTGCAGACTCGAATCTCCGGCGGAAACCTGGCCGACGTCTACATCGTTCCTCCGGAGGCGTTGAGCGATCTGGTCAAAGGCAACTACGCCAAGGACCTGAGCAATGAAAGCTTCATGGATAAAATCGGCGATGCCGCAAAAAAGGCCTATAGCGTGGATGGCAAAGTATACGCCATGGGCGTGAGCACCTGGACCAATGCCTGGGTGTACAACAAGGATCTGCTGAAGAAGGTCGGTTACGACTCCATCCCGGCGACGTGGGATGAATTCCTGACCATGTGCGGCAAACTCAAAGCCGCGGGAATCACCCCATACCTTGAGCCGAAGGATGGACTGGGCAACGCCGTCGAGGGCTGGATCGGCGCTGAATCCGCCAAGCAGGGCGAGGCGCTCGACGCCAAGATCGACGCCGGTAAGGACACGTTCAAGAACGTGTATGGCAAGTACTACGGCGAATGGGACAAGCTGATCAAGCAGAACCTGATGAGCTCCGACGTGTCCGGCCTGAGCGGCGACCAGGTCAAGTCGGAATTCACCGCCGGACGTCTTGCGGTCTATCCTTCCGGCTCGTGGGACATCGACAGCTTCAATGAGACCGGCCTCAACTACGGTTTCGGCCAGATCCCTATGCTGAAGAAGGGCGACACCCCGTACGCGCCGGGCTCCATCGATCCGGCCTTCGGCATCAACAACAAGATCTCCGGAGACAAGCTCAAGGCCGCGGAGAAGTTCTTCACCTTCCTGACCTCCGACGAGGGCCTCAAGCTGTACCAGAAGCAGCTGGGCCTGATCCCGTCCGTCAAGGGCTTCAACGCCACGGTGGACGACCACTTCAAGGACGCCTACGACCTGTACATCAAGACCGGCAACGTGTACCTGAATTCCGCCCACTGGAGCAAGGGCACCACCGCGCTGCGCGCCGAGACCTTCACCCAGCTGCAGCAGGTAGCCCTCGGCTCCATCAGCCCTACGCAGGCCGCGGAGAACCTCGATTCCAAGCTCAAGACCCTCTCCTGATCCATCGCGAACAGACATCCATCGCGGCAGGCTGGCGCGGACCCTTCCGTCCGCGCCACGCCTGGACCTGCCAATCTCACGTTTTGTAGAAAGCAACCAACATGTCAGTATCAACAGCGTCAGCGGCGCGTCCACATTCCGCTGATCAGGTAGAGGCGTTGCATCTCAAGCAGCGTCGTCACCGCAACTTCATGGAGAACTTCGCCTCGGCACGCTTCCTGCTGCCGATCATGGTGGTGTTCATCGTGGTGATCCTCATCCCATTCCTGCAAAGCCTGGTGTTCAGCTTCACCGATTACTCCGGTTACAATTTCGCGGACGCGAAGTTCGTGGGGTTCGCGAACTACGTGCAGTGCTTCAAGGATCCGACGCTGCTCGCGGGCCTCGGCTTCACGCTGCTGTACACGGTGGCCACCACCGTGCTCATCACCGTGATCGCCCTGCCGCTGGCTGTGGTGCTCAACCGCAAGTTCTTCGGCCGTAACTTCGCCCGTTCCCTGTTCTTCTTCTTCTCGGTGCCGTCCATGGCCGTGCTCGGCTTGGTCTGGCAGTACATCTTCTCCCCGCTGAAGTCCGGCGTCGTCAACACGCTGCTCGCCAAGATCGGCATCGATGCGATTCCGTGGTTGTCGAATTCCGAACTTGCCAAATTCTGTGTGATTTTCGTAGCGGTATGGGCTCAGATCGGCTGGCACGCCACGCTGTATCTGGCGTATCTGCAGGCTATCCCCGCCGATATCTACGAACAGGCCGCCGTCGATGGCGCAAACCGTCGCCAGCAGTTCTTCAACATCACACTGCCCCAGATGGTTCCGGCCATGGGTGTGAGCATCTTCATGCTGCTTACCGGTGGTTTGAAGGTCTATGATCTGCCGTATGGCCTCACCAGCGGCGGTCCGGGCTACTCCACCTACACCGTGACCCAGTCCATCATCCTCACGGGCATCGGTTCGAGCCGGTACGGACTGGGCTCCGCACTGGGCGTCATCTTCTTCATCTGCTGCGCGCTGTTGGTCGCCCTGCAGCAGGTAATCACCAATCTGGTAGAAAAGAGGCTGTCATGACTCTGCAGCAACGCGAGCGTATCGGCTCGATCATCCGTTCCGTCGTCGTCATCGCTATCGCGCTGATCTGCGCGGTGCCGCTGTACGTCATCGTCATCAACACGTTCAAAAGCAGCGCCGAGATGTCCATGGACCCGATTGGGTTACCAAAGACATGGAATTTCGAGAACTACACGTATGCATTCGGGCATCTGCCCATTGTCAACGCCTTCAAGAACACCATCATCGTGACGGTGGTCGGCGTCGGCCTGCAGGTGCTGTTCGGCGCGCTCGCCGCATACGGCATGATCCTGAAGAAGAGCAAGTTCACCGCCGTGATCGGCGTGCTGCTCATGCTGTCCTTCATCATCCCCGGCCAGACGCTGCTGATTCCGCAGTACCGCATGGAGGCGCAGGTGGGTCTTGTCGATTCGCTGCTCGGCCTGATCGTGCTTTACACGGGCGGCGCGACCTTCTGCTACTTCTTGATCGTGCAGTACATGCGCGGCCTGCCGTATGAGATCATCGAGGCCGCCCGTATCGACGGCGCCGGTCCGTTCCGCATCTTCTGGACGATCGTGCTGCCGCTGATCCGCCCGATCCTGACCACCGTCATCGTGTTCCAGACCATGGGCACGTGGAACGACTTCATGACGCCGAGCGTGTACATCTCGTCGACCAACAAACAGACCATCGTGCTGCAGGTGTTCAACGCGATCAGCACCTTCACGACGAACTGGCCGTTGTTCATGACGGTCACCACCATCGCGCTCATCCCGGTGTTCGTGTTCTTCATCTTCT
>OLQB01001965.1_pt1 | contig 13942 bp, 8 predicted proteins | sample 1672681 | NCBI WGS metagenome assembly OLQB01 (sample SAMEA3136713, study PRJEB25190) | human gut metagenome | reverse complement strand
TTGACTCAAGAAACAACCTATATTTTTAAATTTTAATCTTTAAATTCAAAAAGTATGAGAACCTTTAAATCATTGATAATAAGCTTATGTATGGGTACAACCCTATGCATGTGTTTACCACAAACCACGACAGCACAAACCGTAAGTTCAGGAGATTCCTGGAAATGGGACAAAGGAACCATTGTGATTGATACTCCTGAACGTCCGGCCGGCCAGAAAAGCGTATTAGGCTTAACCACCCCTAAAATGGAGGTAGTCCGCGTAGGATTTGTCGGATTGGGAATGCGAGGCCCCGGAGCCGTAGAGCGCTTCACTTATATTCCCGGTACACAAATTGTGGCCCTTTGTGATTATGAAGCATCTCGTGCAGAAAAATGTCAGGATATCCTAAAGAAAGCATCTATGCCGAAAGCTGCCATTTATTCCGGAGAAAAGGGATATGAAGAATTATGTAAACGTACAGACATAGATTTAGTTTATATCGCCGCAGACTGGTTGCATCATTTCCCCGTAGCAAAATGCGCATTGGAAAACGGTAAAAATGTAGCTATTGAAGTTCCCTCGGCCATGAACCTGCAAGAATGCTGGGATTTAATCAACCTGAGTGAAAAAACCCGCAAGCATTGCATGATTCTTGAGAACTGTTGCTATGACTGGTTTGAGATGAATACACTGAATATGGCACAACAAGGTGTATTTGGCGAAATAATCCGTGCCCAAGGAGCCTACATTCACAATTTAAGCCCGTTCTGGGATCATTATTGGAAAAACGGCAAAGAAGACAAACTAGGATGGCGTTTAGATTATAACATGAAACACCGGGGTGATGTATATGCCACTCACGGCTTGGGTCCTGTAGCACAAGCATTGGATATCCATCGTGGTGACCGTATAACCACTTTAGTAGCTATGGACACCAAATCTGTTGTTGGTAAAGATTTAGTGGAGAAGAGAACCGGCGAAGAATGTAAAGAATTCCGTAACGGAGACCATACCACCACCCTGCTTCGCACAGCAAATGGGAAAGTTATTGAAATCCAACATAATGTAATGACTCCCCAACCTTACAACCGCTTGTACCAACTGACAGGAAGCAAAGGGTTTGCCAATAAATATCCCGTTGAAGGATATGCTTTGGATGCAGCACAACTGACCGCATCGGGCGTGCAACCCAAAGTAGACGATTTGAACTCTCACGGATTCTTACCCCAGGCAGAAATGGAAGCGCTTATTGAGAAATACCAGCATCCTATTTTAAAGAAATATGGTGAAATGGCAAAAGAAGTCGGCGGCCACGGTGGTATGGACTTCATCATGGATAGCCGTCTGGTATATTGTCTGCAAAACGGACTGCCTTTGGACATGGATGTATATGACCTGGCCGAATGGTGCTGTTTGGCCGAACTGGGAGCTATCTCTATGGATAACGGCTGTGCGGCAGTAGCCTTCCCGGACTTCACACGAGGTGAATGGAACGTGACCAAAGGTTACAAACATGCATACGCTTCACCCGAAGACGAAAACGCAAGCATGGAAAAAGCAAAGGCTTTCACCGCGAAACTGAAAGAGCAGGGAGCTAAAGAATGGGCGAAAGAAGCTAAGAAGAAAAAGAAATAAACAGGAATAAACAAGAAAAAATGTGCCGGAAGTCACTCTGTCATAAAAGGCAGCCCAATTCTTCAGGCACATTTTTTATGCCGTCCGAACAACAACCGTTTCCGGATTTTATCGAGAATCAAAAAAAGGATGTAACCGGCATTCTTATAATTTCCGGCCAAAGCACTTCGACAGTGTCAAATTCAATCCGACACGCCATTTTGTCAAAGAAGTATACAGAAAGGGTGAAAAGGAACTGGAACACGCAGACCCCACATACGGTTTCAAGACGTCTTCTTCCAAGCACACTCAGGAAGAGCGATTCGGCATGCTGATGGAATACCTGAAGGAATACACCTTCATCACCCGCCAGGAATACCCTGTTTCTTATATCCTATGATAGATTTCATCGAAAGGAACCCTGCCCCGTTCTCCCCAAATGCCTTTGTTCCCATCCCGTATGCCGCAAGGTATAACCATATTGATGCCTGCCCCATGGGGCAGCTTCAATAGTTTCTTCATCCGCCTGCTGTCAAAACCTTCCAGCGGACAAGTGTCATAGCCTTCGTTTGCCATGGCAATCATAAAGGTTTGGGCAGCAAGGGCACAGGATTTATTTACCGTCACACGCATATCGCATTCCGAAACTTCCAGCATCATAGGGCGGAACAGGCTGATGGTTCTCGCCAATATCACCCTGAAAAGCCCTAGAAGCCCGAAAAACCTTGCATAAATGAAAGGCATCAGTTTACCATAATACAGCTTCCTGTCCCTAATACGTTTTTCCTGACGCTCTTTCGGACTATTGCGCCTGATATTTCCTTCTTCAAAGTCAAGCACAAATTTAGCACGCTTTTTATACAAATCCTGACGAGTAACAAAAACAACAATTTCCGAAGCCGTAGAAGCAGCCGACTGCCCTAAACAAGCTTCTGAAACTTTCGCCATCAGTCCGGGATTCGTTATTTGATAAAATTCCCACAATTGCATATTGGAACTATTGGGAGCCAGCGTAGCCAGTTCAAGACAATGTTTCACCTTTTCCGGGTCTATCGGTTTATTTTTATCATACCTCCGCACAGACCGGCGGAAGTTCAATACCTCTTCTAAATTCATTTCCTATTCAAATTAATAACTTTATTTCTTACTGAAACATTGCAGGATGACTTCTGCCATTTTCTTGGAACTGAACGGATTCTCTCCGGTGAACAGATTACCGTCAATAACGACTTTTGAAGTCATCGGAATCAATGCTTTCTCGTAGCGGGCACCTCTGTCTTTCAGTTCGGTTTCCAAATCGAAAGGCACGGCCCTTTCCTTTCTTGCCAGAATTTCTTCAGCCCGGCTGAATCCTGTAAGCTTCTTATCTTTAACCAGATATTCGCCGGAAGCCAACGTCACATTCAACAATCCACAAACACCGTGACAAATGGCTGCCACCTTCTTTTCATTTTCATATTGCTTTTTTAAGATGGCTTGCAGGACAATATTATCCGGAAAATCATACATGGAACCATGTCCTCCCGCCAAATAAACGCAATCAAACTGAAATTCGGAGACTTCATCCAAACTTTTAGTATGCTGCAATACATTCTTAAATATGGAATCTTCCCAACAGGTTTTAGTTATCTCATCCATGAGTAAGGGATTCAAACTCTCCGGATCGATAGGAGTATCGCCTCCTTTGGGACTGGCAACGGTAATTTCTATTCCTTGCTTTTTGGCGCCGTGATAAATATGGGTGAGTTCGCTCAGCCATAATCCGGTTCTTAAATTCTTATTCACAAATTCGCCTTCTCCGGTTACTATTGCCAGTAATTTCAAGTTATCCATATTTATAGTTTTAGGGGTCATGCCTATATAACATAACCCCTATCCTATTGTATTCCAAACAGACAAATCATTAATATTATTTGGATTATTTCTTCATCCTTATAATAATCAAATGACAGATTTTACCGAGTCCTAACATTTTATAGGTTATTCTTGTAAATATTCGCCATCACCTTCTGGTATTGGTTCTCAATCTGCATATACGCCTGAAGATTCTTATAAATACTTTCCGTTTCCACAAAATATTCAATCAATGAAATTTGTCCTTCGGTCAATGCCTGCTTCAATAAATCCAGCGAACGGTACATCAAAGGGACATCATACGCATTCATGGCATCCTTCAACTGCTGCATCTCATTGAAAAGAGACATCAGGGAAGCCTCGACCCGGTCTTTAGCACTTTCTTGCATAAGCTGAGCGCTGATAGCCTGTGCCTTGGCTATCTTTACCTTTTTACGATTCTGAAACAAAGGCAAGGAGCCCCCTACCACAAAACCATTCATCGAAACCGCATCATCCGTGTTACGGCGAAAGCCGGCTTCCAGCTTCGGCAACCATTCTTGGCGGTCTACCGAAACCTGCTTCTCGGCGGCACGGGCAGTGGCGGCGGCGGCCTGCAAGTCAAGGTCTGACGCCATCACTTCATCCCTCATAACATTGTAATCATTGATTTCCTGTATGGCAGGATACGTGGTTTCAGCAAACTCCAAAGGCATGTTACCGTTCATGGCAAGCAGAGACTGCAAGGCAGTGCGGTGAGCTGCGCTGTTTTGGGCAACTTCCGTCTGCACATTCATACGTTCCATTTTGATTTTATTGACTTCCAATATGTTCGCATCACCGGTAGTCAGACGTTTTTCATAAAGTGCCTGTAATTCATCTGCATTTTTCATACGGATATCCATCAATGTCTTTTCCTGATTCAACAGAATAAGGTCCAGACAGAGATTCTTCGCATTCAGCAGAATATCCCGGCGGGCAGCCTGTTGTTGCTTGTCCACCGCTTCGTTCTGCAAAGTAGCCTGCCGATTGCGGACAATATACTGAGTAGGGAAATCAAAACCTTGTGAAGCGACAAGTTCCGTACCGTGCCCCCCTTCGGCACCATTACTGTAAAAAGAACTGTAGCTCACTGTAGGGTCAGGCAAGTTGTTGTTTGTCCGGTTTTCCATCTTGGTTGCATCGGCTGCATGTTTCTGCGCCTTGAGCTCTTTATTATTCTGCTCGATGCTTTTCAAAATGTGCTCAATACTCTGGGCCTGCGCCAGCAAGGGAGAGCAGAAGGCTATTATAAATAAGATTCGTTTCATATATTTCTATTATTTCTTCTTTCGATTCATCAGTTCATAAACAATCGGAATAATGAAAGCGTTCAAGAAAGTCGATGTCAAAAGACCTCCCAGAATAACTTTCGCCATCGGACTTTGTATCTCATTACCCGGCAAATCGCCACGGAATGCTAAAGGTATCAAAGCCAGCGCGGAAGACAATGCAGTCATCAGGATAGGGTTCAAACGGTCTAACGAACCGTGAAGAATGCTTTCTTTCAAATCCATACCTTCTTCGCGCAACATATTGTAATGACTTATCAACAACATACCATTACGGGTAGCAATACCAAACAACGAGATAAAGCCGATAATAGCCGGAATGCTTATCTCACCCGTTGTTATCATCAATGCAAATACCCCACCAATCAACGCCAAAGGCAAATTCAACAAAATGACTCCACTTTGGGCTGCATTCTTAAACTGGGTATAAAGCAACAGGAAGATAACCACGATACTCATAAACGAAGTGAGCATCAGCGTACGGCTGGCCGCCTGCTCGCTTTCAAACTGACCGCCATATTCCACATGATATCCTTCGGGAAGCTTGATTTGCGCATCAATCCGTTCCTGTATATCATTCACCACGCTGCGCAAATCACGGCCGCTGGTATTGGCTGAAATCACAATCTTACGCTTCACGTTCTCACGGCTGATGGTATTCGGTCCCATGGCAGAAATCACATCGGCTACATAGTTGACAGGGATTTTCTGACCGTCACCGGTATCAATCATCAGGTTACGCACTTTCTCCATCTCATCACGCACCTCGTCCTTGGTACGGACAATAAGATTAAACGCTTTGCCTTCTTCATATACCTGCGAAACAACTTCACCCGCCATGTTTACAGATACAAATTCGGCAAAGTCCGGCAAGGAAATACCGAATTTGGCAAGCATCTCGCGTTTGGGAACAATCTTGAGCTGCGGACGTTCGATTTGTTGTTCCACATTCAAGTCGGCAATACCCTCCACGCTACTGATAGCATCCTTTATCTGATTACCGATGGCAAACATCTTGTTCAAATCGTTACCAAACAGTTTGATGGCAATGTTGGCCTTGGTACCCGAAAGCATAGCATCGATGCGGTGGCTGATAGGCTGGCCTATTTCGATATTCGCACCGGTAATGGTAGATAACTTGGCACGCACATCGGCTACCAGTTCCTGACGGGAACGGTCTTTCAATTCAAACGGAGCCTCAATTTCACTCACGTTAACCCCTAGTGCATGCTCATCCAGTTCGGCACGTCCCGTTTTACGGGCTACAGTCTGTATTTCGGGAATAGACATCAGCAACTCTTCCGCACGGTGTCCCATTTTGTCCGATTCTGCCAAAGAAATTCCCGGCAATGAACTGATATTAATGGTGAACGAACCTTCATTGAAAGATGGCAGGAAACTGCGTCCTAATGTAAAAAACATAACCAATGCCACCGCAAACAGTCCACCCGTAAAACCCAATACTGCGGATTTATGATTCAAGGACCATAACAAGGCATTGCGGTAATGCTTTTTCATCCATACGGCCACAAATGCCTCTTTGGGCAATCCTTTGCCTTTATTATTACCTAACAGATAGCTGCACAGTACCGGAGTCAGTGTCAAAGCCACTACCGTAGAAGCAAACAACGCCACAATAAAGGCAATGCCCAGCGGAACCAGCATACGACCTTCCATTCCTGTCAGGAAGAACAAAGGAACAAAGCTGACTACAATAATCAAGGTAGAGTTCAAGATAGGCATACGCACTTCTTTCGAAGCATTGAACACGACTTCAATCACGCTTTTACGTTCCCCTTCGGGCAACAAGCGGTTCTCGCGCAGATGTTTCCATACATTTTCCACATCCACAATAGCATCATCCACCAACGAACCAATGGCAATAGCCATACCACCCAAACTCATGGTATTGATGGTGAGCCCCATATAGTGAAGAGTCAATATAGAAACAATCAATGACAACGGAAGGGTTACCAATGAAATAACCGTGGTACGTACATTGGCAAGGAACAGGAAGAGAACAATCACCACAAAAATAGCACCTTCATACAACGAATCCTTCACATTGCCGATAGAGCTTTCAATAAAACGGCTCTGACGGAAAATATCTGTAGAAACGTGTACATCAGCCGGAAGATTCTTCTGCAAATCCTTCAATGCGGCTTCTAATTGCTCTATCAGTTCAATAGTCCCAGTCTTGGGTTGTTTGGTAACGGTCAGCAGTACGGCAGGTTTTCCTCTCTCCGAAGCAGTACCCAGTTTGGGTTCCTGCGAACCAATCTTCACATCGGCAATATCCTCCAATGTAACGGGCACCCCTTCCACCGTCTTGATGACGGAACGTGACAACTGAGCCACATCATGGCTGGAAAGCACCCCACGAACAATATATTCGTTTCCATATTCATAAATCACTCCGCCATTGGCATTCTGATTCATGTTACGGGTAACGTTCATCACCTCTGCCAACGTAACATTGTAATGTTTCATGCGGGCAGGGTCAAGCAACACCTGATATTCCTTGATATCACCTCCCAGCACGGCAACCTGTGCCACACCTCCCGTAGAAAGCAGGCGCGGACGGATAGTCCAGTCTGCCAGTGTACGGAGATCGAGCATGGAAGTAGTATCCGAAGTCAGACCGATAATCAGCAACTCACCTAAAATAGAAGACTGAGGTCCCATGGTAGGTTTACCTACATTCTCGGGCAGCTCCTCGCTGACCAAGGACAATTTCTCACTGACAATCTGACGGGCCAGATAGATATCGGTATCCCATTCAAATTCCACCCACACAACGGAAAAGCCATTGGTGGAAGATGAACGCACCCGGCGCACATGGGTCGCACCGTTCACGGCAGTTTCTACAGGAAAGGTTACCAATTGTTCCACCTCTTCGGCTGCCATACCATTCGCTTCGGTCATAATCACTACAGTCGGCGCATTCAAATCGGGGAACACATCGACTTCCGTATGAAAAGCCGTGTAAGTACCGCCGATAAGCAGCAAAACCGACGCCACCAGAACCAATATACGGTTCTGAAGGGAAAAATGTATAATCTTATTTAGCATAGGACGGCTGATTAATGTTCATGACTATGAGCCGGAATCGCATTGCTGGCCGATGCTAATTTCACCTGATAGGCTCCTTTTGTTACCACACGGTCACCGGCTTTTAACCCCGTAAGAATCTGAACTTCCTTTCCGTCACTAGCCCCCAAAGTCACTTCCTGTTTCTTATACCCTTCTTCATCCAATTGCAGATAAATAAAATACAAGCCCTGTTCTTCGGTCAATGCTGTAACAGGTAAGGCCAGCACATCGGGCATTTCCGACGAGAGCAGATACACCTCCACATACGAACCGGGAATCACATCTCCCCGATTATCAAATTCGAAAGTAACAGGTACATAGAAAGAAGTACCACCGGATGCTTTACCATAAGAAAGCAGATGCCCTTTCAACTCACCCAACTCATATACCTTATTATCGTATGGAGTCTTGAAGTTTGCCGACTGAATGCTATGCAGATAACCATAATATTTCTCGGAAACATCTGCACGAAGGAACAGACGACGGTTCTGAGTGATACTCACCAAAGGCTGGCCTACCGACACATAGTCACCTTCCTGCACCAGACAATTCTTGATATAACCACCTAAAGGAGCTGTGACGGACACACCTGTCTTGGTCTGGTTCTTTGAAATAGCCTCGTATGCCAATAATGCATTTTCATAACTCTCCTTAATGGCATTGAAATCTTTCTGCGATATTATCTGACTTTTTACCAACTTGGCGGCACGTTCATATTCTTTTTTGGCGGTTTCATATGCGATACGGGTACGTTTTACAGGGTCTCCGTCCGGCATATTCTCAGCAGAGATATTCAGAATGGGAGCCCCCTTGCTCACACTCATACCGTCCGTTACCGGATGGCGGAAAGAAACCACACCGGCTACATTGGCAACTACTACGCTTTCATCACCTTGTGCCGCCTGTACCTGTCCGCTGGTCGTTATTACCTGACGGAATGATTTAGGCTGGATTATTTCCGATTCTACTCCAGCTGCTTTCGCTTTTTCCGGAGCCAGGATTATCTCATCGGAATGTCCGGCTGCCATCTCTGCCTCGTGGTTATGTCCTTCATTCGCATGATCGTGTTCCTCATGCTCGTGATCATGGCCTTCATGATCATGATTATGTGCTTTTTCCGTTTCATGACTATGCCCCTCATGGTCATGTTCCGATTTACTGTTGCAAGAGCCTAAAAGAAATAATCCCAAGACTCCCATAAAGATAAGTTTCTTCATGATGATATTATTTGTTCTTACTTTTTATTAAATGCAAAATTAGTGTAAAGAAAATGCAACAAAGTTGCGGATAAAAAGATAAACTTTCTATCTGTTAAGCAAGAACATCGCAAGGAGGAGCACGCAACCCCTTTACGTGGGGAAGACACGTAGAATGCAGTTTTTCTAAATAGTAATTATAAGGTAATGTGTTGTGTTCTGTCAACTGCAATGAAAGCGCCAATACATCCGTTACCGTATATAGCAACAAACAAAACGAATAATCAGGAGAAACACTGTCCTGAGCCCGATCCGGAGTTACACTTTTAAACTTAGTCACGCATCCGGCATTACATGTATGATTCTCATCAGAACTATTATTATGCTGCTGATGCTGCACGGAACATTGACAGCCGCACAAAGTCATATCATGCTGCAAACAAAGAATTTCCCGGTGATGATGATGAGGCAGAACAGATGCAGTCAACATGATTATGCTGACCAACATTAATACCCATGCTATATATCGTCTCCGTTTCATCGGGCACAAAAATAGGTGTTTATCATGTAAATTCCAAAAAGAAAGCATGGTAAATGCCGAATTCTCAGCAATTACCATGCTTTCTTATTATCTTTTATATACAAAGCTTACCAAATAGAAACACGTTTTTCAGGAGCCAAATACATAGGATCCCCCTCTTTAATGCCAAAAGCATCATACCATGCACCAATTTGAGGGAGTGCTCCGTTCACACGCCATCTGCCCAATGAATGTGGATCAGACTTTGTTTGCAAACGAATCTGCTCGTCGCGGATATTGCCAGCCCACACTCCGGCGTATGACAAGAAGAAGCGCTGTTCCGGAGTAAATCCGTCTTCTACTGGTAGCGGAGCATCTTTTGTCGCATTCTTGAACGCTTGGAAAGAAACCTGCAAACCACCATGGTCGGCTATATTCTCACCTAAAGTCAAAGAACCGTTGGCATTGAGTCCCGGCAAAACCTGAATGCTATCAAAGAAATTCACCATTACCTGAGCACGTTCTTCAAAACGTTTGGCATCTTCGGCTGTCCACCAATCTTTCAAATTACCATCCTTATCGAACTGACGTCCCTGATCATCGAATCCATGAGTCATTTCATGACCGATAACCACGCCAATAGCTCCATAATTAAATGCATCATCAGCATTCATGTCAAAAAACGGATATTGAAGAATACCTGCCGGAAAACAAATCTCATTCGTGGTCGGATTATAATATGCATTGACAGTCTGCGGAGTCATTCCCCATTCATCTCTGTCAACCGGCTTGCCTGCCTTGGACAACATATAATCCAGTTCGAATTCTGTAGCACGCTTCACATTGGCCCAATAAGAATCTTTTTCAATATTCAAACCGGTATAATCCCTCCACTTATCAGGATAGCCTACCTTTACATAAAAAGAATTCAACTTCTCAATAGCTTTAATCTTTGTGCTGTCACCCATCCATTCCAAATTCCGAATACGTTCTCCCAATGCGGTCTGCAGATTCTTTACCAACTGCACCATACGTTCTTTTGCGGCTGCCGGAAAATATTTCTCCACATACATCTGACCTACCGCTTCACCCAGTACCCCATTCACAGTACTTACGGCACGCTTCCAACGAGGTTGGTTAGCCTGTTTACCGGATAGTGTTTTTCCATAAAAATCAAAGTTTTGTGCTACCAAATCATCACTCAAGTAACCGGCAGCCCTGTCTATCAGATTCCATTGCATATAAGCGATCTGATTTTCAACCGGCAAGCTATTGATAATTTTCTCAACCTCTTTAATCGGCTCCACTTGAGAAACACTCAGTTCAGTCACCCCTTTCACGCCTATACCATTCAAGAAAGCATCCCAGTCAATGCCCGGAATCTCTTTCTTTAATTCATCCAAAGACATTTTATGATAATTGGCCGCAGGGTTACGCTGTTCCACCGCACTGAAAGAAGCTTTTGCAATACGGGTTTCGATATCCATTACAGCCTCCATTTTCTTTTTAGCGGCAGCCTCATCAAAACCAGCCAATTGGAACATCTTTACAATATGTTCCTTATACTTATTACGGATATTGACAGTCACATCATCATTGTCCAGATAATATTCTTTTTCACCCAGACTGATACCCCCTTGATACAATTGAAACAAATTGCTCTTGCTGTCCATGATATCGGCACCCACATAGAAACTGAAATAAGGGAATACACCGCTATGAGCCAGTTCCGCCATCAAAGGAACTATTTCCGATTTATCCTTCACTGAAGCAATCTTTTCCAAATCAGCTTGAATAGGAGTTACTCCATCCGCATTCAGTTTCACACTATCCATAGCCAAATTATAGATATCCCCTATTTTCTGACCTATTGTACCTTGCGCATTCTGTCCGGCAGCAATTTCCACAATCAATCCTTTCAGTTGTTCCCGGTTATTTTCGGCAAGCATATCGAATGAGCCAAAACGGGAATATTCATTGGTCAGAGGGTGTTTCTTCATCCATCCGCCACAAGCATACTGATAAAAATCAGCTCCTTGAACAGCCGTAGTGTCCAAATTTGTCAAGTCTATACCCGAAGTCATGACGGCTTCCTTTTTACTGTCGCATCCGGCAGCTACTGCCAGAGCCAATACAGCCATTGGTAAATAATGTTTTGCTTTCATTTGTTCTATATATATGATACATATTAACTTCCCTGCATCTCTTCTAATTCCATAGAAACGGCCTCCCATTCTTCTACCGTCTGATCCAAGTCCTTTTTCAGTTTCTGATGCTTTTCATACAAAGCCATATCCGATGCACCTTCGGGAGTAGCCATATCGGCTTCCACCCCGCTAATCTCAGTTTCCAGCTTTTCTATTTTCTGTTCACAATCCGCAATTCGTTTCTCCAATTTGCGAATTTTCTTATTCAATTCCTTTTGCGCCTCATAAGATAATTTGTTCTCACTAACCGTTTCGGGTTCTTCCTTTTTAGTGGCAGACACAGTAGGAGAAGCCGAAAGCTGCAACTCATTCAGACTCTCTATTTTCTTTTTCTGTAAAAAATCATAAATGCCGCCAATGTGTTCTTTTACTACTCCACCTCCGAATTCATAAACTTTGGTCACCAGTCCATCCAAGAACTCACGGTCATGAGAAACAACAATCACCGTTCCATCAAATTCCTTGATAGCTTCTTTCAATACATCCTTTGAGCGCATATCCAGATGATTGGTAGGTTCGTCCAAAATAAGGAAATTCACCGGTTCTAACAAAAGTTTTATCATGGCAAGACGACTCCGCTCCCCACCCGACAGTACCTTTACTTTTTTATCAGAAGCCTCACCTCCAAACATGAATGCTCCCAGAATATCACGAATTTTTAAACGAATATCCCCTTTTGCCACATAATCAATCGTATCAAAGACACTCAGATTTTCATCCAACATCTGAGCCTGATTCTGAGCAAAATAACCAATCTGTACGTTGTGCCCGATGGTCAGTTTACCTTCGTATGGGATTTCGTCCATTATACATTTCACCAAAGTGGACTTACCTTCCCCGTTCTTTCCGACAAAAGCCACCTTCTCACCTCTATTAATAGTCAAAGTCACATCGTGAAAAACGATATGACTGCCATATGCTTTCTTCACCCCGTCACAAATGACCGGATAATTGCCGGAACGCATGGCAGGCGGAAACTTCAACCGTAAGGCTGAATTATCTTCATCATCAATTTCAATAGGAACTATTTTTTCCAATTGCTTGATGCGGCTCTGCACCTGGACAGCCTTGGTAGCCTTATAACGGAAACGCTCTATGAAATCTTCCGTATCCTGAATTTGCTTCTGCTGGTTCTCGTATGCACGCAATTGCTGCTCACGACGTTCTTTGCGCAATACCACAAACTCATCGTAAGCCACTTTATAATCATAGATATGCCCGCAAGATATTTCAATCGTACGATTGGTCACATTATTAATAAATGCGCGGTCGTGACTCACCAATACAACGGCTCCCGCACTTGTCTTCAAAAAGTTTTCCAACCATTGAATGCTTTCTATATCCAGATGATTGGTAGGCTCGTCCAACAGCAACACATCGGGCCGTCGCAACAGCAACTTGGCCAACTCTATACGCATACGCCATCCACCACTGAACTCAGATGTAGGACGGTTAAAATCCTCCCGGCTAAATCCCAACCCCATCAATGTACGTTCTATCTCAGCCGTATAATTGGTACCTCCCATCATCAAAAAGCGTTCATTGTCATGGGTGAATTTCTCAATCAGTTTATGATAGTTTTCTGAATCATAATCTGTTCTATCCGCCAACTCCTGATTCATTCTCTCAATACTAGCCTGCAAGTCAAAGATATGTTCAAAAGCCATCTCCGCCTCTTCCATCACAGTATGTTTATCACTCAGAATCATGACTTGAGGCAGATAGCCTATCGTCACATCACGCGGAACAGAAACACTACCTGAAGTAGGCGCCTGTATTCCTGCCAATATCTTAAGCATAGTAGACTTACCGGCCCCATTCTTCCCGACCAGCGCAATACGATCTCTCTTATTGATAACGTATGACACATCCTCAAACAGAGGCGTTACTCCAAACTCTACTTTCAAATTATCTACTGAAACCATTCGTTTTTATCCTTTTGCAAAAGTGGCAACAAATATACGGTTTTATATGTAAAAAAGACAAAATACAAGTAAATAAAAAAAGTCCTCATCCTTAACAAATAGGACAAAAGTATTAAAACGTGTTAGAAAACATATTTTTTTAGTTGTTTTATTTGCAAAATCCACTAAAACACGTACCTTTGCAACGTGTTTTTCATAGTATTAGATTTAAGGTTAACAAAGGTTGGAGCAAGGCGTTGCT
>OLQB01001964.1_pt1 | contig 13948 bp, 10 predicted proteins | sample 1672681 | NCBI WGS metagenome assembly OLQB01 (sample SAMEA3136713, study PRJEB25190) | human gut metagenome | reverse complement strand
CCGCAAAGTCCGCATTCGGCAAAGTCCTTAACTTCATCAAAATAAACTTCTCTTTGCTCAACTTTAAGGCTGAGATACTTTTCAGCAACAATCATAAGTGAACGGCGGGTAATTGACGGTAAAATTGAATCTGACTTAGGTGTTACAACAGTGCCGTCCTTGGTTACGAAAAGGAAGTTTGCACCGCCGGTTTCTTCAACCTTTGTTCTTGTAGCAGGGTCAAGATACATATTTTCATCAAAGCCTTTTTCGTGTGCATCAACAATGTTACGAAGTGACATTGCATAGTTAAGACCTGCTTTGATATTACCTGTTCCGTGAGGAGCGGCACGGTCAACATCAGATACACGAATTGTGATAGGCTTTGCGCCACCCTTGAAATACGGGCCGACAGGAGTGCAAAACATTCTGAACTCATATTCATCAGCCGGCTTTACACCGATAACAGGGTTTGTACCGAAAACATATGGGCGAATATAAAGAGTTGCACCGCTGCCGAAAGGCGGAACCCAAGCTTCGTTAGCTTTTACAACTTCTTTAACTGCTCTTAAAAATAATTCTTCAGGGATAGGCGGAATTTGAAGTCCGCGGCAAGAATCTGCAATACGGCTTGCGTTAAGGTCAGGGCGGAAGCAAACTGTTCTTCCGTCTTTTGTGGTATATGCCTTAAGCCCTTCAAAGCAAGTTTGTGCATATTGAAGTACGCCCGCACATTCATTAAGGGTGATTGTATCATCATCGGTAAGATGACCTTCGTCCCACTTACCGTCTTTGTAATGAGCTACAAAACGCTTATCTGTTTTTACATAGCCAAAGCCGAGTTTTGACCAATCTATATCTTTCTTTTGCATTTTTTAACATCTCCTATGCAATTGTTTTGTTACAAAAATATTATAGCACTTTAAATTCATTTTTCAATACTAACAAGGCAAAAAATTACATTGGGCGTCAGTTTTTATCAACAGCATCTGTTATTATTTCCCCGCCCTCGATACTTTCACGCTTTTTAAACGGCAAGTTTTCCAAAACGCTCTTATATGCCTGCGTTTTTTGGCTTAAATATTCTTTGGTAAAATCAGCAATCACTTTTTTCAATATTTGCTTGAATTTAGACTTCTGTTCATCATCCAAAGTTGTTACGGAGTCAATCAAGCCGAGTGCTTTTTTAATATCTATTTCTTTAGTATCGTAAAAATCGACTATTCCCATATTTTCGGCAACATATTCAAGCGTGTCAAAGAAAAGTTCAAGCTCTTCATCAGAAATATAATCAATAAGTTCATTTATATAATCGCTTATAAAATCACTCGTTCTGTCATACTTTTCTTCTGTTTTAAAGCGGTCGCCTTCAACCTGCCAAGATGATGCCTGATGCTGTTTAAGTCCTGCATTTTCACTATGAACAATTAAAGGTGCGGCATCGTGATAAAGCATTCTGCCGATGATTGAAGTCTGAGGGGTTATAAGATGAATTTTATCTTTAATTTGGCAATAATCGTATCTGTCAAAAAAATATTTAGGAAAGCCGGGTGCATCATCTTCATACACGGCTTTAATCCGCTTTTTAAGTGAATTTGAGCAGTTTACAGCGGCAAATACTGCAAGGTTACCGCCTTTTGAATGGCCGCAAAGAATAATATCGCCCGAATGAAGCATAGATGTTTCCTGAAAATAATATAACGCTTCAATCTGCGCCGGAACGGGAAACATATACGAAAGCATTGCCGATTCCTTAACACCCGTAACCGTTACATCAGTTCCGCGAAAAGCAACAACATCACTTCCGTCATCAAGCAAAAAATGAATTGCCGAAAACTGCTTATCAATATCATCATTAACATTATTTATGTAATCACACATAATTACATTTGAAAATCGCTTTGTCATACTGCATTTTTTTAATAAATCTGCACTTTTGACACTTATTGCAATAAGATTTTCAATTTCTTCCTGAGTATACATAGCAAAAAAGAGCTTTGCTCCTTTTAAAAGCGACACGCTCTGCTTATCCGCAATATCTTTAAAATCTGTATAAGCAAGCTGCGAAAATATAAGGTTATCCACTTCATTAAAAGCTTTTTCTTTAAACGAAAAATCGCCGTATTCTTCAATATAATCAAGCATATTATTCATATAATTTCATCTCCGGTTTCTTTATAATATTATATCAAAATACAAGTGATTTGTCACACCTGTCATAACTTTTTTACAAAAGCGCAAAATAGTATAAACTCTATTGAATGAATATATGTATTATGCTATTATATTCTTTACAGTATATTATTTTAAGGGGAGTATACTTATGGCTGAAATTTATGTACTTCAAACAGGCAAAATGCTTGTATCAACCGCTGTTCACGATAGGGACAGTAAAAAAGGCAAGCTTGCATATACAGGCATTCTTCAAGGAAAAAAAGGTAGAAGCGAAGTGCCTGTCAAGGCATTTTTAATTAAAATAAACGGTAAAAATGTGCTTGTGGATACAGGCTGGAGCGAACAGTGTGCCATAAACGCAAGGCGTCATCTCGGCATTGCACTTTATTTTTCAAGCCAGCCGACTCTCACATTAAACGATTCTGTTATAAGGCAGCTTAAAAATTTTGACCTCACACCTGAAAAGCTTGACGCTGTAATACTCACTCATCTTGACTGCGACCATGCAAGTGCAATTAAAGATTTAAAAGGCGCAAAACATTTTTATGCAACTAAAGAGGAGCTTGATATTGCACAGCTTCCAAACCCGAGATACCGTAAAAGCTTGTGGGAGGGTGTTGAAATTGAGGGAGTGCAAATGAATTACGATTCACACGCTCCTTTCGGCAAATCCTGCGATTTGTTTGGCGACGGAAGTGTTAGAATCGTTTACACACCGGGGCATTCAGCCGGCTCTTGCTGTGTAGTAGTAAAAGATAACGGAAAAATGGCAGTTATTGCCGGTGATAACGGAACAAACGAAAAATCTTGGAGCGAACTTATACTTTCCGGCCCGATACATAATATCCAAAATATGAAAATTTCACTTCGTTGGCTTAATAAAATGTATCAAAATCCAAACTGCGTTGCAGTGCTTACCTCACATGATAAAGATTACAATGAAACAAAAATTGAATTTTAGATAAATAAAAACACCGAGATTTACATCTCGGTGTTTCTATTCTTTTTATCAATATAAAAAAGAGGAGGTAAGGATGAAAAATATTTTATCTGCATCGGGAAATAGCACCTTTCCCTTTGCTGATACTAATATACTGTTCATAAATATACTGCGTATTAAGCAATTATGAACATATTTAAAAATTATGTTAATTAAATGAAAACAAGATACTTATTTTTCTATTTACCTTTACTCTTTTTTGTGTTAAAATCATCGTAAAATATATTTCGGGAGATAATTTATGAAATCAAAAGGCGCGTCCGGCGAATTTGCAAAATATGTATCGCAAAATGTATTTGCGATGATTGGAATGTCGTGTTACATTTTGGCAGATACCTTTTTTATATCAAAGGCAGTCGGTGCAAACGGTATTACAGCTTTAAATCTTGTATTGCCGCTTTATAATTTGATATTCGCCATAGGTTCAATGATAGGTGTAGGCTCTGCAATCAAATTTGCCATTGCAAAAAATCAGAAAGAAAGTAATAAACACTACTTTTTTAACGCTTTGTTTTTTACAACGGTTTTCGGTATGATTTTTATGGCAATAGGCATATTTGCACCTGAAAAGCTTGTTGAACTTTTGGGCGGAAGCCGTGAAATTGTAGCTGTGGGCGCACCGTACACAAAAATTTTTATGGCATTTGCGCCGCTGTTTATGTGGAATTATATATGCAATGCTTTTGTCAGAAATGACGGTTCACCATCAATTGCAATGACTGCAACTGTATTAAGCAGCCTGTTTAATATCGTTATGGACTGGGTGCTTATGTTTCCGCTGAAAATGGGTATGCAAGGTGCGGCACTGGCAACTGCGCTTTCCCCGGTTGTAGGCTGTGCAATTTGCTGTTTCCACTTTGCTTCAAAGAAAAATACAATTTGTTTCAAACCATGCGTTCCGTCAATTATAAAGCTTTTTAACTGTGCAAAGCTTGGTGTTTCGGCTTTCGTCGGCGAATTTTCATCAGGTGTAATTACAGTCGCTTTTAATATGGTTATATTAAAACTTGTAGGCAACATAGGTGTTGCATCATACGGTGTGGTAGCAAATATTTCGCTTGTGGCAGTATCGGTATTTAACGGTGTTGCACAGGGTTCACAGCCCCTTATCAGCAAATACTATGCAAAAGGGGATAAAAAAGACCTTGAAAAAATCATCACACTCGGCACCGTCACCTGCCTTTGCCTTGCCGGAATAATTATTGCAGTAATAAATATTTTTGCAACCCCAATTGCAAATGTTTTCAACAGTGAGCATATAGAAGAACTTACCGCCTACGCTGTTAAAGGGCTTCGCATTTATTTTGTAGGCTTTATATTTGCCGGGCTTAATATTTTCCTCTCCCTTGCATTCAGTTCAATGAGCAAAGCAATACCTGCCTTTGTTATATCAATTATGCGAGGATTTGTTGTTATTTTAGCAAGTGTATTTTTGCTTGCATATCTTTTCAATATGACAGGTGTTTGGCTCGCATTCCCGCTTGCCGAAGCTATTACTTTTATAATATCACTTGCTTTTTTGGCAAACATAAAAAAGAAAAACGAAATATAAAAAATGCGTTAGGCTCAATAAGCCTAACGCATTTACAGCGTGTAGAAATTTGAAATTTAACTTTTCTACACGCTGTAAAACTCTGAAAAAAGTGAGATAAATTCCGTTTTCTTGTAAACGGAGCTGTACATAGGTACTGCCCGTTTGCAAAAAATGGAAAGCGCCAAAAACAGCCTGGACTCGATGTCCAGGCTGTTTTTCAATCCTTCCGAGTGCAACAAGTTGCACCCACCTCCCTTTCCAAGGGAGGCAAAAAGGTTAATTTAATTTCGGGGGTCCTCGAAAAGCGGGAGCTTTTTGGGGAGAGGAGAAAGGAATGGAGTGTTTATTATAAATTTTATAAAATTTATTCAAACACGGAATTTCTTTCGACGAGGCGCGCTTTAGCCACTTTTTAGCTTAATTTTGCTTTTCCGGTGCAAAGTTCGTAGTAGCGACCTTTCAATGCCATAAGTGCATTATGGTCACCGCGTTCAATAATTTCACCGTGTTCCAAAACCATAATTGCATTTGAATTGCGAACAGTTGAAAGCCTGTGAGCAATAACAAATACGGTTCTGCCAATCATAAGCCTATCCATACCATGCTCAATATGAAGCTCTGTACGGGTATCAATTGAAGATGTGGCTTCATCAAGAATCATTACAGGCGGGTCGGCAACAGCCGCACGGGCAATTGCAAGAAGTTGCCTTTGGCCCTGGCTGAGATTTCCGCCGTCACCGGTGATAACCGTGTTATATCCGTCAGGAAGCCTGCGAATGAACGAGTGGGCGGAAGCAAGTTTAGAAGCTTCGATACATTCTTCATCCGTTGCATCAAGCCTGCCGTAGCGGATATTATCCATAATAGTGCCTGTGAACATATGAGTATCCTGTAATACTATTGCAAGGCTCTTTCTCAAATCATCTTTTTTAATACGCTTAATGTCGATTGAATCATAAGTGATTGAGCCTTCTTGAATATCATAAAAGCGATTGATAAGATTTGTAATAGTGGTTTTACCTGCACCGGTTGAACCTACAAATGCGATTTTTTGCCCCGGCTTTGCATAAAGGTTAATATCCTTTAACACCTGCTTTTCGGGAACATAGCTGAAATCAACATCTGTGAAAACAACTTTGCCCTCAACAGGAATTTTCTTATCCCCGTCAACCCAAAACCATTTTTTACCGTCTTGTGTTTTTTCTTCACTTAAAGTTACTGTTCCCTCATCAACTTCCGAATCCATATCCATAATTTCAAACACACGCTCAGCACCTGCAAGGGCAGAAAACACTGTGTTCATTTGGTTTGCAATTTGGTTAATCGGCTGGGTAAATTGCTTTGAATAACTGAGGAAAGTAAAGTATGTGCCTATATCAAGACTGCCGGTTAATGCCAATAAACCGCCGACAAGCGCGATTGTTGCATAGCTTGCATTGTTAACACCGGTTGAGCAAGGTCCCATTATGCCTGAATAAAAGTTAGCGTTTGTAGCAGCTTTTCTGAAGTCTTCATTAGTTTCTTCAAATTCATCAATAGCCTGCTGCTCGTGATTGAAAACTTTAATTACTTTCATTCCCTCAACAGTTTCTTCAATATTACCGTTCATAACACCGAGGTTTTTCTGTTGCTGCCTAAAATATTTTCTTGACTGCTTGCCGATTCTTGAAACAATGACAAGCATAATGATAAGAAAAACAAGAGCAAAAGCAAAAAGAGTAGGGCTTAAAATTATCATCATCGCAACTATGCCGACGAATGTAAATACCGAAGAAACAAGCTGAACCATTGACTGTTCAAGCATCATTTGAACATTATCAACATCATTTGTAAATCGGCTCATAATTTCGCCGTGAGTTTGCGAATCAAAATATTTAAGCGGTAAAGTCTGCATATGGTCAAAAAGGTCTTTACGAATAATATTTGTAGTTTTATATGCAATATTTACCATTATTTTACTTTGTGCAAATGAAAAAATCGACGCACCTACATAAAACAAGGTTAAAACAACAAGATTTTTAACAAGTGTTTTAATACCCTCATTCATAAAAGTACCTGCTTTTATGGATGCCGCAATATCATTAAGAATCGGCTTTAAGCAGTAAGACGCCAAAAGGTTGCACACCGTACTTAATATAAGCATTAAAAATACAAGAATTAAGAAGAGCTTGTTTTTGCCCATATATTTAAGAATTCTTGTAAATGTCTTTTTGGCATTTTTGGGCTTTTTGAAATCATTTCTTCTGCCCGGAGGTCCCATTGGCGGCATTATTCAAGCACTCCTTTCTGCTGTGTATTATAAATTTCCTGATAAATTTCATTGGTTTTCATAAGTTCTTCGTGGTTGCCTATGCCCTTAATTTCACCGTCATCTACTACAAGAATTTCATCTGCATCTTTAACAGAAGAAATTCGCTGTGCGATAATAAATACAGTTGTATCCTTAAGGTCGCTGTAAAAGCTTTCACGAATTTTTGCTTCCGTTGCAGTATCAACCGCACTTGTTGAATCATCAAGAATGAGAATTTTAGGTTTTTTAATCATTGCACGGGCAATACAAAGCCTTTGCTTCTGACCGCCCGAAAGATTAAGACCGCCCTGTGAAAGATATGTGTTATATCCGTCAGGCTGTTCGTTAACAAACGCATCTGCCTGCGATGCCTTGCACGCTGCAACAATTTCTTCGTGTGTTGCGTCTTTTTTACCCCAGCGTATATTTTCTTCAATTGTACCGCTGAAAAGTACATTTTTTTGAAGTACGACACCTATCATTTCACGAAGTGCTTTAAGGTCATACTCCCTTACATCAACACCGTCAATAAGCACACTGCCGCCCGTAACATCATAAAGGCGCGGAATAAGGTTTACAAGGCTCGATTTACCGCAGCCTGTACCGCCCACAATACCGATAATTTGGCCTGCTTTTGCTTTAAACGAAACATTTTCAAGAATATTATCGCCCTTTGATTCAGGGTCATATTTAAAGTTTACATTTCTGAATTCAACTTCGCCTTTAGGTTCGGTAGGAACAAAAGGATTTTCAGGGTTAACGATATCAATTTTGGTATCAAGAACTTCAACCACACGCTCACCGCAAGCCTTACCTCTTGCAAGCTGAAGAAGCATCATTGAAATCATTACGAGGTTCATAAGAATTTGAACAACATAAGATGCAAATACTGAAATTTGACCTACCTGCATAACACCCTCATTGGCCGAAAGTGCGCCCTTATAATATGTGAACACGATTACAGCGTTAAAAAGGAGCATCATGACAGGCATTACTGTTACAATAAGGCCTGATGCCATAGCACCTTGCTTTGCAAGTTCATCCGAAGAATTATGGAATTTATCCTTTTCATGCTCCTCACGAACAAAGGCTTTAACCACACGCATACCGATAAGGTTTTCCTGTACAACACGGTTAACATTATCAACCTTTTTCTGCATTTTTTGAAACATAGGAAAACCGAATTTCATAATAAGAGCAACAATTACTATGATAATCGGCAGCATAATAAGAAGTGTTGCCGACATTTTAGGGTTAATCCTTACTGCCATAACTGCCGCCACCACCAAAAGTGCCGGTCCTCTTACAAGAATACGAAGTGACATCATAACAACATTTTGAAGCATTGTAATATCATTTGTAAGTCTTGTTGTAAGTGAAGCGGTAGAAAATTCATCAATATTTCTAAATGAAAAATTGCTTATTTTTTTATACACATCATTTCTGAGCCTGTATGCAAATCGCTGGCTTACTATTGCAGAAGCTTTCATTGTGCCTATACCGCCGCAAAGACCGATACACGCAAGCCCAAGCATAGCAAAGCCCATTTTTAAAACATAAGCTTTTGCATCTTCAGGTGTAGTTGCAACATTAACCGTTTCATAAATATTATTTGCAAGTGACGGAAGTGCAAGCTCACATATGGATTCAACAATCATACCAAGCGCACTGAGAAATGCAAGAAAGCCAAGCCCTTTAAGATATTTTCCTAATTTTTTTAACATTCACTTTCATCTCCTTTTTCGCGGCAATCGCCGCATTCTTCTAATAAATTATCAATTGCTGTTTGCAAATAATGTGCAAACTTGAGAGCAGTATCCTTATCCATTCCCTTTGTAATCACAGCCTCAAGCTCATCCATTTTGGCTTTTATGTTTTTCGGTACAGCCTTCGCCTTATTTGTAGGGTAAAGATGCATTATTCTTGCATCCTTTTCATCCGGCTTTTTCAAAATAAAGCCTGCTTTTTCCATTCTTTTAATTGATACGCTCATAGTCGGCAGTGAAACGCCGCACGAACTTGCAAGTTTACTTGAAGTAATACCCTCATTTTCAATCAACGCAAAGATAATATCCTGTTGGCCCGAATAAAGCCCCTCTTGTGCAATAACTTCGTTAAACCTGCAACGAATTAAGCGTGACAAAAAACTAACTCTCGGCCCTACAAGGTTTTTCGGCGGTGCCTGCTTGCGCTTATAATTCATTATTTCACCACTCTTTCCGCCTAAATTTCTATTTCAATTACTATTTTTTAATAATGTTAGTCAACTAATATTAGCCGACTAAACGGTATTTTAGCACAATTTAACAAAAAGTCAAGAATAATATTGTAAACGATATATGAATGTGATAAAATACCAAATCGAACAAGCACAAACTATCGTTATATAAATATGTATAGGTGAAATATGGATTATAATTTATATGATATTAACACAATAAAAAAAATATTATCCAAATACGGATTTACATTTTCAAAGGCACTTGGGCAAAACTTTTTGATTGACCCAGATGTATGTCCAAAAATGGCTAAATCGCTTAATGCTGATGATAAAACAGGCGTACTTGAAATCGGCCCGGGCATAGGTGTGCTTACAAAAGAGCTTGGAAAAGTTGCAAAAAAAGTAGTTTCTATTGAGCTTGATAAAAGGCTTTTGCCTGTGCTTGAAGAAACGCTCGGTGATTATGATAATATCGAAATAGTAAACGGCGATGTAATGGAGCTTGATTTAAAAGCTTTGATAGAAGAAAAATTTGAAGGTTGCAGCAATATAAAAGTATGTGCAAATTTGCCTTATTATATAACTTCACCGATAATAATGATGCTTCTTGAAAGCGAACTTAATATTGACGAAATAGTTGTAATGGTGCAAAAAGAAGCAGGCGAAAGGCTTTGTGCAAAGGTAGGTACAAGGCAAGCAGGTGCAGTCAGCGTTGCAGTTAATTTTTATGCAGACGGAGAAATTCTTTTTGATGTGCCGAGGGAAAGCTTTATGCCAGGCCCAAAGGTTGACAGTGTGGTTATCAGGTTAAAAATAGGCAACGAATGTAAATATGAAATTGAAAATAAAAAGAAATTCTTTTCTGTTGTTAAATGTGCATTTGCACAAAGAAGAAAGACTGCATTAAACAGCATTTCAAACACAATGGGTGTGCCTAAAGCAAAGCTTACTGAAATTTTTGAAGAATTAGGGTTGGATATTAACATCAGGCCCGAAAAGCTGACTATGGAAAATTTGATTGAACTATCAAAAAAAATATGAAAGGATAAAAGCCATATATGAAAGATAACACAAAAGTTTTTGAAGATTACAGTGTACCGAAAGCAGTATGCACAATGGCATTGCCGAGTATGCTGAGTATGCTTATAAATATAGTATATAACCTTGCAGATACATTTTTTGTAGGCCAAACCGGTGACAGTAACCAAGTAGCCGCGGTTTCCGTTTCAATGCCGCTGTTTTTGCTGTTTATCGCTATGGGTAACCTTTTCGGTGTCGGCGGATGTGCATTTATAAGCCGTTCACTCGGTGAGGGTAAAAAAGACAGGGTTAAAACCATAAGCGCGTTTTGCATTTATTCCGCAATCGGCGTCGGTGTTTTGATCGGCGCAATATTTCTTATATTTAAAAATCAAATTCTTATGCTTGTAGGTGCAAGTGAAAATACGGTTGGTTTAGCGGCAGATTATCTCAAGTGGGTGGCAATCGGTGCTCCGTCAATCATACTTGCAATCACTTCATCAAACCTTGTAAGAGGTGAGGGTGCAGCAAAGGAATCAATGATAGGTTCGGTTATCGGCCAAATCACCAATATTATACTTGACCCGATTTTCATTCTTCACACCGGGGATAAACTTTTCGGTATTACAATGCCTTTTGGGCTTGATATGGGTGTAGCAGGCGCAGCAATTGCAACTGTTATCGGCAATATCGTAACAGTGATTTACTTCCTTATTTATTTCCTTAAAGGTAAAAGTATATTAAGCATTACACCGGCACGCTTTTCTATGAAAAACGGAATAACAAAAGGTGTTGTTTCAGTTGGGCTTCCTGCCGCAATTAACAATCTTTTAATGAGTATAAGCAATATTATTGTAAATGTTGTTCTTATAAAATACGGTGACAACGCTGTTGCTTCAATGGGAATTGCAATGAAAGCAAATATGCTTGTAGTAATGCTTCAAATAGGTCTTGGCCAGGGTGTACAGCCGCTTATAGGCTACTGCTACGGTGCAGAAAATTACAAGAGAATGAGAAAATGCCTGCGTTTCAGCGTTATTTGCAATGTAATTATAGGTTCGGTTATGACAGGCTTTTACCTTTTGTTTAGGCAAAATGTTATTGAAATGTTTATTAACGATGCCGATGTTATCAATCTCGGTGTTAAAATGCTTCTTGCACTTATGGCTCCCGGCCCTGTTATCGGAATTATGTTTGTACTCAACTTCTCATTTCAGGGAATGGGAAAAGGTGTGCAAAGTATGGTGCTGTCACTCGGCAGGCAAGGTCTTATTTATGTACCGATGCTGTTTATTATGAACAAATTCATCGGGCTTGAAGGCGTAATTTGGGCGCAGGCAATAGCAGACTTCTGCTGTGTAATTATGAGTGTTGTAATGTACGCATTTGTTAATAAAGGAATTAAAAAACGAGAAAGCTCACTTGTAAAATAATATAAATGAAACCAAAAGCGTTGGAGAAATCAAATCTCCAACGCTTTTACTTATGCGCTTATTAAGTTAAGTCTGCGCATCTTACAATTTCAAACCCATTATATTTTCTTTCTGCTTTTGCTTTTCGGCAAGCCCGTCAAGCCTTTTAAATTCCTTTTTAAATACAAACAGCAAATAAATTGCACCGAGTGTCCAACTTAAAGGTTCGGCAATGCAAGCGCCTAAATATCCCCAAAGCGGAATAAAAAGATAAGCGGCAGCAATTTTGGAGGCAAGTTCCATTGAGCTTGATATAATAGGCGGCATTTTTCTGTCAACAGATTGAATAGAAAATCGAAGTGTAAAAAGAAGCCCCAAAACAAAATAAAAAGGTGCATTTATTCTTAAATACATCTGCGTGTTATCAAATACAACCTGTGACGCACTGCCGGTAACAAGCCTTGCAATTTGGCCGCCGAAAAACCATAAAATAAAAAAGGTGAAAACTGACCAAATAAGCGAATATATTGTGCTGTATTTTATTGAAGCCTTAATTCTTCCTATTTTAAGTGCACCGTAATTTTGACCGACGAAAGTTGAACACGCTGTTCCGATAGTAACAAGAGGCTGCATAAACATCTCTGCCACTTTTCTTGAACCCAAATGTGCCGCAATAATATCTTCGCCCAATGCGTTAATTGAACCTTGCATTATGATTGAACCGATAGAAAAAATAGAATTCATCACAGCCATTGCCATTCCGGCAGACATCATATTTTTAAACAAGGAAGCTGAAAAATGAAAATCATTCTTTTTAAGTCTGATTATTTTGAAATTTTTCAATATAACAACAAAACATAAAATCACAGATAAAAGCTGTGCCAAAACAGTTGCAACAGCTGCGCCTTTAACACCCATTTGCGTAAATTTAATCAGCACATAATCAAGAATAATATTAAGCACGCTTGAAAAAATCAAAAAATAAAGCGGTGTTTTACTATCCCCGAGTGAACGCAAAATAACAGCCTCAAGATTATAAAGCATAGGTACAATAATAAATACCAAAATAACAGAAATATAACTGTTTGCTTCATTAAGCCTTGCCGCCGGTGTATTTAAAGCCTGAAGCATAGGTCGGCTCATAAAAATGCTGAATATGCAAACTATCAGCGAAAACAATACATTTATTGAAAGTGAAATTGCAACGCTCTTTTTAAGCTTTTTAAAATCTTTTGCACCAAAGCACTGCGCGATTATAATTCCAAATCCGCCGTTAAGTCCCCAGGCAAAACTTAAAACAAGACTGTTTATTGTGGAGCTTGCGCCGATTGCAACAAGCGCATTATCACCCAAAATATGCCCTGCAATTGCTGTATCGGCAAGATTATAAAATTGTTGAAAAACATTGCTCAAAAGTGTGGGAAAAGCGAAAAACAAAAGAAGTTTTGCAACATTGCCCTGTGTTAAATCCTTGGTCTTTGCCATAAACTATTTCTTTTTATCCTTTTTTCTGTTTCTTAAAACTATCATAAATATCATTCCTGCAATACCGCCGATTGCATTCATCATCATATCGGTCATAGTATCAACAAGGCCGAGATAGCCATATTCATTATGATATTTTGATAAATCAAACATTGCGGTTTCAGCCCCGGCTTTTGCAAGCTGAAGATTTGTACCGTGAAAATAATCCATTAAAAATTCATAAAATTCCCAGCCAACTGCTATTGAAAGTGCAAACATCAATGAAAAAATTGCCGCCAATGTTGCCGCACACTGCCCTTTTTTACGCTGAATAACACAGGCAAAATCATACCCGAAAACAGCGCATACCAAGCCTGAAACAATGTGCATAAAATTATCAAACCACGAAATTTTATCAAAAAATCCGAAGTATGAGCCTATTACTATTCCGATAAAAATTATAATATTAAGCATCGTTTGGCTGAGCGGTGGCACTTCCTCAATAAAACTGCCGTTACCGAAAACTTGAAACATATCCCAAAGATGAGTAAATATAAAGCAGAACACGCTTTCAAAACCCATTACTAGATCTCCGTGAGCAAACGAATAAATTGCACAAATAATCATTGCAATGCGAACTATTATCCAAAAAACAAATTGAGCTTTTGGTATTTTTGAGATAGGGTCTTTTTTAATTTTATAAGCCATTTTTACACCGCCTGAATTTTATACGCACTATTTTATCATATATGCAAAAAAAGTCAATTTATTATTATAAAGTGGCTAAAACGCGCCGAATAAAAACAAATTAACCTTTTTGCCTCCCTTGTAAAGGGAGGTGGGTGCAACTTGT
>OLQB01001959.1_pt1 | contig 13974 bp, 9 predicted proteins | sample 1672681 | NCBI WGS metagenome assembly OLQB01 (sample SAMEA3136713, study PRJEB25190) | human gut metagenome | reverse complement strand
CCACGCGGGCCCACCGCGTCCAGGAAACAAGCGGAACAGCACAAACAACTCAATGCGGGCATAAAAAAAGGATCCCCAAATGGGGACCCTATTGAATGAAGAGCTCTTTGGTTTTGCTCAGCGTCTGCCCGACGCCCTACAGCCCTTACACCAAGCGAACGAACTTGCGCTTTCCTACTTGGATCACAGCACCCGACAGAGACTCGGGGGCTACGTTATAAGCCTTAGCGGCAACAGCTTCACCGTTGATCTTTACGCCGCCCTGGTCGATCATGCGACGAGCATCACCCGTTGATTTGGTAAGACCCGAATCGGCAATGAGTTTAGCCAGGTATACCGTACCCTCTTCGTTAGGGGTAAGGTCAGCAGCAAACTCAGGGATATCTTCTGGAACCTCATGCTGTTTAAACTGGCGATCGAATGCCGCTTCTGCTTCCTTTGCCGCTTCCTCGTCGTAGTAAGCAGCAACGATGTTCTGGGCCAAATCGCGCTTGCAGCGATTCGGATGAATCTCGTCAGCAGCCAATCCCTTTTCGATGGCGTCGATCTGATCTACCGGCACGGTAGAAGCAAGACGGTAGTACTTCACCATCAGCTCATCGGGGATGGACATTACCTTGCCGAACATGTCGTTGGGGGCATCGGTCAAACCAATGTAGTTGCCGTAGCTCTTGGACATCTTCTTGACGCCATCGGTGCCCTCCAGCAAAGGAAGCGTCAGGCACACCTGGGGCTCCATACCCATCTTTTCCATAAGCTCACGGCCAGCAAGCAAGTTGAACAACTGGTCAGTGCCACCCAGCTCAACGTCTGCCTTGATAACTACAGAATCGTACGCCTGCATGATGGGATACAGGAACTCGTGCAGGCTGATAGGCAGCTCGGACGTGTAGCGGTTGTGGAAGTCGTCGCGCTCAAGGATGCGTGCAACGGTAAAGTTGGAAGCGATCTTCAGAAGGTCTTCCATGCCCAAGGAAAGAATCCATTCGGAGTTGTAACGAAGGGTGGTCTTTTCGGGATCAAGTACCTTAAAGGCCTGGTCAACGTAAGTCTGGGCATTTTCCTTGATCTGTTCACGCGTAAGCTGAGGGCGCGTGGAGTTACGGCCGGAAGGGTCGCCGATAAGGGCGGTTCCGTCGCCGATGATAAGGGTAACCTGATGACCCAGATCCTGGAACTGGCGCAGCTTGCGCAACGGAACAGCATGGCCAAGATGGATATCGGGAGCCGTAGGGTCTACACCCAGCTTGATGTTCAGCGGCTTACCGCGCTTAAGTTTGTCCATGAGGGCCTTCTCGGGCACGATCTGAGCGGCGCCGGACTGGATAATGTGAAACTGCTCTTCAGGTGAAATCATGATTCCTCTTTCTAGCGTATGGCGAAGATTCTAGCACAGGGAAGTCGGCTGCGTTTTCCCGCAGCCGCCCTTATCGCTGCGTAGGGGCAAGAGCTGCACGTATGCTTTCCGCGCGCATTCTGTGCACAAGTGTGCCCTTGCGTTTTTCATCTTGCCCAAGCACCTACGAAACACCGCGGAACAAATGACCCGATGTTGCACCTTCAGCCTTGACAACCTTGTTACCGTCCTTCTGGGCGATATCGCGAGCACGAACAGCGCGGGCAACCTTTTCGGTAGTTTCCTTCACGTTCATAAGCGTGGTGTCGACCAGCACCGTCGAAACGCCCGCCCCGATAATCTCGGGCATCAGGTGAGCAACGTCCATCTGCACCGCATTGTACAAATGACTGCGCCCAGTGCAATCGGTGATTACCGGCATCTCATAGCCCTTGCGGTCTTTCAGGTAGTGGGGGCTCTTGCGGCGAGCGCACTCAGCGCACTTCTGATTGCAAGGACCCTGGCTCATAAGCAAGCAGTGCTCGGTAACCATGAGCTCGGTCTGCCCCATGATGGTAAGGCCCAAAGGCATGGGCGCCATGTCGCCCAGCTCTTCGATCTGCACCAGCGAAAGCTCAGGAGAGAGCCATACGCGCTGTGCGCCCAGGTCGGCCATAGCCTGCAAGTCAAGCTTGTTGGTAACGGGAATATGCGGACCAACTTCAGGAGCGGCACCCATTTCCGTAGCATGGAGAAGCTGACCGAGGTTTTCAACCATAACCGGTTTATCCGCCTTTACGCGTTTCCAGATATCGAAGCCGTTGCGCTTCTCTTCATCGAACATCTGCGAAACGGTGGGCAATACCGGAATGCATTGTTTGGGATATCCAGCTTGCTCGGCAGTATCGGAAAGCTGACCCGCGATAACAGCCTCCCCGCGACGGTAATTTGCGGCAGGCACGTAAATCAGGTCGGCACCGGCGCGCTTTGCGGCGCGGGCGCATGCAGGATTCGTAGCCAAAGCCGCAACCTTGCACCAACCCTTGCGAACAATGGGAGCGAAAGCGCGGCTGGGCGTGCGTTCAAGCTTGCGAGCGTGATAGTGCGCAAGAATCGTTTCCTGCAACTCTTCGGCGGCACGAGCACGCAGCTTATGCAGCATCGAAAAGCCCATGCCTACGCCTTCGTCCAAGTCGATTTCAAGCGAAGAAAGGTAAAACGGCGTGGTCCCCATACGGTCGATATGCTCGCGCACCTCTTCTTTGGTGATAGCCTTGGTGCGCGCAGCCTCCACCTCGGGACCTTCGACGGTAACACTTGCATCGCCAGCGGCTACCGTAAAGGTAAGCAGAGCGGGCTGCCCGATGCGGAGTTCAGCACGAGCGCAAACGGCAACAGAGGGAAGTTTATCGTCGTCTACAAAGGCAGCCTCGGCATTGCGCACGCGGAACACGCGGTCGCCCTTGCCCACAGCACGCTCCACCGGGAAAAAGACACGACCTGCTCGGTCGGTTTTGAACTCGCCAATGGTATGCACGAAGTGGCCACGATTGGTCCAGAACTCGATCAGATCGCCAACATGCAGCTCGGTTTCGGGGTCGATAAACACCAAGCCTTCACGCACCTTGGCAACACGGCCAACGAACACACCGCGATTATTCGGGCGTCCATAGCTCATGATTTCATTGCCGCGCTTACCCTTCAGGTAAGCCGTAGTAAACCCACGAGAGAAAGCTTCGGATAAGACGTTCATCTCCTCTTCGCTTGCGCGAAGTTCGGGAGCGTCAGACGCAACAACAGAATCGATGCCATCACGGTCAATAGCCGCTTCAACACGGTCGATCACCGCACGGTACACCCCTACTACAGCTTGCACGTATTCGGGCGATTTCATGCGCCCTTCAATTTTCAGCGAAGCCACACCCGCGTGCAGGAGCTCGGGAATAAGGTTTGCCGTGCACAGGTCTTTCGGAGAGAGCAGATGCTCGCCTGGAGCATCAAGGGTTTTGCGCAGAGCACGATTGTGCAGTTCGTACGGCAAACGGCATGCCTGAGCACAGCGGCCACGATTGGCGGAGCGGCCACCTACCAGCGACGACATGAAGCACTGGCCCGAATAGCAAATGCATAGTGCGCCGTGGGCAAACGACTCGAGTTCGACGCCAAGTTCTTCTGCAAGCTCATGCAAACGGGCAATTTCCGCCAAGGAGAGCTCACGAGCAAGTGTTACGCGCGTGGCGCCCAGCGCGGCGGCTGCGCGCAGACCGTCTTCATCATGAATGTTCATCTGAGTGGATACATGAACTTCCACATCAGGCATGATACGGGAAAGCTCGATGGAAATACCGATATCCTGCACGATAAAGGCGTCAACGCCGCAGCGATAAGCCTGACGAGCAAGTTCCAAAGCATCGGGAAGCTCTGAGGGCAACACTACAGTGTTCAGCGTAAGATAGATCTTCACCCCGCGAAGATGCGCATAATCGCAGGCTTCCGCCAAGTTTTCGAGCGAGAAATTATCGGCACCACGACGGGCATTGAAGTGACCGGCGCCCAAATACACTGCATCGGCGCCAGCTTTTACGGCTGCGTGCAGACATTCCATGTTGCCAGCAGGAGCCAAAAGCTCCACGTTCTTCGGGCAAGGAGCAGCCATCACGCCAGCTTCGTGCTGTTCGTTGGCTTCCTTGTTCATGGTTTCGTTAGTCATACCTTCGTCCTTAAACCTCTTGATAAGGCAAGAAAACGGCCATCATCGAGCATGATGGCCGTTTCACTACATTGCTATGCCGCACTCCGCTAGGCGGATTCGGCCTTGCTGTCCGCATCCTGCAGGGCCTTGATGCCCGCATCGTAATGGGACTGGATTTCAGCCATACGGCTATCGTAATCGGCGCCACTCGGAGCTACGCCGTTTGCAGGAGCCTTAACGTCTTCATACAGCTGAACATAGCTTGAAAGCGCGGTTTGTAGTTCCTTGGCACCGTTCACATACGATGAATGGATGTCGCCCATAGCATCGGGAACGGAAAGGCCTTCAAGGTCAGACACGCACTGATCGACCGCAGAAAGCTGAGCGGAAAGAGAAACCACTTCGCCATCCTTCACCGCTTCGGAGAAAGCGCCCATGTTCGTGTTCAGAGTTTCCATGATGGTGTTGACCGAAGACATGTATTGACGGTTTTGCGTTTGGGCATCCGTCTGCTCATTGTTGCTTGCGCAGCCAACAAGCGCTGCCAAACAGGCAAGGCAGAATGCCGCAATTACCAGAAAACGTGCTTTCGTTTTCATAAGATCCTTCCGAGTAAAAAACCAGCAAAGCCATAGGGCTTCGCATTCCTTACTATTAAAAACGCTCTTTACCACCTGCGCGCTTGCGTTTGATGTTCTACCCGAAGAATCCACAGCCTGTCGCTGCTTCAGCAAACAAAAAAGGCGCATCCCCTTCAGGATGCGCCCTTAAAAGTTAATCTTCTCCGGTACCGCTAGAGCCAGAGTCAGAGCCTTCGGTGCCGCCGCCAGAGGTTCCGCCGCTCGAGCCTCCGGAGTCGGAGCCGGAGCCGCCACTCGAGCCACCGCTGCTGCCGCCGCTTGAGCCGCCACTGCTAGAACCTGAGCCCGAGCTCGTGCCGCTTCCGCCACCCGTCGTGCCACCGCTAGGGGTTGTGGTCCCCTTCTCGGGTTCCTTGGTGCCTGGCTGCTCATTGTTCGTAGTGTCGGAAGCTGACGTGCCGTCCGTCATCTCCGTATCGCCTTCATGCTCAGGGGAAGAACCAGTGCTTCCGCTACCATTGCCGAAGTCCGTTGTGTTGTAGGTGAGCTTCGTGTCGGATGTCGGGAACTGCTCAATAGGCTGGCCCGCAAGAACCTGACTCATAAAGTTGCCGTACACACCGTCACATGCAACCGAAGAAGGCATGCGAACCTCATCGCGGCCACCAATCCACACTGCGGTGGAAAGCTGCGGAGTGATGCCGCAGAACCACTTATCGCGCCAATTTTCTGAAGTACCCGTCTTGCCTGCTACCGGCTGCCCGTTACTGATGTTTGCTCCACGGCCAGTACCGTTGGTAACAACACCTTTCATTACATCGGTTGCAGCCTGAGTGAGTGCCGTATCAAGAACCTTTTCGCCCTTGGTGTCGGCCTGGAAGATGGTGATGCCGTTAGAATCCTTAATGGATTCGATGCATACCGCTTCGCGCTTGGTGCCGCCATTAGCAATGGTGGCGTACGCCTGAGCCATTTCGCGCACCGTAACCTCTTCGGAGCCCAGCGTGATGGAAGGGTAGGCGTCCAACTCGGATTCGATGCCGCACTTCTTCGCCATGTCCGCTACTTTCTCAGGACCGATTTCGGTACATAGCTCAGCAAAACCAGTGTTAGAGGAAACGGCGAAAGCACTTCTGATGGAACGCGTGCCGTAGTCGGTGCCACCGTAGTTCTCTACTTGCCAGCCGTTGATATTCACATGGCCGGCGCAGTTAAGGTTGGTTTCAGGAGAAACGCCTTCATTCAAAGCAGCAAGCAAGGTAAACGTCTTGAAGGAAGAGCCCGGCTGGCGTTTTGCCTGCGTTGCCAAGTTGAATTCATTGGCGTCGTAGTCACGTCCACCGATAAGAGCCTTGATGAAGCCGGTATCGGGGTCAACGGAAACTAGCGCGAGCTCAAGATTATCGGAGAGGCCGTTCATCTTCGCATCGGCAGCGGATTCTGCCGCTTCCTGAATGGCGGGGTCAAGCGTAGTAACAACCGTCATGCCGCCCTTGAATACCTCGTCAGCTGAATAATCCTTCAAAAGCGTTTCGCGAACATAGCTGGTGAAGTACTTGTACTTGTACATGCCGTCGCCGGTGCTTACCTCTGAAACGTTCAGGTTCAAATCTTCAGCCTGTGCCGCATCGTGCTCTTCTTGGGTGATTACGCCATTGGTGAGCATACGGTCAAGAACCAAGTTGCGACGGTTCTTGCAGTTTTCGGGATTGTCGATGGGGTTGTTGTACGTAGGCGACTGGGGAATGCCAATCAGCGTTGCCGCCTGAGCAATGGTGAGGTCTTTCGCATTCTTGCTGTAGTAGCGCTGCGCAGCTGCCTGGATACCATAAGCGCCCTGACCATAGTTGATCGTGTTCAGGTACATCTGGAGGATTTCGTCCTTCGAGTACGATTCTTCCAGCTTAATGGCAATATACGCTTCGCGAACCTTACGCTTCAGCGTAGATTCCGTAGCCTCATCAGCCAAAATAGTGTTTCGTACAAACTGCTGCGTAATGGTTGACGCACCTTCGTGGCCGGTATGGGTAACGTTCACCCAAACCGCGCGCGCAATACCCAAAACATCGATGCCGTTATGCTGATAGAAGCGTTCGTCTTCCGTGGCAACCGTACCCTTGGTTACATAGGTACCCATTTCGTCGAGATCGATGGGATCACGGTTCTCAAGGTAGAACTCGGCAAGCAATGTCGTGCCATCGTTAGCGTATACCTTGGTTTTCTCGGCATAGTTATAAGCGGAAGCATCGTTGTAGTCGGGCAAGTCCTGCAACCAGACGGTGCACAACGCAACCACGGCGATGCAGCAGGCAGCAAGCGCGCCCAAGATAACAGCACCCGCAACGCCAAGCCTTAAACCTGCTTTTTCCTGGCGAGCACCGTGCTTGCTTTTTCTAGCTCGTGAAGCCATCGAACCTCCCTAAATATAGTTCTCTGCATTTTATCACGCTTGTTGTTGCCACCACCAATCTGCACAAACCATGGATCTTGAATAGAAATGGCACTATGAACCAATCGATGCAACAAATAAAGCCGCAGCGCCTAAGGCACTGCGGCTTTTAATTATTGTTTTGGGAACGTACTACTCGGCAAGCTTCTTGTCTTCTGCCAGCTTCGCAGCACCGAGCTCGATCTGCTCAGCAACTACACTGTTGCCGGTTCCGCCGTAGGTGGTGCGGGCAGCAACGATGGATTCAAGGTCGAGAGCCTCGGTAATGTCGGCCTCGAAAAGATCGGATGCTTCTTTGAAGTCTTCCAGGCTCAAATCGTCCAGATCGCAACCGCGCTTGTCGCACAGAAGAACCAGATGACCAACGATTTCATGAGCCTTGCGGAAGGGCAAGCCCTTCTTGGCCAGGTAGTCGGCAACGTCAGTTGCGGCAAGGTAACCCTTCTTCGACTGAGCACGCATTGCGTCAACATTCACCTTCATGGTGGAGATCATGCCCTCCATGCAAACCAGGCAGTCATGCAGGGTTTTGCAGGCATCCATTACGCCTTCCTTGTCTTCCTGAAGATCCTTGTTGTAGGCCAAAGGAAGGCTCTTCATGGTGGTGAGCAGCGCCATAAGGTCGCCTACTACGCGGCCAGACTTGCCGCGGATGAGCTCGGCAAAGTCGGGGTTCTTCTTCTGGGGCATGATAGACGAACCCGTGGAGTACTCGTCTGCCAAGGTGATGAAGCCGAACTCGGACGTGGACCACAAAATGATTTCCTCGGAAAGACGGGAAAGGTGAATCATGGCAACCGAGCATGCGTAGTCAAGGTCAAGCAGGAAGTCGCGATCGGAAACCGCGTCAAGGGAATTGGGGATCATGTGGTCGAAGCCCAGTTCGTCGGTGGTTTTCTGGCGATCGAGCGGGTACGTGGTGCCAGCAAGCGCCGCAGAGCCCAAAGGATTGGCGTTGGCGGCATCGAATGCCTGTTTCAAGCGAGCAAAGTCACGAGTGAACATCCAGTAGTAAGCCATGAAATGGTGCGAAAGGAGCACGGGCTGAGCATGCTGCATGTGCGTATAGCCAGGCAGAATGGTGCCCATATTCTTGCGAGCAGCCTCGATGAGCGTCTCACGCATGGCATTCACGTCTGCCATGAGCTCGGAAGCAAGCTCCTTGGCGTACAGACGGGTGTCGGTGATTACCTGGTCGTTGCGGCTGCGGCCGGTGTGCAGGCGAGCGCCCGCATCGCCGATATTCTGAGTAAGAACCTTTTCCACGGACATGTGAATGTCTTCGTCGTTGATGTCGAAGGTGAAGTTGCCCTCTTCGATGGTCTTTTCGATATCGGCCAGGCCCGCAACGATGTCTTCGGCGTCTTTTTCGGAAATTACGCCCTGCGCTGCCAACATACGTGCATGAGCGCGGGAGCCGGCAATATCCTGATGATACATTGCCTTATCAACCGGAAGGGATGCGCCGAATTCCTGTGTGAATTCGCTTACACCCTTTTCAAAACGTCCAGACCACAACGCCATAATATGAGCTCCTAACCTTCAAGAACTGCGCCCTATACGAGTATTGCTTGATTAACGTTCCAATAATAACAAAACAGGACCCTTCCCTCTTTACGAAGGAAGGGTCCTGAGCTCATTTTCACAAGAGGGCGATTGGCGCGATGCGCCCCTAAAGCGAACTATTCGCCGTCAGTAACACCCTGCTCACGGCGGTTCTTAGCCCAAACCTTGGTGGACAGGCCGTACAGGTCGATGAAGCCCTTAGCCGCCTTGTGGTTGAAGGTGTCGGCTGCATCGTAGGTAGCCAGACCGTAATCGTAAAGGCTGAAGTCGGACTTGCGGCCGGTAACGGTGCAGTTGCCCTTGTAGAACTTCAGGCGAACGGTGCCGGTTACGCACTGCTGAGTGGTTGCCATGAAAGCATCGACAGCATGCTTGAGGGGGCTGAACCACTGGCCGTTGTATACCATGGTTGCCCAGTCATGCTCGAGGTGAAGCTTGTAGCGCAGAACCTCGCGCTCGAGGCACATGTCCTCAAGACCACGATGAGCAACGATCAGAGCCAGAGCACCGGGAGCTTCGTAGCATTCACGGCTCTTAACGCCGATCATACGATTCTCGATCATGTCGATGCGGCCAAAGCCGTTAGCACCGGCGATCTGGTTCATCTTTGCGATGATGTCCAGATAGCTCATCTGCTCGCCGTCGATAGCAACAGGCAGACCGGCCTTGAACTCAACCTCGATCTCGGTAGCCTTTTCGGGAGCCTTTTCAGGATCGGTGGTCATAGTGTAGATGTCCAGCGGAGGACGGTTCATCGGGTCTTCCAGAACGCCACACTCGATTGCGCGGCCCCACAGGTTGTCGTCGATGGAATACGGCTTGCTCTTGGTGGTAGGAACGGTAACGCCATGAGCCTCTGCCCAGTCCATTTCCTCCTGACGAGTATGCATATCCCACTCACGAACGGGAGCAATGATTTCCAACGTAGGATCAAGAGCCTGGATGGAGGTCTCGAAACGAACCTGATCGTTGCCCTTGCCCGTGCAGCCATGAGCAACGTACTTGGCGCCGTACTTATGAGCGGTATCTACCAAGTACTTGGAGATCAGCGGACGAGAAAGAGCGGAAACCAACGGATACTTGTTCTCGAAGTTTGCGTTGGCATAGAGAGCCTTGGACAGGTAGTCTGCAGCAAAGTCTTCACGCATGTCGGCGATGATGCAGTCGATTGCACCCGTTTCCAGAGCGCGCTGCTTAACCTGCTCGAGGCCTTCGTGCTCCTGGCCAACTTCGCCCACTACAGCGATAACGTCAAGGTTCTTTTCGTCCTGCAGCCACTTGATGCAGACGCTGGTGTCCAAGCCACCAGAATATGCGAGTACGCACTTATCCTTTGCCATTTCCTTAATACCTTTCACTTGGCAATTATTCATTAATTCAAACCCACTAAAGGGGTATAGGAGGGAAGGCTTGCGCCTTCCCGAAGTTTTAAGCTATTCGCGAACCGCAGCGATCATGCCAGGCAGCGCATCGATAAGCTTGTCGATCTCGGTTTCGGTGACGATCAACGGGGGCAGGAAGCGCAGCGTATTGCTGCCGGTTGCGTTCAGCAGGAAGCCCTCTTCCAGGCCCTTAGCTACAACCTTATGAGCATCGATGCCCTCTTCCAAGTCGGCACCGAGCATCAGGCCCATGCCACGAACCTCAGTGACGCCTTCAACCTGAGCAAGCTTCTCGGCGAAGTAGTCGCCCACTTCGGTTACGCGGTCGTCGTAATGGCCGCGCGAAAGCGTCGCGAGCGTTGCGTGAGCAGCGGCCATAGCCAGGTTGCTGCCGCCGAAGGTGGAACCATGGTCGCCTGGCTCGAATGCTTCGGCAACCTCGATACGAGCAGCGCAAGCGCCCATGGGGAAGCCAGAAGCGATGCCCTTGGCCATGGTGATGATGTCGGGTGTAATGCCCAGATTCTGGAAGGCGAAGGGGAATTCGCCGCAGCGGAAGATGCCCGACTGAACCTCGTCAACAATGAGAAGCAGACCGTTCTTACGGCAGAACTGAGCAACGTCATAGAGCGTATCGGGATCCCAAGGATATACGCCCGCTTCGCCCTGCACGGGTTCGATCATAACAGCGCAAACATCTGCCAAGTTGTTGTAAACCGCCTGATGAAGCGCGTTCAAGTCGTTCATGGGCACATGTAGGAAGCCACCCGGCAAAGGCTGGAAAGCTTCCTGCTTTGCAGGCTGTGCCGTGGCGGCAAGCGTAGCCAGGGTGCGGCCGTGGAAGCTGCGATCCATCGTAATGATGGTCTGGCCGCCGCCGCCCATCTTCTTGGAATACAGGCGAGCAAGCTTGATGGCGCATTCGTTGGCTTCTGCGCCAGAGTTGGCGAAGAACACCGGCCAAGGAGCGCGGAAGAACTTAGGCACGCAAACGTTCAGCATGTCGGAGAGGAGCTTTGCAACCTCGCCGCGCTGCTCGATGTAATAGTAGTTGCTAACGTGAATGAGCTTGGCAGCCTGATCCTGGATGGCGCGCACAACGGCAGGATGGCAGTGGCCCAGGCTGTCTACGCCGATGCCAGCAATAAAGTCGAGGTAGGTTTTGCCTTCGTCGTCTTTAACTTCCATGCCAGAGCCTTCGACCAGCAGTACCGGCTTACGAGCGAAGGTATGCATGACGAAATGGTCGTCGAGCTTCTTTGCTTCTTCAAAACTCATGGTGTTCCTTTCTTTGCGGATGGGGATCGGCACAAACGTTTCCGAGCGTCGAAGCCCATCCGTTCATTTTACGAGTTTGGGGGTTTAGCGAATACCCCACGCACAGTGTTTTCTACAAGTTCTCACTCAGACGAGATGCCAAGATGCCCAGCGGGCGCATCTCTTCCTTGGAGAATTCCACCGTGTCGTCGTAGATCAGGGTGCCTGCACCGCTTGAGGTAAGCAGCTCCACCAAAATCGAATGAGGCTTGGTGCCGTTGACGATGTGAGCACGCGGCACGCCGCCTTCGATGGCTTCCACGCACGACTGCAGCTTGGGAATCATTCCGCTGCTTACGCTGCCGGATTCGAGCATTTCACGTGTCTCGTTTACCGTCATCTGGGAAATAAGCGAGCTCTTATCCGAGAAGTCTTCGTAGAAGCCGTCAACGTCAGTGAGGAAAATGATCTTATGGGCGCCAATTGCAGAAGCGATTGCACATGCCGCAGCGTCTGCGTTGATGTTGTAGGAGCCGCCGTCGTCGCCCTTTCCCACCGAAGCGATAATCGGCACATAGTCAGAGGCGATGAGCGCATTGATGTAGGCGGGGTTCACTTCAGTAACCGTACCTACACGACCCAGTTCGGGGCTGCGCTGCTTGGCAATGATGGTTCCAGCGTCGGTTCCGTTTACGCCTACAGCCAGGTTGCCATGCTCGTTCATGGCAAGAACCAGCTCTTCGTTCACCTTGCCCACCAAGGTCATCTTCACAACGTCCATGGCTTCGTCAGAGGTTACGCGCTGGCCATCCTTAAACTCAACATCAATGCCGAATTTGTCCATGTTCTTGTTGATAGCAGCACCGCCACCATGAACAATAACGGGATTGACGCCCATGATCTTCAGCATAACAATGTCGCTCATCACGGCATTGCGCAGCTCAGGGTCGACCATGGCAGCGCCGCCATATTTGATAAGGATGGTTTTGCCCGTGGCGTTCTTGATCCACGGGAACGCTTCAATAAGAACCTCAGCGGTATGAGAAGAAGTTATCTTTCGGTCTCTTGCGTATTTCATGAACGGTAGTCTCCATTAATCGAAACGTATTCGTGGGAAAAGTCGCAGGTCCATACGGTGGTTTCCGCATCACCTGCACCAAGGCTTGCTTCGAGCACAATCTCGTCGGCCTCAAAACGTCGCAGCGCCTCTTCCTCACTAAAGGGAACGGGGAGGCCGCCACGCAGAACAGGCATGCCCATGATGTCAATGTCGACGTTTTCCTGCGCAAATTTCGCGCCAGAGCGGCCCAGGGCACCGGCAATTCGGCCCCAATTGGCATCGTGCCCGTAGATAGCCGTTTTCACCAGCGGCGAATTCGCTACGGTGCGCGCAGCCAAATCGGCTTCCGCATCGTTTGCGGCACCACGTACCGTAACGGTTACGAGCTTCGTGGCACCTTCGCCGTCGCTCGCCATCTTGCGAGCAAGCTTCTGGGTTACGGCATTAAGCGCCTGGCAGAACTCGGCATACAGCACGCTATCTTCCCCCGCCAAGGGAGCAGACGCAGCAGCTGCCTTGCCGGAAGCGAACAGAACACAGGTATCGTTGGTGGAAGTGTCGCCGTCTACGGTTACCTTATTGAAGCTCTGGTTTACCGCTGAAGAAAGCGCTTTATGCAGCAGCGCTGCGGGAATGGGGGCATCGGTGGTGAGCACCGAAATCATGGTGGCCATGTTCGGCATGATCATGCCCGAGCCCTTCGACATGCCGCCGACGGTGAAGGTGACGCCATCGAAACCCAGGTCATCGCCCGAAAAGCTGACCGCATATTCCTTTGGGTGCGTATCGGTGGTCATGATCGCGCGCGCGGCGGAGGCCCCGCCTTCGCGACTTGCCTCGGCGAGCGCTTGGGGAACGCCCGTCTTGAAGGGATCGAGGGGGAGATGCTGCCCGATGACGCCGGTCGACGCGACGAGCACCTCCTCATCGGTGCAGCCCACGGAGTCGGCGGTGATGCGCGCCATCTCGCGGGCATGTTCGAGTCCGGGGACGCCCGTCGCGGCGTTCGCGATGCCGGAGTTCACCACCACGGCGCGCGCGGTGCCGTAGCTCGGGGCACCCGTACCGCCATCGGAGAGATGCTCCCTCGAGATGATGACGGGCGCGGAGCAGAAGATGTTCTTCGTGAACATGCCCGCTGCCGCGCAAGGCTCGTCCGCGACGACGAGCGCGAGGTCGCGACGCTCAGGTTCCTTGCGGAAACCCGCATGGACGCCGGCAGCTTTGAAGCCAAGGGCACTCGTAACGCCCCCGCCCTCGATCTGGGTGAATGCTGTCATGTCGATTCCTTCCATCGGGTTTTACACCCCCACGGCAAGCGAGGTGAGGCCTTCGGTCTGATCGAGACCGAAAATGATGTTCGCGCACTGGACGGCCTGGCCGGCAGCGCCCTTCCCCAGGTTGTCGATCGCGCCGATCGCGATAATCATGCGAGCTTCCGCGTGATAGGCGACGCCCACCTGCGCGCGCGCCGTTCCGGCGACCGATGCGGTCTTGGGAAGCGAGCCTGCAGGAAGCGCCTCGACGAGCGGGGATTCCGCAAAGAAGCGCTGCTGGATGGCGGCGAGCTCTTCGGGATCGGGAGCGGCGGCGCCCTTCGCGAGCGGCAGCTTCACCGTGGAGAGCAGGCCGCGGTTCATGGGAACGAGAT
>OLQB01001946.1_pt1 | contig 14063 bp, 11 predicted proteins | sample 1672681 | NCBI WGS metagenome assembly OLQB01 (sample SAMEA3136713, study PRJEB25190) | human gut metagenome | reverse complement strand
GGATGAACCCACGGTGGAGGATACCATCGCAATTCTGCGTGGCTTGAAGGAGCGGTACGAGGTGTTCCACGGCGTGAAGATCGCGGACTCCGCCATCATTGCCGCCGCAACGCTGTCCCATCGGTATATCACCGACCGGTTCCTGCCCGACAAGGCCATCGACCTGATCGACGAGGCCTGCGCCCAGATTCGCACGGAGATGGACTCCATGCCCACGGAGCTGGACGCGGTGTCCCGGAAGATCATCCAGATGGAGATTGAAGAAGCTGCTCTGAAAAAGGAGGAGGACGAGCTGTCCAAGGCGCGTCTTGCCGAGCTGCAAAAGGAGCTGGCGGAGGAACGGGATTCCTTCAACGCCATGAAGGCGCAGTGGGAGAACGAGAAGAACGCCATCGGCCGGGTGCAGCAGCTGCGGGAGAAGATCGAGGACTTGAACCGTCAGATCGAAGCCGCCGAGCAGAGCTACGACCTGGAAAAGGCGGCGGAACTGAAATACGGCCGTCTGCCGGAAGCCAAGAAGCAGCTGGAAGAGGAAGAGCGCCGTGCCCAGTCCGCGAAAGACAGCAATATCCTTCGGGATAGAGTCACCGACGAGGAAATCGCCAAGATCGTGGAGCGCTGGACGGGCATTCCTGTTTCCCGGCTGGTGCAGGGAGAGCGGGAGAAGCTGCTGACCCTGGACGAGACCCTGCATAAGCGGGTGGTCGGTCAGGACGAAGCGGTTCAGGCCGTCACGGAAGCCATCCAGCGCAGCCGCGCGGGCATTCAGGACCCCAACCGGCCCATTGGTTCGTTCCTGTTCCTGGGCCCCACGGGCGTGGGCAAGACCGAGCTTGCCAAAGCACTGGCGCAGGCGCTGTTTGACGACGAGAACAACATGGTGCGTATCGACATGTCCGAATACATGGAGAAATACTCCGTGTCCCGTCTCATCGGCGCGCCTCCCGGATACGTGGGCTATGAAGAAGGCGGCCAGCTGACCGAAGCGGTACGCCGCAAGCCCTACTCCGTCGTCCTGTTCGACGAGGTGGAGAAGGCGCATCCCGACGTGTTCAACGTGCTTTTGCAGGTGCTGGACGATGGCCGGATCACCGATTCTCAGGGCAGAACGGTGGACTTCAAGAACACCATTCTGATCCTGACCTCCAACCTCGGCTCTGAGTATATCCTGAACGGCATCAATGCCGACGGCACCATCGAGGAAAGCGCCAAGGAACAGGTTCGCGCGCTGCTGCGCCGCACCTTCCGGCCGGAGTTCCTCAACCGTCTGGACGAGATCGTGTTCTACAAACCCCTGACCAAGGAGAATGTGACCAAGATCATCGACCTGCAGATCGCCAAGCTCAACGACCGTCTGGCTGACCAGCAGATCCGCTGTGAGCTGACGCCTGCGGCCAAGGCCGCCATTGTGGACGCGGCCTATGACCCGCAGTACGGCGCCCGTCCCCTGCGCCGCTATGTGCAGCATACGGTGGAGACCATGCTCAGCAAGCGTCTGCTTCGGGGCGACGTTACCCCGGGTCAGACCGTCACCGTGGACGCCGAAAACGGCGAACTGGTGATGAAATAATTCCCCAAAAACAAATGCCCTGTCCGCTGAAAAGCGGACAGGGCGTTTTGCGTCTATTCAAATTCCGTGCGGAGCGTGAAGGTTTCTGGCAAGTGGAAAATTTCCTTTTTCAGGAACAGGGGATAGAAATATTCCTGTTCCAGCCGGTCAAAGGGCAGCCATTCAAATTTGTGGGTGTGGTGCCGTTCCAACAGGGTAAACTTTTCGCCTTTGGACAGCAAGTTCGTGTGGGAAATGTCCATCAGGAAGTACAGGCACAGCTCGTGGTAGTGCAGGCCGTCCACATCCTCCGTGAAAAATGCCTGATTCAGCCACAGGGGACGGATGATTTCCGGGGTGATCTCCAGTTCCTCCTGAACCTCCCGCACCACGGCGGCTTCCGCCGTTTCCCCCATCTGCACCCTCCCGCCGGGGAGGTAATAGTAGGGGGAGCGCTCGTCGTGCATGGCAAGAAGTTTGCCCTCCGAAATGATGACGGCGCAGACACGGTAATTGAACTTTTCCTTGCCGGAGACAAAAGAAAGGTCTATGCCGCTCATACGTACTGCTGGGTGTTCACATCCACCACGCCCCGGGTCGTCAGGCGCAGGGTGGGGATAACGGGCAGGCTCATGAAGGACAGCGTCATGAACGGGTCGATGTCCGTGCCGACGCCCAGAGCGTGGGCGGCCTTCTTGGCGTCTTCCAGAAGGGCGTTGACCTCCCGCAGGGGCTTGCCGCTGATGATGCCGGCAATTTCCAGAGGAAGCTCGGCCAGCACCTGCCCGTTCTCCACGACCACGATGCCGCCTCGGTTCCGGGCAATCCGGTTGACGGCGAAGGCCATGTCCTCGTCGCTGGTGCCGACGCAGATGATGTTGTGGCTGTCATGGGCGACGGAGGTGGCCACCGCGCCGGATTTCAGACCGTAGCCCTTGAGGTAGCCGATGCCGATGTGGCGGGTATTTTTATGCCGCTCTACAACGGCCATTTTCAGAATGTCCTTGGATACGTCCACACCGGCGGCGTAGCCCGCGTCCTCGGTGATGATCTGCCCCGGCACCATGCCGATGACGCCCCGCAGACGGGTGTTGGCAAAGTCCGCGGGAGAAAGCACCGGCAGGTGGAAGGTGTCGTGGGCGCGCTTGTTCAGGTGTTCCGGGATCTCGGGCAGGGGGAAGTCCTCCACGATGCCGTCGTGATAGACCCGCTTGCCCCGCTTGTACACCGTCACCACGTGGAAATCCTTCAGATCCTCCACGATGGCGAAGTCCGCAAGATATCCGGGGGCGATGGCGCCCCGGTTATTCAGCAGGAAGTACCGGGCGGCGTGGAGACAGGCCACCTGCACGGTCATGATGGGGTCGGCACCCATGGCGACAGCTTCCCGGCAGATGTAATCGATGTGACCCTTTTCCAGCAGATCGCTGGGGTGCTTGTCGTCGGTGCAGAACATGCAGCGGCTGAAATATTTCTGGGACTTGATCAGGGGCATCAGAGCCTCCAGATTCCGGGCGGCGGTGCCCTCCCGGATCATGATGAACTGACCCAGCTTCAGCTTCTTCATGGCGTCGTCAATGTCCGCGCACTCGTGGTCGGAGTAGACACCGGCGGCAATGTAGGCGTTCAGGTCGGTGCCGGAAAGACCGGGGGCGTGGCCGTCGATCTTCTTGTGGTGCGCCTGAGACGCAATGATCTTGGCAACGGTGGGGGAGTCGGCGGAGATCACGCCGGGGAAATTCATCATTTCCGCAAGACCCAACACCCGGGGGTGGTCGAAAAAGCTGTCGATATCCCGGTAGTCCAGATTCGCGCCGCTTTCGTCCAGCGCCGACGCCGGGACGCAGGAGGGAATCATAAACTGGGTGTCCACCGGCAGCCCTTCCGTGGCGCAGAGCATATAGTCGATGCCGTCGGTGCCCATGACGTTGGTGATCTCATGGGGGTCGGTGATGACGGTGGTGGTGCCGTGGGGGATGACTGCCCGGGCAAACTCCGCGGGGGAAACCAGACTGGATTCCAGATGGATGTGGGCGTCGATGAAGCCGGGGCAGACGATCTTGCCGGTCATGTCCACTTCGTCCCGGCCTTCGTAGCTGCCGAGGCCCACGATCAGACCCTCCGCCACGGCAATGTCGCCGGTGTCCAGCTCCCCGGAAAACACGTTGACATAGGTGGCGTTTTTCAGAACCAGATCGGCTTTCTCCCGCCCGGCGGCGACATCAATGATGTGCAGCTTTTTTAGAAGCTTGCGGTTGATCTTTCCCGACCAGCTTTGTGTATAACTCATAAACTCTGCCCCTTTCAAATTTTTTGACCAGTATAACACAGACGGGAGAAAATGTAAATTGCCTATTTTGCGGCGGCTGGGATGAATTGAGACTTGCAAAAGAATGTAAAGTTGCTATAATAGAGAAAACGTATGATGGCGGGGTGTGCCTGCCGGAAAGGAGCGCAAATATGTCTCTGCGGGGAAAGCTGGTGGTCTTCTGGATGAAGCACCGACCCAGGCACATTGCTACCACGCAGATGGTTGCACTGATGTTTGCCGCAATCATTCTCCTGGGGGCGCTGCTGCTGACTCTGCCCGCCGCATCCCGGGACGGGGTGTCCTGCGGGCTGCGACCGGCGCTGTTTACGGCCACCTCCGCCACCTGCGTGACGGGACTGGTGCTGTACGATACCTGGAGCCAGTGGAGCGGTTTCGGCCAGATTGTGATTCTGTGCCTGATTCAGATTGGCGGATTGGGCTTCATGTCCGTGGCGACACTGCTGATTTTTCTGCTGCGCAGGAAGATCGGCCTCCAGCAGCGGCTGATGATCGCCCAGTCCCTGAGCGTGAACGATATCAAGGGCGTGGTGCGGCTGCAAAAACTGGTGCTTACCGGAAGCTTTTCCGTGGAAGCCGTGGGGGCGATCATTCTGACCCTTCGGTTCTGGCCGGAGTATGGGTTTACAAGAGCGCTGCGCTGGGGCATTTTTCACTCTGTTTCCGCGTTCTGCAATGCGGGCTTTGACATTTTCGGCGCCATTGCCCCGGGGCAGAGCCTGATAGAATTTAACGCAGACCCCGTTGTGCTTCTGACGCTGTCGGCGCTGATCATCATCGGCGGCCTGGGCTTTCTGGTGTGGGAGAACATTGCCCGGAAGCGCTCCTTGCGCAAGTTCAGCGTGTACACCAAGCTGGTACTGCTGATCACGGCGGCGCTGCTTGCCGTCGGCTGGGCGGGAACCTGTCTGCTGGAATGGAACAACCCGGAGACGCTGGGCGGCATGACTGTGGGCGAAAAGCTGCTCAACGGCTTTTTCCAGTCCGCGACACTGCGCACCGCGGGGTTTGCGGCGATTGATCAGGCAAAGCTTACGGAAAGCGGCAAGGCATTTTCCAGCGTGCTGATGTTCATCGGCGGCTCCTCCGGCTCCACCGCCGGCGGCATCAAGACCGTGACATTTCTGGTGCTGGTGCTGACCATCTGGGCGAGAGCCAGAGGGAAAAGCACGGTCTGCGCCTTCAAGCGGACGATCCCCGACGAGCAGACCCAGAACGCCATGATCATTGCTTTTATTGTGCTGGCACTGGCCGTTTTCGGCGGCATTTTCATCAGCGCCACGTCGCCCATGGGATTTACGGACGCCGTGTATGAGGCGGTTTCGGCGTTGGCGACCGTGGGATTAAGCGCGGGCGGTACGGCTTCCTTAAGTATCCCGGCGCAGATTCTGATCATTATTTATATGTATTTCGGACGGGTCGGCGTGCTGACCATCAGCCTGGGCTTCCTGGCGGGAAACCGGGCGGAGGAGCGGTTCCGCTATGCGGAAACCAATTTGCTGATCGGATAAGGAGAGAATTATGAAGTCTTACATTGTCATCGGTCTCGGCCGTTTCGGCGGCTCTCTGGCGCGGCAGCTGTGCACGCTGGGGGCGGAGGTGCTGGCTATGGACGTGCACAACGACCTTGTGCAGCAGCTTGCCAACGACGTCACCCACGCGGTGGTGGGCGACGCCCGGGACAAGGAAGTCCTGCGGGCGCTGGGCGTGCGGAATTTTGACTGCGCGGTCATTGCCATCGGCGACGATCTTGCGGCCTCCGTGCTGATCACCATGAACTTAAAGGAGCTGGGCGCGCCCTACATCGTCTGCAAAGCCCACGACGAGACCCACCGGCTGGTTCTGGAAAAGCTGGGTGCCGACCGGGTGGTCATTCCGGAGCAGGAGCACGCTCAGCGGCTGGCGAGAAGCATGTACTCCCACAATGTGCTGGATTACATCGAGCTTTCCGAGGACTACGGAATTCTGGAGGTTCCCGCCCCCAAGAGCTGGATCGGCAAGTGCATCAATGAGCTGAACGTCCGGGCGAAGCTGGGCGTGAACATCATCGCCGTGGAAAACGGGGACAAGACCAACGTTTCCCCCGCCGCGGATTACCGGATTCAGGAGGGGGACGTGATGGTGGTTCTGGGGGACAATTACGCCCTCAGCAGGGTGCAGAAGCTGTGACGGAGCAGAGGATCACCTCCCGGAAAAATCCCCTTCTGCAGCAGGTGAAAAAGCTGCTTTCCTCCCGGAAGGCCAGGGAGGAAGCGGGGCTGTTCGCTGCCGACGGGGTCAAGCTTCTGGCGGAGGCCGTCCGCTGGTATCCGGGACTGGACACGGTGATCTTATCCGACGGCGTTCATGCGGACGTGCCGGAATCGGTGCGGCTTTTCCGTGTGCCGGAGGACGTGATGGCATCCATCTCCCCCATGGAAAGCCCGCAGGGGGCGTTGTTCCTGTGCCGCCTGCCGGAAAAGAAGACATATGCGCCGACACCCGGCTGCCTGCTGCTGGACGGCATTCAGGATCCGGGAAACCTTGGAACCATTCTGCGCACGGCGGACGCGCTGGACATTCCTGTGACGCTGCTGGAAGGCTGCGCCGACCCCTACAGCCCCAAGACGGTACGCGCCAGTATGGGCGCGGTGTTCCGTACCCAGCCGGTGAAAGCGGACTGGGCGGAGGTAAAGGCCGCCTGCGGGGTTGCCGGAATTCCTGTGGCCGTGACGGCACTGAGTCAGCGGGCGAAGGATTTGCGCAATGCCGACCTTCGCGGCATGGCGGTGGTCATTGGCAGCGAAGGGCAGGGCGTGCGCCGGGAAATTCTGGAAAGCGCCGACGGGGAGCTTATCATCCCCATGAATAAGCGCTGTGAGTCCCTGAACGCGGCGGTGGCGGCGGCCATCGTCATGTGGCAGATGAAGCAGTAGAATAGAGAGAAACAGGTGAGAAAATGCTGGTACACTGGATATGGTTCGCCCATCGCCCCGGGCTGAACGACCGGGACAAAATGGCACTGTTGCAGCATTTTCGGGATCCTGAGGACATTTACTTCGCCGACGACGGGGCGTTTGACGCCATCGGTCTCAGCGAGGAGGCAAAGACTGCCCTTCGGGAGAAAAATCTGACCTCCGCGGAGGAAATTCTGGAAGCCTGTGACCGGGAAAAGCTCCACATTCTGACCTGTCAGGATGCGGCCTATCCCGCACGGCTCAAAAACATTGCCGACCCGCCAACCGTTCTTTACTACAAGGGGCGGCTGCCGGATTTTGACGGAAGCCCGGTGATCGGTGTGGTCGGCACCCGAAAGGCGTCGGCCTACGGCCTGACCACCGCCAAGCGCATGGGCTATCAGATCGCCCGCTGCGGCGGCATTGTGGTATCCGGGATGGCCTACGGCATCGACGGCATGGCCATGTCCGGAGCGCTGACCGCAGGCGCGCCGGCGGTGGGTGTGCTGGGCTGCGGCGCGGATATCGTCTATCCCGTTTCCAACCGGGCGCTGTTCCGGGACACGGAGGAATACGGCTGCATCCTCAGCGAGTTTGCGCCGGGGACGCCGCCGGCAAAATGGACGTTTCCCAAGCGGAACCGTATCATCAGCGGCCTGAGCTGCGGGGTGCTGGTTGTGGAAGCGCCGGAGAAAAGCGGCGCGCTGATCACCGCCCGCTTAGCCGCCGAGCAGGGGCGGGACGTGTTCGCGGTGCCGGGAAACATCGACCAGCCGTCCTTTGTGGGGAGCAACCGGCTTCTGCGGGACGGGGCGATCATGGTTTCCTCCGGCTGGGACATTCTGAGCGAATATGAAGCCCTCTTTCCGGATAAGATTCGGAAGGAAGATGCGCCTGTCCACCAGACGGCCTATCCGGACGAGGTGCGCAAGGCCGCAGAAGCGGAAAAACCGCTGCTGAAAGTGGCGCAGAAACTGCGTCTTCCCCGGAAAAATGAGAATCTTAAAAAAGATTTAGCCCCTCAGGGCATTGACAAGACGCCTTGCGCGCCTTATAGTGACGTAGGCTCGGTCAGGCCGAAGCTGTCGCCGGAGGAGCAGACCATTGTGGACGCCTTAAGCGGCGGGCAGCGGCTGGTGGACGATGTGATCGCCGAAACCGGCCTGTCCACCGGAAAGCTGCTGTCCAGCCTGACCATGCTGGAACTGAAGGGCATAATCAGGCGCCTGCCGGGCAAGCGCATTGTTCTGAGCGGGAAATAGAGAGACGTAACCGCTGAATCTGAAGTAACGAAACGGAGAATTTTCATTCATGGGCAAACCTGAAAATCTGGTGATTGTGGAGTCCCCCTCCAAGGCAAAGACCATTGGCAAATATTTAGGAGACGACTATGTCGTCAAGGCCAGCATGGGGCATCTCCGGGATCTGCCGAAAAGCACGATGGGTGTGGATCTGGAGCATGACTTTACCCCCCATTATATCCCCGTCCGGGGCAAGGAATCCCTGATCAAGGAACTGAAAACCGATGCGGAAAAGGCGAAAACCGTGTACCTTGCAACCGACCCTGACCGGGAGGGCGAGGCCATTTCGTGGCATTTGAAAGAGCTGCTGAACCTCCCCGACGGGAAGGCGCAGCGTGTGACCTTTAATGAGATCACCCAGAAGGTGGTCAAGGAGTCCATCCGCCACCCCCGGGATATCGACTATGATCTGGTTGACGCCCAGCAGGCGCGGCGTATTCTGGACAGGATCGTGGGCTATGAGCTTTCCCCGTTGCTGTGGAAGAAGATACGGCGGGGTCTGTCCGCAGGCCGCGTTCAGTCCGTCGCCACCCGGCTGGTGGTTGACCGGGAAAACGAAATTCGCGCGTTCCAGCCAAAGGAATACTGGACGCTGGACGTGACATTGAACCGTATGGGCAAGCCCGGCGCCTTTGTCGCCCACTACTGGGGCGAGGAAAAGAAGCGGGAGCTGGAGAATGAGGCTGATACCCTTGCCGTGATCGGTGACATCGACGGGAAGGAATTCGACGTTACCAACGTCAAAAAAGCGGAGAAAAAGCGCTATTCCGCCCCGCCCTTCACCACCTCCACTTTGCAGCAGGAGGCATCCCGGAAGCTGGGCTTCACGCCGAAAAAGACCATGATGGTCGCCCAGCAGCTGTATGAAGGCGTGGACGTGGCAGGGGAAGGTACCACCGGTTTAATTACCTACATGCGTACCGACTCTCTGCGGCTTTCCGACGAGGCCATGGACGCTGCCGCCGGGTTTATCCGCAGCCGCTACGGAAATGAGTATTATTACGGCCAGCACCATGTGTTCAAGACCAAGGCAGGGGCGCAGGACGCCCACGAAGCCATCCGGCCGTCCCATGTGGAACTGGAGCCGGAACGGGTGCGTACCAGTCTGACCCCCGATCAGTATAAGCTCTACAAGCTGATCTGGAGCCGCTTCCTCGCGACGCAGATGGCCTGCGCCGTTTATGACACCGTGTCCATCGACACGATGTGCGCCGGGCATGTGTTCCGCGCCAGCCACCAGAGCCTGCGCTTCGCCGGTTTTATTGCCGTTTACGAAGAAGGACGGGACGATGAGCAGGAGGCCGTCGGCTCTCCGCTGCCGGATCTGGCGGTGGGGGAGAAGACGCTCCCCTCCAACATCCAGAAGGAGCAGCATTTCACCCAGCCCCCCGCCCGGTATACCGAGGCGACGCTGGTCAAGGCCATGGAGGAAAAGGGCGTCGGACGTCCTTCCACCTACGCTGCCACCGTGTCCACCATTGAAGACCGGGAGTATGTGGTCAAGCAGGACAAGCGCCTTGCCCCCACGCCCCTGGGCGAGATCGTCACCGGGCTGATGGTGGAGCGCTTCACCGATATCATCGATGTGGAGTTTACCGCCAATATGGAGTCCCGTCTGGACGATGTGGAGACGGGCAAGCAGAACTGGAAGGACTTGCTGGCGGATTTCTACAAGGATTTCAGCAAGGAGCTGTCTGACGCGGAGACGGCGCTGGAGGGCGTTCATCTGAAGGTGCCGGAGGAGGAGACCGACGAGGTCTGCGAGCTGTGCGGACGGAAAATGGTGGTGAAAACCGGCCGGTTCGGTAAATTTCTGGCCTGCCCGGGCTACCCGGAATGCAAGAACACCAAACCCCTCGTGGAGCGGATGCCGGGGCGCTGCCCCAAGTGCGGCAGCGGAATCCTCAAGCGCAAATCTAAGAAGGGCTACGCCTACTACGCCTGCGAGCGGGGCGCGGAGTGCGGCTTCATGACATGGGACGTTCCCACCGCTGAGGATTGCCCGGAGTGCGGTCAGACCCTGTTCAAGAAATCCGGCAAGGGGCGCATGAAGCCCTTCTGCATCAACGAGAAATGCTCCCGCTTCCTCCCGGAAGACCAGCGGGGCTACTATAAAAAGAAGACCGCCGAGGACGGGGAGGTCATCCCGGAGGAAAAGCCTGCGGTCAAGAAGACAGCGGCAAAGGCTCCGGCAAAGAAAACTGCGGCAAAAAAGACTGCGGTGAAGAAGACCGCCGCCAAGACCACAACGAAGAAGACGACGAAAACATCCTCTAAGAAGGAGAGCAAGGCATGAAGGTAAAAGTCATCGGCGCGGGGCTGGCCGGCAGCGAGTGCGCCTGGCAGCTGGCCCAGCGGGGTATTTCCGTGACCCTGCGGGAGATGAAGCCGGAAAAATTGACTCCCGCCCACCAGACCGCCGATTTTGCGGAGCTGTGCTGCTCCAATTCCCTGCGGGCAGCGGGGCTGGAAAACGCCGTGGGCCTGCTGAAGGAGGAGCTGCGGCAGCTGGGAAGCCTTTTGATCCGCTGTGCGGACGAGACCGCCGTCCCCGCAGGCGGAGCCCTGGCGGTGGATCGTCACGGCTTTTCCCGGCTGGTAACGGAGCGGGTCAGAAGCCACCCCCTGATCACCGTGGTCCCCGGTGAGGTGACGGACCTGCCGGAGGGGGATGTGGTGGTGGCCTCCGGTCCCCTGACCTCCGACGCCCTGGCGGACCGGCTTATGTCCATGCTGGGCGGACAGGACTCCGCCCTGCATTTCTTCGACGCGGCGGCGCCTTTGGTGAGCTTCGACAGCGTGGACATGGACAGCGGCTTTTTCGCGTCCCGGTACGACAAGGGGACGCCGGACTACATCAACTGCCCCATGGACCGGGAGGAGTACCTGGCCTTCTGGCAGGAGCTGATCCACGCCCAGGAGGCGGAGGTTCACGGCTTTGAGGATAAAAACGTATTCGAGGGCTGTATGCCCGTGGAGGTCATGGCCCGGCGGGGAGAGGACACCCTGCGCTACGGTCCCCTGAAGCCCCGGGGCCTCAAGGACCCCCGCACCGGGAAGGAGCCCTATGCCGTGGTGCAGCTGCGCAAGGACAACGCCGACGGCACCATCTATAACCTGGTAGGGTTCCAGACCCACCTGCGCTTCCCGGAGCAGAAGCGGGTGTTCTCCATGATCCCCGCTCTCCATGATGCCAGATTCCTGCGCTACGGCGTCATGCACCGGAACACCTATCTGGACTCTCCCCGGCTGCTGGACCGGTATTACCGGCTGAAGGCGATGCCCCGCATTGCCTTTGCCGGACAGATGACCGGCGTGGAGGGGTATGTGGAGTCCTGCGCCTCCGGGTTTCTGGCAGGCGTGGAGACGGCCCGGCGGCTGCTGGGCCAGCCGCCCATCGACTTTCCCCGGGAAACGGCCATCGGCGCCCTGGGCCTGTATGTCAGCAACGAGTCCGTGGGCCAGTTCCAGCCTATGAACATCAATTTCGGCATTATGCCGCCCCTGGACCACCGGGTCAAGGGCAAGCGCAACAAAAACGCCCAGCTGTCCCAGCGGTCGCTGGCCATTATCGAGCAGCTGAAGCAGGAGGTTCTGAGCTATGAAGATCATCATTGACGCCATGGGCGGCGACAACGCCCCGCTGGAAATCGTAAAGGGCGCCCTGCTGGGCATGGAGCACTGGGGCGTGGAGGTGCTGCTCACCGGCGACACGGAGGCCATTCTCCGGGCCCTGCGGGACTGCGGCCATGATACCATCCCCCATGGGATGGAGATCGTCCACACCACGGAGACCGTGGACATGTGCGACGATCCCTCCAAGGTGTTTCGCCACAAGAAGGACACGTCCATGGGCGTGGGCCTGACCCTGCTGCGGGACGGTAAGGCCGACGCCCTGGTTTCCGCCGGGTCCACCGGCGCGCTGCTGGCCGGAGCCACCCTGATTACCAAGCGCATCCGGGGCATCCGCCGGGCGGCGATGGCTCCGGTGATTCCCACCACCGGCGGCCGGGCCGTGCTCATCGACTGCGGGGCCAACGCCGAGTGTACGCCGGAGTATCTGCTGCAATTCGCGTACCTGGGCAGCTTCTATGCCGGACGGGTCCTGGGGCTGGAGCGCCCCCGGGTGGGCCTGCTGAACATCGGCACGGAGGACAGCAAGGGCACAGACCTGCAAAAGGCGGCCCTGGCCCTGCTGCGGCAGGCAGGCGCCGACGGGCACCTGAACTTCATCGGCAACATCGAGGCCAAGGAGGCCATCAAGGGCGGCTGCGACGTTATCGTCACAGACGGCTTCTCCGGAAACATCCTGCTCAAGACCATGGAGGGCGTTGGCTCCTTCGCGGGCCATGCTCTGGGCGATATTTTCAAAAAGAATCTGCTGACCAAGCTGGCCGCCGCCATGGTCATGCCGGGGCTGCGGGCCTTCAAGGCCCAGCTGGACCCCAATAAGGTAGGCGGCACGGCGTTTATCGGCATCTCCAAGCCCGTGATCAAGGCCCACGGCGCCTCCAACGCCGAGGCCATCGACAACGCCATCGGCCAGGCCAGACAGGTGGCGGAAAGCGGCATTATCGGACAGATTCAGGAAAATGTCCACCTGATGCAGATCCAGGCGGAATAATTGCGAAAAGGGTATTGACAGACCTGACCAATTGCCGTATTATTTTCCAAGACAAAGCCCGAAAGGAGGGATCATCTCATGACGATGGACGAGATCTTCAAGACCATGCAGGATCTGATCGCTGAGCAGTTTGCCATTGATACCGACGAGATCGGCATGGATAGTTCTTTTGTGGACGATCTGGGCGCCGACTCCGTGGACCTGGTGGAGCTGGTCATGGCCATGGAGGAGGAATTCGACGTCGGCGAGATCGACGAGGAGGACCTCACCGGTCTGAAGACCGTGGGCGACTGCGTGCGCTATCTGTATAATAAGCTGAACTGAATCAATCAGGCAGCTGAAAAAGAAGGCCCCGTTGGTTGCAACGGGGTTTCCTTTTTCCGCTGCGGAAGGGAGAAAAAACATCATGCATACCCTGCAAGTACTGGAAAAAAAGCTGGGCTACACCTTCCGCTGCAAGGAGCAGCTTCAGGCGGCCCTGTACCACAGCTCCTACGCCAACGAGCACCGGTGCTGCGGCGTCAGCAGCAACGAGCGGCTGGAGTTTCTGGGGGACGCCGTGCTGGGTCTGGTCACGGCGGACTATCTGTATCACAAGCACCCGGACCTGCCGGAGGGAGACCTGACCCGGATGCGGGCGGCGCTGGTGTGCGAGGAGAGCCTGTATGAGGTGGCCCAGCGCCTGGGCCTGGGCAGTGAGCTGCGGCTGGGCAAGGGCGAGGAGGCCGGCGGCGGCCGGCAGCGGCCCTCCATCCTGGCCGACGCAACGGAGTCCGTGTTCGCGGCGGTGTACCTGGACGGCGGCATGGAAGCCGCCCGGGCCCTGATCCACCGGGTGCTGCTGGACAAGGAGCAGGAGGAGGCCGTGGAGGAGCGCCGCCGGGACTATAAGACGGAGCTTCAGGAGCTGGTCCAGCGCCGCAGCAACCAAACGCTGCACTACGAGATGATCGGCGCCACCGGCCCGGACCACGCCAGGCAGTTTACCTGCGCGGTGCTGCTCAACGGCGAAACCGCCGGTACCGGCACCGGCAGGAGTAAAAAAGAGGCCGAGCAGTCCGCTGCCCGAGCCGCGCTGGAGGCGCTGAAGGCTTGAGCGCACGGGAGAGCATAATACCCGTGTTCGTGCCGCATCTGGGCTGCCCGAACGACTGCGTGTTCTGCAATCAGAGACGCATCTCGGGCAGCCTTGTCCCCGCGTGCCCTGAGGACGTCGCGAGGGCGATAGAAAACGCCGCCGGCGTGACCCCGGAGGGGACGCGGCGGCAGCTTGCGTTTTACGGCGGCTCGTTCACGGCCATACCCGTGCAGGAACAGGAGGCTC
>OLQB01001941.1_pt1 | contig 14087 bp, 15 predicted proteins | sample 1672681 | NCBI WGS metagenome assembly OLQB01 (sample SAMEA3136713, study PRJEB25190) | human gut metagenome | reverse complement strand
CAACTTTTTAATGCAACAGCAACAGCGTTGAATTGCATATCGCAAATATGCTGTTTCGATAGGCACTATTTTTGAAAAATGCGATAAACAAAAAGACCACCGTTCTGCCCGCAGGAAATAAGGGCAGGACGGTGGTTTTTTGAACGGACTGTGAATTACAGCTCAGCCAGAGCGCGCTTGAGGTTCTGTGCGATCTGGTCAGGGCAGCTGGTGGGGCGGGGGCCGCAGGTGGTGCCTTCCATGCGGGCGATAGCGTCCTCAGCCTTCATGCCCTTGAGCAGGCGGCTGATGCCCTTCAGGTTGCCGTTGCAGCCGCCGATGACCTCGATGGACTCGATGGTGTGGTCATCGTTCAGCACGATGTGGGTCTCCTTGGAGCAGGTACCCTTGTTGGGGTAGCTGAAAGACTTGCTCATATTCAAACTTCCTCTCTTTATATCCGACTGACAGGCGAGCGGACTCGCATAGCATTTTTATTATATACTTGTCAGACGAGGAAGTCAATGTGACCCGGTCACAGAGCGCCGCCCCGACGCTTGCGGGCCAGTGCCTCGATGCGCGCGATCTGGTCGTCCTCGGTGACGCAGGCACCCACCGGGTGGGGTTTGCCGTGGTTCGCGCCGTGGAAGTCGCTGCCGCCAGTGACGATGAGGTCATGCTTCTTGCAGAGCTCAGCGCACTCGGCCATATCCTCGGGGCTGTTGCGGGGGTGATGCACCTCGATGCCGTCGATGGCCCCTTCAGCCACCAGCTCCCGCAGCAGAGGCATACTCTTGTACACCGTCGGGTGGGCGAACACCACCACGGCCCCAGCGGCCTTTGCCGTGGCCAGCACCTCCCGCACCGGAGGGTAAGTGGGGGAGTGGAGGCACTTGCCCCGCGGCTCCCAGCCGAACAACTCGTGATAAAGCCCGGTGTAGATGCCGTCGCACAGGCCCAGCTGCTGCAGCGCCTGCATGATGCCGCTCTTAAAGAGGACGCCGCTGTCCTGCGCATATTCCAGCGCCTGCTCGGTGCGGAACTGGGGGTACAGCGCCTCGATCTCCCGGCAGCTCTGCAGAGCGCACTCGTTGCGGCGCTGGCGCATGATGTCGCAGTGCCGGCGCAGGGCAGGGCAGTCGAGGTCGGGCCAGAAGGTCAGCAGATGGACGCGGTGGCTGCGCTCGAAGTCGTAGCCGGTGAGCTCGGCGGCGGGGATGAGCCGCACGCCGTCCTGCACCGGGTGGTCGTAGGCGTACTGGGCGCTGAGTGTGGTATCGTGGTCAGAAAGGGCCAGAGCGCTCAGCCCCAGCCGCGCTGCCATCAGGGGCAGGCGGTGGATGGGGACAGAGCCGTCAGAACAGGTGGAATGAGTATGAAGGTCGCCAGCCATAAGTTACTTTCCCTCGATTTTTACAGATTTCTGCGCCTAGTGTACCACAAAAATCATCGGGGAACAAGGGAGCCTTACACGGCTTTGCCGCCCACCGTGAGCGTGGAAGAACGGATGTGGTGGGTGAGAACGACTTCGGTATCCTCGCCGCCCATGGCCAGCAGTTCGTCCACCGAGAGGGTGGTGGAGCAGAGGATGGTCTGGAAGGTGATGGTGTCGATGCCTTCAGCCCGCAGCTGACGCAGGGTGGCCAGCGAGGCCCGGAGGGAGGCCGTGAACCGCCCGACGCGGAGGGAGAGGACGTTGTTGTCCCGGATGCTCGTGTAGGAGATGCGCTGGCCGTCCTTGTCGGTGACGACGAGGCCCGGGAAGACCGACTCCTGCACAGAGGCGTCCGCAGAGCCGCCGCCGGAAGAGGAGGGAACCGCAGGGACAGGGTCGGTGGGGAGGGTGATGTCGTTGCCCTCAGGGTCGTAGCGGGTGATGGAGCTGCCCTCAGCAAGGCCGGAGAACTCCTGCTCGATGCCGTTAGCGCCGATGGCCACGTTGTCTTTTCCGGCGGTGGCCGTAATGGTCACTTTGCCCTCGAGGGTGATGTCGGCATCTGCATTGCTTTCGCAGCCAGCACCGATGCCGGCGCCGCCAATAACGATTTTTTCCCCTTCATCTGTACCGCCGCCGACCGCATTGATGGTGGGACTGCCGTTCTCATTGCTCTTGATGGTGATTTGATTGCCATTGTTATCGCTGTTGTTTTCAGCGCCAGCACCGCCGCCTATGGCCGCGCCGCCTGCACCTCCGGTAGCGTTGACCTTGGTGTTGCCCTCGATGGTCACATTGCTGAGACCATAAATACCACCGCCGATGCCTGCGCCATAAGCGCCGCCCTGCACATTGTTGATTTTGGCATTATCCTTGATGACCACGTTGCCGTTGCCGATTTTATCGGGGGAACTAAATGCGCCGCCGCCGATGCCTGCCGCACCGTAGCCGCCGGTCGCATTCTCGATTTTTGCATTGCCGGAGATGGTCACATTGCCATCGCTGCCATTGCCGCCGCCAATGCCTGCACCGTACTTCGTGCTAGATGCATTTTTAATAACAGCGTCGCCGGTTATCGTAACGGTCGCACCGTTATAATAACCACCGCCGATGCCCGCAGCGCCATCACTGCCTGCGGCAGTGATGGTGCCGCCGCTGATGGTCACATTGCCGCTGCCGTTACAGCCGCCGCCGATGCCAGCGCCTAAATAACCGCCGGTTGCATTGATCTCGCCGCCGGTGATCTCTACCGTGCCGGTGCCGTAGGAACCACTGCCAATGCCTGCGCCCCAATCGTCACTGGTGGCCGTGATATTGCCGCCAGTGATTTTCACCTGAGCGTCATTGCTGCCAGCGCTGCCGATGCCAGCGCCTTTGAATCCACCGGCAGCCTCCAGACTGCCGTTATTATCTTTGTCCTGAATGGTCAGTTCGCCGCTGGTGTCAGTCTTGTTGTGCTCCAACCCGGCATGGCCAGCGCCGCTCTTCAGCTCGTTGTCGCCATCCAGCTCAATGGTGGTGTCACCTTTGCCGGTAACACTCACGGCGGCTTCGCTCCCTCTGCTGGCGTCGATGTTCACATCTTTGAGCGTGACCTCGACCTTATCGTTCTTACCGTTGGCGTCGATGGTCACGGTGTTGGAAGAAGCTTTGTCTTTGTCATGATTTGTGATGATGGTGCCGGTGTCGCCGTAGGTGGTCTCATTGTTCTGGGTGACATTGTTGCCGCTCTCGCCCGCCGAAATCGTAATGTCACCATCTTCGATGTACCATGTCCCTGCAAAGGCCGGGGCGGTAAAGGTGGTGAGCATTGCGGCGGTCAGGATAAACGCTGCTGCCCGCTGAGAGGCCGGACGGGGTGAATCGATCCCCCCCGTATGGAGAGGCCGACCCAGAACACGCATGGCAAGCTTACGATAAGAGAGCATACAAAAACCTCCTTTGGATGTTGAAAAAATATGGACGTTCGATTGATACAATTATAGCACTTCTGGGGAAGTGAGCAAGCAAACCTGCGTGAAATGCTGCTTTTCGTGCGTGAATGACAAAAAAACTATGAAAAACGCCGGGTTTTGCTTTTCTGCAGAAGGCATGGTATACTGGAAAAGAAAAATCCGCCAACCCGGCGGGAAAAAGGAGAAACGGAAACATGAAAACGAAATTTGGCATCGTGGGCTGTGGTTTCCTCGGCAATATCGTGGCCGATGCGTGGAAGAAGGGCCTGCTGGAAGACTACGAGCTGGTGGGTGTCACCAGCCGCACCTTCGCTTCGGCAGAGAAGACGGCGGCAAGCGTGGGTTGTGCGGCCTGCGCGGACGTGGATGCTCTGCTGGCGCTGGAGCCGGAGTACATCGTGGAAGCCGCTTCGGTGGAAGCGGTGCGCGCAATGGCCGTTCCGGTGCTGCGCCGGGGCGTGAACCTCGTGGTGCTGTCCATCGGTGCATTCGCCGACCTCGCGTTTTATGAAGAGGTCAAGCAGGCGGCCCGGGAGGGCGGCGCAAAGGTGCATCTGGCCAGCGGTGCCATCGGCGGCTTCGATGTGCTGCAGACCGTCACTCTCATGGCCGAGGCCCTGAAGCTGGACGAGAAGGCCGGCATCGAGACTCACACCGGTGCGAAGGGCTTCCGCAACACCCCCGTCTGGGCCGATCATCTGCTGACCGACACCGAGAAGACTACCGTCTTCACCGGCAGCGCCAAGGAAGCCATCGCAACCTTCCCGCGCCGGGTCAACGTCGCTGTGGCCACCTCGCTGGCCACCACCGGCCCCGACATCACCGGCGTGACCATGCACTCTGTACCCGGCTGGGTGGGCGACGACCACTGCATCACTGCCGAGATCGAGGGCGTGAAGGCCGTGGTGGACATCTGCTCGTCCACCAGCGCCATCGCCGGTTGGAGCGCCGTGGCGCTTCTGCGCAACCTCGCCTCGCCGGTCTGCTTCTATTAAAAAGGAGGGAGTCTCATGTTCAAGAAACTGGTAGCCATCGAGCCGGTCAGCCTCATCCCCACAGCAGAGGAAGCGCTGCATCAGTACGCCGAACAGGTCGAGCTTTACCGCGATATTCCCGCCGACGACGAAGAGATCGTTCGCCGCATCGGAGACGCTGACGCGGCGCTGTTGAGCTATACCTCCCGCATGGGCAAAAACGTCATCGAGCGCTGCCCGAACCTGCGCTACATCGGGATGTGCTGCAGCCTCTACTCGGAGGAAAGCGCCAATGTGGACATCGCCTTTGCCCGGGAAAAGGGCATCAAGGTGCTGGGCATCCGGGACTACGGCGACCGCGGCGTGGTGGAGTACGTTCTCCACGAGCTGACCGGCCTGCTCCACGGCTTCGGGATGCCGATGCTCCACGACGAGCCCGTGGAAATTTACGGCCTCAAGGTGGGTATCGTGGGTCTGGGCGTTTCGGGCCGGATGATCGCCGATGCACTGACCTTCCTCGGCGCGGACATCTCCTACTACAGCCGCAGCCATAAGCCCGACGCCGAGGCCGCAGGCATGAAGTATAAGCCGTTGGACGCTCTGCTCCGGGAGAGCGAAGTGGTCTTTACCTGTTTGAACAAGAATGTTCTGCTCCTGGGTGAGCCGGAGTTTGAGGCGCTGGGGGAGGGGAAAGTTCTTTTCAATACTTCCATCGGCCCCGGCTTTGACTCCGCCGCGCTGGAAAAGTGGCTGGATAAGCCCGGCACCCACTTCTTCTGTGATACCTACGCCGCCGCAGGCCCCGTCAGTGAGGGCTTTTTCCAGCGGCCCAATGTCCACAGCCCGGGTGTCTCGGCAGGCCGCACCAGGCAGGCTTTCGTTCTACTGAGCAAGAAGGTGCTGGCGAACATCGAGACGGCGCTGGGAGAATAAGCTATAACTTTTGAAAAGCCGCTGCATGGGAGACTGTGCGGCGGCAGACGACAACCCCATGAAGCTCATGAGCATTGCCATGAAGCCCCTGTGCTCTCCGCCGTTCCCGCTGGACTACATCGAGGAAATGACTGCCTTGATGGGCGGCGATGGACGGATGCGATAAGCCGCAACCAAAAACGAAAAGGTCGCTGTGCCGGAGAAGTGCTCTGCGGCACAGATGGAAAACTGGAAGAAACTGTGCCGGAGAAGGTATGAAAAAGTACAAAGATAGGGGAGAGTGCTTCGATGGACTATATCAGAGTTACCAAAGAAAACATCGACAGGGAACACATCTGTTGTGCCATGTCCGGCAAACAGAGCCTTGCCAAGAAAGAATGGCTCAAGCAGCGCTTTGAGGAGGGACTTGTTTTTTACCGCAGTGCAGAGCGCGGCAAATGCTTTATCGAGTACATCCCGGCAGAAAACGCATGGGTACCCATTGATGCAGCAGGCTGGCTTTATATCAACTGTCTGTGGGTCTCCGGTTCCTTGAAAGGTCACGGCTATTCCAGCGATCTGCTGGAAGAATGTCTTCGGGATGCCAAGGCGCAGGGCAAAAACGGCGTTTGCATTCTGTGTGCAGAGGGACGCAAACGGGAATTTCTCGCTGACCCCAAGTTTTTGACCCATAAGGGATTCAAGGTCTCAGACATCTCCGATTGCGGCATCAACCTCATGTATCTGCCCCTTGCAGAGAATGCCCGGCCGCCAAAATTCAAGGACTGTGCCAAGCATCCCAAGGTGGAGGAAAACGGCTTTGTCCTCTACTATACCGACCAGTGCCCCTACACCTATTATTGGGTGCCAAAGGTGCAGGAGGCTGCAAAGGAACATGGGATCCCGTTCAAAGCCGTTCACATCACCGAGAAAGAGACGGCACAGAATGTGCCCGCACCCGTCACAACATACGCGTTGTTCCGGGATGGGAAGTTTGTGACCCAGAGCATCCAGTCGGACAAGAAATTTTTGAAATTAGCGGCAGAATAATTGAATCAGGCCAGACGCCAGACGCTCAGACGCAGTGCAGCCCATAGAATGGGGGTGCGCTGCGTTTTTTGGAGGATTTTATATGGAAGAAATTGTTGTATATGTTCACGGAAAGGGCGGTTCGGCACAAGAGGCCGAGCATTATAAAGCCCTATTTCCTAATTGTGAAGTAATTGGTTTCGACTACCACGCACAATCTCCATGGGAAGCCACGGAGGAATTTTCCGGATTTTTTACGGCAGTGCAGAAACGCTGCGGGAAGCTCACACTGGTGGCAAATAGCATTGGTGCGTTTTTATCTTTGTCCTCGTTGAATGAGAAATTGGTGGATAACGCTTATTTTATTTCTCCAGTAGTCGATATGGAGCAACTGATTTGCAACATGATGCAATGGGCTGACGTCTCCGAAGCAGAACTTGCAGAGAAACTGGAAATTTCCACAACATTTGGAGAAACGCTGTCGTGGAAATATCTCTGCTACGTCCGAGAGCATCCGGTTTCATGGAAAATCCCTACCCGCATTTTGTATGGGGAAAAGGACGCTCTGACCTCCATGGAAACCATAAAAGCCTTTGCGGAAAAGAACAACGCAGAGCTGACCGTTATGCCGGGCGGAGAGCATTGGTTTCATACGAAAGAGCAGATGCAATTTTTAGATAACTGGATAAAGAATAGGAGACCCTGCAATGAAACAGAAAATAAGGACGGCTTCGATTGACAATATCATTTCGTAAGAGATCAGCTTACTGTTTGTGTTGTAGTTGGTTCATTGCAGTTTCAGCTTACAACAAAAAATGAGATAGACAACCCCTCTCGGGGAAGTCTATCTCATTTTTTTCGTTGGGGCTATTTTGCAATGGCCCCTTCATTTTTGCTTGTTTCCGGTGAAAGCTGCGGCGCGGGAATGTTCCATTCAGCGGGCCTTCTTGGGGCCGCTTTCGTCCGGGGCGCTGCCGCTGCCGGAGTTCAGGATCGCCACGAACTGCTGCAGCTGCTTGAGGGAGCTGACACCCAGTTTTTCGTAGATGTTCTTGTTGTGGAAGCGCAGGGTGCTGTCCTTGATGTCCAGCTGCTGCGCGATCTCCCGGGTGCGCAGCCCGGCGGCGTAGCCGTCAAAGATGCGGCGTTCGGTCTTGGTCAGGGTGGGGATGCCCGCCACAAAGGTCTGGAAGGCATCGGGCACCGACTCGTTGCGGCACACGTCCGCCAGCCGGGACAGCTCAGTCTGCATCTGCTGGCGTTCCAGCTGCAGCTCGTCCATCCGCCGCCGGGACTCCCGCCGGTCCTCCTCGAACTGCCGGAACGCCGGCGAGAGGATGCGACGGTGGAAGTTCATGCAGCAGAACACCACGAAAAAGGCGATGAACAGGCCGATGAGCAGCATCTGCAGATTGCCGGAAAAGACCAGTCTCCGGTAGTCTGCCATGGGGATGCACACCGCCAGCCGGTAGGACTGGCTCTCGCTCAGGCGGCACAGCTGGGAGATGCCCGCATAGGCGCTGTCGGGGCCGGTCAACTGGGTCAGCCCGCCGCCCATGCTGCGCAGCACCAGCGTGTTCCGGGGGGCATGGTAGTAGCCGCCGGTGGTGCCGCTGCTGAGGGCGGCATCGGCGGCAAGGCCGTCCCCCGCCGGGGCCAGCAGGCAGCTCAGCCGGTCAAAGCCGGTGGGCTGGGCAAAGTTCTGCTTGAAGTAGCTCTCGCTGATCTCAAAGCCGCACAGCCCGTACATCGTGCCGTCCCGCCCCCGCAGGGGCAGCAAAAACAACTGCACCTCCTCCGAGGTGCCGGGCAGCTCGAACCGCTCGGTCAGCGTGTAAGACTGGTACAGCGGGACGCTGCCGGGGGTCATCCAGCGGTCGTAGTCCGGGAACTGGTCGGTCTGGAACTCCATGCGCCACTTGCGGTGGGGCATCACGCTGTGGGCCTTGCCCACCTCCGCACTGCCCCGGTACAGCAGCAGGGGCACGGTGGGGGTGTCGGCACCGCTTTTCTGCACATACAGCCCGGCGCGGGAATGCTCTGCTCCCTCCATACGGGTGTTGACGGTGGCATCCAGCAGCACAAAAGCGCCGGAACAGCCGGTCTGGCGCAGACGGCGGCACAGCGGCTCGATCATTTTCTCCTCCAGCGCGTTCAGCACCTCGGGGGAGTCGTTCAGCTGGGCAAAGGACATCTGCCGCAGAGCAAGCTCCTTGTCAACCTCTGCGCTCATGTCCTCGGACAGGTTCACGCCCATGACCGCCAGCTGGTCAAAATAGCGCTCCATATCGTTCTGGAACACCGAAAACTGGATCTGCAGACTGCGGCTGATGTCCTTTTTGGTGTTGTGCAGGCTGGCAAACAGGAACAGCGCCGCACCAAAAGTCAACACCAGCAGCACCACCAGCAGCAGGCAGGCCCACAGCAGCCGGCTGCTCATGGGGCTTTGGCGGATCTTTTCACGGTGCCGGTCAACAAAGTGCATCAAAGTCCCTCCTTTCCGGCTGAGCGGCAGGCTCAGGCATTGTCACACAGCAGCTGCCATGTTTCCTCGGCAAGGGCTTCCAGCGTTTCGCCGTCCGCAAGGCGCTGGGGGTAGTCCTTCTGGCGCTGGCGCAGGCTGTCGTACAAGGCTTTGGCCTTGGCGTGGTACCCCACGATGCCCGGTTCGGACAGGGGGGTGTTCTGGATGCGCATTTCGTTGTAGACGTCGTACAGCCGCTGATAGCTCTGCTGCTCAAAGGGATAGTCCGCAATGGCGTCAAAGGCGGCGCTGGACACCGGCATGTAGCCGGTATCGGCGGCAAATTCCAGATTGCGCTGCTGTTCGGTGAGCCAGCGCAGGAACACGGCGGCGGCTTCGGCTTTCTGGTCGGTGGTCTTGAAGGCGCACAGGCCCACACCGGCCTGCGGCATCAGGGGCGTGGCGGTGCCTGCGGCGTGGGGCAGGGGAGCCAGCAGCAGGTCGGTGGGCTCGGTGGTGTTGTCCGGGTAGGTGACGAAATCATTGTAGTAAAGGATGGCCGCAGAGCTGCCAAGGCCCGCCAGCGTCTCGCCGGTCATCACCTGCGTGTTGGAGTACAGGTCCGAGATCAGAATATCGCCCTGCACCAGCGCCCGGGCAAACTCCATCCACGAAGCGCGGAAGGTCTCGTTGGTCAGATCGTACCAACTGCCCTTGTACAGCTCGCCGCTGCCCTGCTCCAGCGCGTTCAGCTCCACCAGACGCAGGGGGTAATCCAGCGCGCAGAAGGGCTTGCCCTGCGACCACTGCCGGTAGGCACCCGCCATTTCAAAAAAGCCGTCCCATGTGGCAAGGGTGGAAAGCTGCGCCCCGGTGTCCGCCGCAAACCGGGCGTACTGGGAGCCGTTCAAAAAGATGAGCTGGGTGGATTTGGACACCGGGAACACCACCTGCTTCCCGTCAATGATGCCGTCCTGCACAAAGCCGGGCACATAGGCCGCCATGTCCTCGGCGGTGAACCAGTCGTTTCAGTCCACAAGGTTCTCAATGCCCAGAGCGCTGGCGTCCGCGGAATGGGCCGAGAACAGGTCCGGCAGGTCCAGCGCGCCGGGCTTGCCGGCCTTGGCGTCCTGCAGCTGGCCGCCGATGGCGGCACTGTTGGTCATGTTGGTCACGTTGAGCAGGATGCCCTTCTCTCTGCCCACCGTGTCGTTGAACTCGGTCAGCAGGCGGTTCATGGGCGAGTCGGCCTGTTCGCCGTACACATGCCAGATGCTGAGCATGGTGGGGTCCTTGGGCGAGAGCAGGGTCTTGCTGCCGCCGCAGCCCGCAAGCGCCAGACCGGGGACAAGCGCCGTAAGCTTTAAAAATGTCCTTCGTTCCATTTTTCATGATTCCTTTCCACACATTGCAGCCAGAGGGGGAAAACCGGCACAGGCAGGGCTGCAGCTGCCTGTTTTGGTGGGAAACTCCCCCAAAATCCCCCCAATTTTGGGCTTTTTGGGGGGATTTTTTGAGGGGGAAGCCCCAAACCCCAAAAATTTTTTTGGAATTGCCCCCCAAAAACGGCTTTTCTGAGGGGGCAATTTTTTTCCGGGTATGATACAGTACAAACAGAAGATGTCCCGCGCCGGTGCAGAAAGCCTGTCACTGTGCACAAAACGCGTCAACAGGCATCTGCGGATTCTATTCATAAGAATAGCATAAGATGGAGCGGACTGCAAGTGCAGAGAATACCCAAACCAGAGCCCCCTAAAAAGCAGAGGGGACAAACAGAAAGGAGCACCCCCATGAAAGAGATGAACAGACGCGAATTCCTCACCCTTACCGGCGCAGCCGTTGTAGCGCTCTCGCTGGCAGGCTGCGGCGGGCCCTCCGCACCTCCCGCACCTCCCGCACCTCCGGCCTCTGAGAGCAAAGAGCTGGCCCTGTTCAGAGCCATCAACGAGGTCTGGTATGAAGTCAACAGAGAAGTAGTCCCCAATCCCAAACTTGATATCTGCAAGTCTGTGGTCTACTGTCAGGAGGCTGCCGACCTCGCAAAGTTTACAGCCAGCCCCTTTGAAACCTATGAACCTGAAGTAGACGAAGAGGATTACCGCAAATGGAACTTGCCTGATGATGTATTCCACGAGTACCAACTCCGTGAGTCTGAAATGATAGAGGAAATCAGGAAAAAATATGGAGGCGGAAGCTATCGGGGAACTGCGGGAGTTTCTAACTACACCCATGACGGTCTGCAATTAAATCAACTGTATCCTCGTAGTCCGAGCGAGGTCAGGGAGTTTGTGCGGTATCTGGCCGGGCATGGACTGGCGAGTCCGCATCCCGAGCAGTGGATGATCGGGCTCTACTGCCCCACCATTAAGGGCAAGACCTATACGGTGGCGGTAATGGTAAACTTTGCACCGATCTGAAGCGGGGCAGAGATGCACGGACTTCCCGCAAGTTGCGAACCGTAAACTATAATATATTGTATCGAAAGGAGCACCCCCATGAAAGAGATGAACCGACGCGAATTCCTCACCCTTACCGGCGCAGCCGTTGTGGCACTCTCGCTGGCAGGCTGCGGTGGACCCTCCGCACCTCCCGCACCCGCAGCACCCACCGGCAAGGAAGCCAAGGTGCTGGAAGCCATCAAAAAATACCGCGCAGCAGCCGGGGTGAAGGAACCACTCGCACTGGATAACGGTCTGAAGTCCGCAGCTGAACTTGTGGTGAAGATTGCAAAGGGCGAAATGAAATTTGACGAGGAAGCCATGAAAGCGCTTGCTAAGGCAGAAGTCGGCTATGATGGAGTTTGCGCCCCGATCGGCATAGCTTTTGATAAGGATACAGGCAATATGATGCCGGTATGTGTATACTCGGAGGACGCAGAGAAAATGGCACAAAACCTTTCGCTTCAGCTGGACGAAGGCGCTAAGGCAAGTCTGAGCTCGCCTGCAATCACGCTGGTGAACATTAAGACGTTCGAGCTCAGCGGCGTGACCTACTGGGTCGCACTGATTGCCGAAAGCAAAAAGTAACCCCTTAACCACAACAATTCCCATTTAACCCCCTGTTTGCCCCGGGCACACTCCCCCTGTGTCCGGGGCTTTATAGAAAGGAGCACCCCCATGAAACGATATGACCGACGGACTTTCCTGAAGCTCTCCGGCGCATCGGCGGTGATGCTGGCGTTGGCAGCCTGTGACGATAGCTGCCCCTCCGGCTCCACAAGTTCCGGCTCTGCCACGGAAACTCCTCCCTCGCCGCCGATCCCTGTGATCCGGGACGGGCAAAAGATTTTGACCATCTTCAACGCAGAACTGGCCCGGCGAAAGGTGGAGAACATCAAGTTCGAGTACAGCAAGGGTCTGGAGCACGCCATTCAGGCAGATGTGCAGATGTTTGTGGATAACGGCAGCCCGGAGTTCCCGTCGGACGAAGGGCTCAGGCTGCGGATGGAGGGCGACTATGCCGCAAAGATGTGGGAAGGTCTGAACGAAGCTGGTTACAGTGCCGGCTCCACAGCCATCTTCCGTATGCTCGATCAGTACCGGGTAGGCGTGGATTTTGACCACGAAGGAAAGCACCTTTACAGCATGGATCGCCTTTCCCCCGCCACAGAGGCCCAGTTCCAGCAATTGGTGGATGAACTGATCAAGGACTACGGCGGTGTGCCGGGGCTTCATGAGGACGACCCGGTGGTGAATAAGGTAGGCATCACTGTGGTGGATATCAACGACAAGACCTATTGGGCCGCCTACATCATCGACAAGTGGCAAGGCATAGGAGACGGCTGAGCCATACCATAGAAAAGGAGCCTACTATGAAATACCAACGCTTTGCGGCCCTTGTGCTGGCTGCGGCCCTGCTGCTGACCGGCTGCGGCGGCACCCAGAGCAGCCCCAGCGCCGCTGCCGACCAAAGCTCCGACAGCAGCCGAAGCACCCCCGGCGCGGTGGCGCAGGCCGCCCAGAAGGAGCGCATCACCGACCAGTTCACGCTGGAAAAGAACGTTTCGGGCGTGTGGGGGGAGGAAGCGGTGCAGTGCATTTCCGTCCATGTGCCCAAGCTGGAATGCGACAGCCCGGATGCCGCCTACATCAACGATGAGCTGAACGCCATCTATGCGGCGGATTTCCGGGAGTTCGAGAACAGCGAGGAGGCCGGGCAGCCGGGCGGCGAGTACCCGCAGATCGGTGTAGGCTGGGATGCCTACTGGTACGGCGACTGCGTCAGTCTGGTGGTGCGCAGCCGCTACGGCGGCACCGCCCCGTGGCGTTACAGCGGCTGGTGCTTCGATTTTGCCAGCGGCCGGCAGCTCACCGTGGCCGAGATGCTGCAGCGCATGGGTCTGGACCCGGACATCGTGCAGCAGCAGGTGCAGCGGCAGGCCATGCAGGCCTTTGACCGGGAGATGGCGCAGGGCGCGTATTACGAGGGCCTGCGTCTCGGCGGAGAGCTTTCGCAAATGCGGATGGATACGCTGGAATACAATGAACTGGAAAACCTGTGCCTGCTTTTGCCACAGCAGGATCAACTGGTGCTCCGGGGTAAGTACAGCTGCGAAGAAGGCTGGCAGCAGCTGGATATGGAGCTCTCGCTGCCCACCGCCGACACCCCGGTGCTGACCGACACCTACGACGGTGTGCAGGTGCAGCTGAAGGGAACGCAGGCCACCATCACCCTGAGCCCCGCGCCAAAGACCGACCAATGGGGAGACATTGGCATCCGGGTGGAACAGGAGCACAGCTACCCCATCCTTGGCGCTTATAACGAATATGTGGACGTGTGTATCGGGGAGCAGGAGGACGGCTTCTTCCGCCCGGTGGTCTATCTGTTGACCAAAGACGGCGTGGTGGAGTATGTGGACGTGCTGCGCTGCCTGCTGTACGGGGATGCCATGGTCTGCCAGGATCCCATCTACATTGCCAACAACGGCACTGCGCTGGAACGCAGCGGCAGCGAGGTGAACCTGCGCCGGGCGGATGGCTCTGTGCTGGAGCTGGCTCCCCTGTCGGCAGAGTGGAGCGCGCAGGAGATCCCCTATTCCGTCACCGGCTCCTACAACTACACCGCCGAAACCGGCTGGAACTGGCTGGACCTGACCAGCGATGGCAGCGTTCAGCTGGGCGTGCAGGACAACAGCTGCATCTATCGGGGCGACGCCGCGTATCTGGGCGTGGTGCCCGAGGGCGTGGTGCTGGGCATCGCTGCCGATGAGGAGCTCGAATTTGTGGCGGCGTTCAAGAACGACCTGTACAACGAGAACCTGACCCTGACCATGATCGCCGGGCAAAACCCCTTTGCCGAGGGCGAGACCCAGCTGCAAATGACCCGCAGCTACGACTGAG
>OLQB01001934.1_pt1 | contig 14112 bp, 11 predicted proteins | sample 1672681 | NCBI WGS metagenome assembly OLQB01 (sample SAMEA3136713, study PRJEB25190) | human gut metagenome | reverse complement strand
CAGAAATCTTTTCCTCCAATGGACTGATAATTCACGCGGTGATGGATCCCCTATCAGAGATGCTGACGTTTATGCAAAAAATATTACTATAATTTCTGATTTCGTCGGAAATCAATGGACAGATAAGGGAGTTATAAGCGATAATGCTACGAATATTAATGCGTCTGAAGACATTAATATTACGACTTATAATGATGGCGTATTCACTGAGGGTAAGGGTACAACGAATATAAATGGATTTAAAAATCTAAATATTACATCCAGATCAGGTTTCGGTTTGGTAGATAACGGCAATGGAATTACTATTGAAGGTGGAGATCAGAGCGTCGTCTCTATTAAATCTGAGTATAGAACACGTTCTTTTTGGGGATTTGAAATGCAAGTTTCCCGCCCTGCCATAGGTAGTCATTATCTCTCTGAGAACTATGGTAACGGTATATCCATCAAATCTGGCACGATAAAATTGGACTCTGTGAAAAACTATTCCATTTATGCAGGAAATGGAAGGAAAGGAAGATTTGAAGTCAACCTCGCTGCGTCAGAGATAGATATTACTGGAACCATTTATGGAGCAGGAGGAAATATCACCATTACTCCCAGAACGGACGGGATCATGAAGATTTCACCATCGGACCAAGCGGAAGGCAGGACACTAAAGGATAATAGTATTTTACTCACCAATGGTTCCACTTTAACTATCAATAAAGATTCTGCCGAACTTAAGAAGATGCAGATCACCGGAAAAATAGACGTGAGTGGAGAAGGGTCGTCTCTCCTGGCAAATATGACTGGCGATAGCTCTATTTCATCAAGAGAAGGCAGTTCCTCCACTGTCGCGATCGAAGCGAGTAAAGGCGGGAAGGTGGAACTCAATATGAGCGGCGCAAACTCGTCCATCTCGGGCGATGTGAAGACCGGCACTGGGCAAAACGCGTCCATCACCGCTAACCTTTCAGGCGGGAGCAGCCGTTTAACCGGCAATGCAGAAGCAGTCGGAGATTTTTCTGGAAACAATACGATTAATCTGAGCCTTTCAGGCGACAACGCACAACAGTTGGGAAATCTGAAAGCCGAAGGAAGTAACACGCTGAAAGCAGTCTACTCCGGCAGGAATTCCTCACTGACGGGCACATCGGATTACACCGCGGACAACAAAGGAATCATGAATCTTTCCTTCACTAACCAGTCTGTCATGAACGGAGACATACTCAATGGCGTGAAGGTATATGAAGACAATGCGTCCCAGTCTTCGTTCGCGGGACAGCTGACAGCCAATTTCGATCAGTCATCCTGGAACGGTAACCTCAGCAACCAGGGCGGCACCGCGGATGTTACGCTCCACAGAGGAAGCGTCTGGACCGGTAAATCGTCCATGTCCGGAGCAGACTCGGTTACAAATGTTTCCGTAAATGAAGGCTCCACCTGGAAAGTGACCGCGGACAGTGATGTCTCCACCCTGAAGCTTTCCGGCGGCACAGTTGATCTGGAAGGCGCCGCCCATCAGATAAAGATCGGCCACCTTTCCGCTGACGGGACTCCGGGCACCTTCCGCATGGATCTGACGTATCACGACAATCAGCTCTCAACATATGAAAACGCAGAGGACAGCGATTTCCTGTATGTGGGAGGCGGCGAAGGGCAGACGTTCCGCGTTGAAGCGGCAGACAAATCCAGCCTCAACGGCATGAGAGATGGCGACAAACTGTATTTCGCCAGAACCGCCAGCGACGCCGCCGCGTTTGACGTCGATCATAAAGTGCTGATCCGCAACCCGGATAAGATTTACAACAAGGTGTTCCGCGTAAAGACGGAAGCAGTCACTTCCGAAGCCGCGGCCGGTGACAACACGAACACAGCAGCTTCCTCCGGATCCGTGACCGGTGACAGCGCGGACACCGCCGCTCCTGCAAAAGCCGCGGCCGGCGCCAGAGCGAAGATTGCTACTGCCTCTATGGCCGCTGCCAGTGCCGAAGAGGGCGCAGCCGCTTCCTCCGGGACCGCTGCCAGCGCCGGTGAAGGCACAGCCGCTTCTTCTGAGGCCGGAGCCAGCGGCAGTGAAAACACAACAGCCTCCTCAGAAAACAATGAGGACGCCTGGTATCTGACGCCTGAAACCACGGCCGTTGACAACCCTCTCAATCCCAGCGACAACGCCTTCATCCCGAACGCCAACGCCTATGTCCCCGGATCGGCGCATAACGCCGCCGCATCCATCTGGCGTGACAACGACACGCTGCTGAAGCGTCTCGGCGAACTGCGCTGGAGCAAAAATAACGACGGCGCCTGGGGCAGAGTCATCAACAGAAGGCTCGCCAGAAGCGGAACCCAGGCCTTCGACGTCAGCATGAACACGCTTCAGCTCGGCTACGACAGAAGGATCCCGCTCTCCTTCGGTGATATTTTCGTCGGCGGCGCCATTGAGCACAGCCGGGGCACCGAAAAGTACGATGACGGCGACGGCAGCGTGTATATGACGGACGGCGCGCTCTACGGCACGTTCAAAGGCAGAAGCGGCGACTACGTCGATGTCGTCACCAAAGCCGGCAAGCTGTTCACGCATTACTCCTCGGACTTCGGAGATGGCGGCGATTTCGAGAACTGGGGCTTCAGCGCCAGCGCCGAGTACGGCCACAAGTTCGACCTTGGCTGGTCCTGGTCCGTGGAACCGCAGGCGCAGATCAAATACAGCTACCTCTGGGGCGACGATTACACCTCTGACAACGGAGCGAAAATCTACCAGGACGACATGGACAGCCTCGTGGGCCGTCTCGGTCTTCTGGTGGCCAAGGAATTCGGGACGGGCACGGAAAATCCGGTCCGGGTTTACGCCAAGGGTTCCGTCCTGCATGAGTTCCTGGGCGACAGGGACGAAACGCTCTACCAGGACGTCGCGATGCATGACAGCACGGACCTTGCCGGTACGTGGTACAGCGCGGGCGTCGGCGCAAACGTCGGCCTCTCTGAGAACTGCTCCCTCTACGTTGACGCGGAGGAGGACTTCGGGACGGACATCAAAGTCCAGTACCGCATCCAGGGCGGCTTCCGTTTCGAGTTCTAACTGAACCGGTACATTCCCTGATTTAACCAGAAAACGCCCCGGCGCATAAAACAGTGCGCCAGGGCGTTTTTTTCTGATGTCAGAATTGCTGGGACGGACAGTTGCCTCAGGGTAAAAAGACTTTCTCCTTTTAAGAGGCAGCGTTCTGTTCCAGAGCTAGTTCGAAGACCTGTACAGCGTCCCCCAGGCGTTTTCCTCGCCTATGGTGGTGGGCTCCCTGTGCCCGGGGTACACTTTCGTGTCATCCGGCAGCGTGAGGAGCCTGTCAGCTATGGCAGCACGCAGGGCCTCATCGGACTGCAGGGGCATGATATCGGTAAAACCGATCTGATGGTGGAAGAGCGTGTCCCCGGAAAGAAGGATTTTCTGGGACGGGAAATGATAGCAGAACGAGCCCCCAAAAAATGTGCGAAAAACTCTGGACGTTATCCACTGATGGTCTGATCGAAATTTTTCGCACCGTCGCAGAGGACTTCCCTGTTGTCGATATTCTGCTGTCCGGCAAAGACGGGAAGGCCTGTCTTTTTCTGCCAGGCTGCGTATCCGGTCACGTGATCGAAATGAAGGTGTGTGCAGAGGAGCGCCTTCAGAGTCAGGCCATTCTCCGCCATGACTTTTTCCACTTCCGCCGTAACGTCCGGCGGATCCACAAGAACGGCGTCCGCGTCCTGCCACACGAGGTAGGCGTTGGTGTTCAAAACGCCGTAAACAAACGAACGTATCATTGTCATCTCCCTGCCGGGTCTCATGTCCGGCCGGCCTGAAAACATCATTCTGGAAAAACAGGCTATTCAAAAGGAAAATCGACAGTGGAGAAACAGGAAGTCAGAAAACCAGCCAGGGCGTCGGCGCCCGAAGTGGCCCCGAATCCGATGACCTTTTCCGCGAGTTCCTGAAGCTCCTCATCTGAGAGCCCCCCGACGACAGCAGCTCTCGCTAGGTCGGCGATGTATTCCGAAAAATTCCCGGCAAGCGCCTTCCGAAGAAAGGCCTGCGCCACGATGCCGGTCTCCCCGGCGTAGGGAAGAAGGAGAGAGGCAAAAGAAAGGACACCGGAATCACGGCTTCCGCCAAGTGACTGGGCGAAACGGCCGGCCAGGTAGCCTCCGAGGAAATCATCTCCTGCTGGCGTGAGCCCGGGGCCGAGACCTATGAGATGGCGCGCGGCCTCAGCCTCTCCGGCTGTATCGCGGGCGCACCTGGCGCGCACCATGGCAGCTGCGGCCTCTCCGGCGCAGCCCAGGATGACATCGTTGCGGACTGAAGAATGATAGGGAGCGAAGAGACGCAGGAACCCCGGGAGCTTCTTTCTGCGCACGAATCTCCAGAGCCCGAGCCGGACGTCTTCGCGGACCGGCCCGCCAGGAGGCAGACTACCTCCATCCCAGACCCGGGCACTGGAAAAATCCACACGCAGACATCCTTCCACGGTGAGAATCTGCCCGTCAAAAGAGCACGGGGCACCGATGCTGATAAATTTTTCAAAAGGCGTGGGGAGTTCCTCGACGCGGCAGCCCCAGGACGCCATGGGAAGCCCGGGAGCGAGCACGACGCAAAGCGTCCTCTCCCCGTTTTCCAGGGGAAACTCAAGATTGAGCGCACGGCGGAAGACAGACTGCACAACGCCGCGGGATCCAATGGGCGGGAGGCTCGTGCCTTTCGACTCCGCCTGGAGGACGTCCGGACCGGTTGTGAGAGACACAGCACTACCCTCTCATCGCTTCGCGCTTCGCCTTGTTGGCGGCGAGAATATCCAGGGCCTTCTTCAGTTCCTGGTCGGCCATGCAGGTTCCGGCACCGTAATAGTGCAGTACCTCGGCCGAAAGGTTCAGGACATCGGGATCGTCCCTGCGCCGCGGACGGGGCAGTTCCACATGAATGATCTTCTTTATGCTCGAGGGAACCGGATTGATGACCACGATGTAGTCGCTCAGGAAGACGGCTTCCTCCACTTCATGCGTCACGAACAGGATGGTTTCGCGCAGTTTGGCCCACAGCTGCAGGAAGAAGCACTGCAGGCCGGTCCTCGTCTGATAGTCGAGAGCGCTGAAGGGCTCGTCCATGAGAATGATGTCAGGCGCCGTCACGAGCGTGCGCGCGATGGCTACTTTCTGACGCATGCCGCCCGAGAGCTCGCGCGGATAATGATTGAGGTAGTTGCCGAGACCAAAGGCCCTGAGGTACGCGGTAGCGAGTTCTTTCCGTTCAGGGGCAGGCATGCCCTGTATTTCGAGACCAAAAGCGGTGTTCTGCAACGCTGTCAGCCAGGGAAAAAGATTGATTTCCTGGCTCACCAGCCCCACACGGCCGAGACGCGGAATCTTTTTGCCATCGATGAGAATCTCGCCGGAATCGGGCTCCTCCATGCCGGAAATGCTGCGCAGAAGCGTGCTCTTGCCACAGCCGTTGCCACCAAGCAGAGTGACAAAGCTCCCCTTCGGGACATGCAGGGTGATATCTTCGATGATGGTCTTGCGGCCTTTTCCGTCAGACGTCGGATAGCTTTTGGAAACGTGATTCAGCGTCAGATCAGATGCCATGACTTATACCCTGTGGAGGAGACGCCTGGAGGTGTAGCAGAGCAGCCTCTCCAGGAAAATGCCGATGATGCCGATGACAACCATGCCGGCGATGATGAGATCAAGACGCTGCAGGTCACGGGCCGTCATGATCATATACCCGAGGCCGTAGCCGTCCTGGGTACCGGTAAATTCGGCGGCAACCAGGGTCATCCAGGCCACGCTCATGCCAAGGCGCACGCCGGTGAGGGCGCTCGGGAGAGCCGCGGGAAGCAACACCTTGAACCAGATCTGTCGTTTGTTCGCCCCGAGCACCTCGGCCGCGCCAACGAGCCCGACAGGCGCGTTCAAGACACCGGATATGGTGTTGACGAGGATGGGGAAGAACGAGCCAAGAAAAATGATGAAACAGGCGGAAGGAAAGCCAATGCCGAACCAGAGCATGGAAAGAGGTATCCACGCGAGGGGCGGCACCGGCCGCAGGAATTCAAAGAAAGGACCGAGAACGGCACGTGCCGCGTGACTTCCTCCAATGAGGACGCCAAGCGGCAGCGCCAGCACAAGGGCGGAAAGAAATCCGGCAGCCACCAGCTTGAGGCTGTAGAAAATGTGCAGATGCAGCACATATCCCGGAGGAAGCCCTTCAGACTCGAGCTCATAAAGACCCCGGATAACATCAAGCGGAGACACAAGCCTGTCGGCAGGAATGAGCCCCCAGGAGCAGAAGGCCTGCCATAGGAGAATCAGACAGGCGGGGCATATCCAGTGGAAAGGCTTACCGGATTTCTTCTTTGCCATTACTTTACCAGAGACTTGATGAACTGCCCGGTGAAGGCGGTTTCATCCGGAACGTTGATAAGCTTGAAAGCGTTGAGGAAGTTCACGTATTCCTTTTCCTGCTCAACAGCCGGAACAGCCGTGTAGGCCACGTGCGAAAAAGCTTCGCGCACGGTCTTCTCATCCATGCCGGTATGCTTCACGGCGATGGCGATGGCTTCGTCAGGATGCTCGGAAATGAACTTCATGGCAGCCTCATGGGCCTTCACGACCTTGGCTGCCTCGCCGCTCGCGATGGCTTTGTCAGAAGCCACCAGGCCGCAGCAGGGATGGCCGGGCCACATATCGGAGGAATCAGCGAGGATACGGCCCTGACCGCTCACAACAGCTCTGGCCGGGAAAGGCTGCCAGGCGATGAACGCGTCAATCTGACCGCGGCTCAGGGCAGTGGCCATTTCGGAAGGAGAAATGGTGATGAAGGTGACGTCCGTGGGGGCGAGGCCGGCTTTCCTGAAGCTGCGGCGCACGAGGAAATCCTGCACGGTGCCGTTACCGGGAACGGCGATGCGCTTGCCCTTCATTTCGGCAAGGCTCTTCAGCGGGGAATTGGGAGCCACGACCACGGCAGAACCGCCGGTGTTGACCTGAGCCACGAGATGGATGTTTTTCATGCCCCGAGCAAAGGCGATGGTGGACGGAGCCTCACCGACATATCCCATATCAATGGAGTCGGACTTGAAGGCTGTCATGAGTTCGGGACCAGCATGAAAAGCACCGGCGACCTTCACATCCACGCCTTCCTTCACAAAGAGCCCTTTATCGAGGGCAACCCAGAGAGGAAGATGGTGCAGGTCGTTCTGAAGGTAGGCCATGCGCACGGCAGCCTGGCTTTCCGGCACGGCCGTGAACTGTGCCAGCGCGAATGCCGCGCAGAAGAAGAGAACGACACCTAGAAATTTTTTCATACATACTCCTATGACTGAACGCCACGTGGAAAGAGCAGACAGACCCTGCCGCTGCGCATCCAGGGCTTCATCGAATGTAATGTCCCCAGAGCGAGATTTTTTTCGCAGAGGGCACGGTTTTCGGGGCACGGTTCATAACCGGCGCTTTTCCACGCATGTTCCAGGGCGTCAGCGGAAGGGCAGGCCGTGGTCTGGATGAAAAAGAGGGGGGCGCCGTACCGGGCAGCGCCGGAGAAAAGCTCTCCGAGGCTGAAGGGAGTAAGGTAATCAACAATATTGCTCAGATGGACAAAATCGTAACCGCCCTGCCCCACGCGGGCTACCATGTCGCCGGTCACGCCGTGGACACGGTCGAGCCCCTCACGCACACGGGCAAGGTGTTCATCGTCAAAAAAGAAGCGGACGCGGAAGAAACTGCGCATCGCGGAGATGACATTCTCAAAGCTGTAATGGCTTCCGCGCCTCGCATAAAAGGCATTCAGTTCGGGAAGAATGGCGGACTTCAGCCACTCCCGGAGTTCCCGGGACGTCTTCGCGCCCCGCACGGTCTCACAGAGTTTTTCCAGGTAGGTCTTCTGGAAAGGCGAAAGATCAACACATTCGATCCGCGCGTCCCCGGGAAGGGATGGGATCATATCGAGAGCGAGCATCCCCGAGCCCGTGACAAAAAGAGGTCTGTGCGGGGGAACAGGAAGGAGGGAGAGGACGTCTCTCGCGACCTCTGCGTCCTCATTGGGGAGATAAAAGCGGGTCTCCCCCTCCCAGTCAGGAGCGCCGTTCATGAGCGGCGCTCCCCAAAGCCGATAAACGGCTGTTTCCCCCAGTCTTGCAGCAGGGCGGAACGCCCGCCCTGCTGCACAATCTGCTCGGGCAGGATGATGCAAAGCATCCCTTCACGCATTTCATAATCCCGCAAGTTGATGTTCAGCTTGCACCAGCCTTTCCGGCAGACGGCAAAGCAGGCAGCGTTCAGACGCGTTGGATATGGCGTGAAAGGGATGTACCTTATATCATCGAAAATAGCGAAATCATTGCCGATAAAGTCAATCATGGGCAGGTGTTGTATACCGGAGATATCAACGTTGCGTATCTGTTTTGTATTCATTATTCATGCGCTTTGCCGGCAAATATAGGATTATTCACGGAATTATTGGTTTAAAAATCGTGAATGTTGTCCTAATTCATTATTTTAAAGCCGATGAAGAAGGTACGCGGCTGCGTGGGACCGTAGAAATAACCGGCATCGCGGAACTCGCCCTTATCCAAGTCTTTCTGGAAGCTGTTGAATATATTCTGCACACCGGTGTTCAGTTGGAACTTGATGTGGTCGTGCAGCACGAAGGTATAGTTCAGCTTCAGGTTGAGGTCGAAGAACTGGGGCGTGGTCTCCATGCGGTCTTCCGCGATGTACCCGGCATAGTGCGGTACAATCATCTTGCCCGTATACGTGCCGGAGAGGGAGAAGTCGAAATTCTTCAGCGGAGCGGACGAGAAGGTGAAGTAGCCGTAATAGTCGGGCGTACGGGGCATGCGCTTGGTGGTCAGGTCCTTGCCGTCCACCTGTGTCCAGACTTCCTCGCGGGTGTAGCGGCTGCGCTGCGCGGTAAAGCCCAACTGGAGCTGCGCTTCCTTGCCGTGAGCAATCTTGGCGTCGAGGTTGGCGCCGTACACGCGGGCGCCGTTGCCGTTGCGGCGTTCCTTGATTACATCGCCCACATCGTTTTTGCCGATGTCCTCGAGCACGAATACGTGGCGCAGGTCGGTATAGAAACCCTCTACAAGGATGTTCGCCTGCCAGTGCCCCAGGTGGGCGGTCCAGTCCACCGAACCGCTGTAACTGTTGGAACGCTCCTCGCGCAGGTTATCCGCCAGCTTGATTTGCACGCCTTCGCCGCCTACTGCGGTAACGTGCAGGTCTTCATCGTAGGCCTGTGGGGCGCGGAAACCAGTGGAGTACGTCAGACGCGCCTGGAAGTCCTCGGTAGGCTTATAAAGCAGGTTGACGCGGGGACTGAATATCAGTTTGTCTATCAGGTTGTGCTTGTCCAGGCGGGCGCCGACGAGCATGGTCAGTACGTTCATCTTCCACTCGTTCTGCACGAAAGCGCTGGCGATGCGCACATCCTGCTGCATATCGCGGTGATAGCCCGTCATGACATCGTGCAGGGAGTTGTTCTGATACTCCAATCCGCCCGTGAAGGTGGCGGGGGCGAAAAGGCAGTTATTCATGTTGCCCACGTACATGCCGCCTGCCACCCACGTCAGGTCGTCCGTCTTGCCGTAGGCGTTCATGTCCTTCTGTGCGCCGTAGTAGCTGTTGCGGTCGGTGTGCTGGATGGAGCCGTACAAGGAGATTTTATGCTTATACTCGCGCCAGAAGAGGTCGTAACTCAGTCCGCCGCTGTTAATAATGTGCTTGGTCTGCTCGGTGATGTCCGCCTCGTGGGGCTGAAGGTCGAACTTGTTGCCGCCGCGGCGGAACTCGTTGGTGGTGTGATACTCCAGGTTGATACGGCTGAAATGCGTGGGACGGTAGTAGGCGCGGAAGCCGAAGGTGTTCATGTTCAGCTTGCCCAGTTCGGAGAAACCGTCGCCGTCACGGTCGTACGGATTGCGGTTGCGGTAGCTTTCGTAGAGGGCGATGCCGTAGGAGTTGTCTTTTGACACCAGGGATACGTTCCCGCCCATGTACTGCTCCCAGGACTTGCCGTCCATGTTGGAGAACATGCTCGACACCTGGAAGGAGTTGCTGATGGGGTCTTTGGTGATGATATTGATAGTTCCACCCACAGCATTGGCGCCGAACAGCGCCGAACCGCCACCGCGTACCACCTCTACCCTCTCGATCATGTTCACCGGTATCTGCTCCAGCCCATATACCCCGCTCAGCGCACTGATGACGGGACGGCTGTTTATCAGGATTTGCGAGTACGGACCTTCCAGACCGTTGATACGCACCTGGGGAAAACCGCAGTTCTGGCAGTTGTTCTCCACCCGCAGGCCCGACTGGTAGTTGAGCGTCTTGGCAAGGTCGGTGGAGTTCACCATCTCAAAGAGCTTGGCGCTCATCACGTTCACCACCACGGGAGCAGCCTTGCGACTCACCTCGTTGCGGTTGGCGGACACCACGACCTCATCGGTCATGAAGCTTTCCTCTTCCATCTGGAAATGCACCACCGCTGTAAAGTCCTTGTTTACTTCAATCGCCTTTTCCTGTGTCTTATAGCCTACGGCGGATACGCGCAACGTATATTTGCCCGCCGGCAGGTTCTTGAACTCGAACTGACCTTCTTCATTGGACACTGTTCCCTGTCCGCTGCCTACAATCAAAACGGTGGCATACGGTATATTCTCTTCCGAACCTTTTACAAGAACATGGCCGGAAATCATGTTGCCTTCCCTGATAGGGTTTGCGGCAACGGCTGCGCCGATACCTGCCACAGCAAGCATCAACGCCAATTAATTTGTTTCATTTGAATAATCGCTTTTATTTCAGTTACTTAATGATACCAATTCTGTACCGGTACTTGGTACGGCAAGTACCAAAGGCGGGTACGACGGATACCAAACATTGGTACGGCGAGTACCAAAGATTGGTACATCGAATACCAAGCATCGGTACAACGAATACCCAACGTTGGTATGGAGCATACCAGGCGTTGGTACAACACTATCAAAGGGTAACGGAATAAGGGGGAGCGCGGAGAGAGGGCATCCGACACGCTTTTCCCTTTATGACGGGCGTATCGGTTTCGCTTTCCATCACCTGCAACAGAGAGCGCATCGGGTGTTGCAGCTCGCAGCAGTCCGGCGTGTCCGAACTGAAGTGCGACAGCAGGCCGATGACAATCAGCGAGTCGGTGGAGTGCGAATGCTGGTTATGGAAAGGGTGCGAGTGGGTTATCAGCACCCCGTTGACGTAGTGGACGTGGGTAAACGCCGTTATGCTTGCCTGGTACGCCACGAAGAGCGCCAGCAAGCATAATGCGCATATGGTTCTTTTTATTCCTCTCACGTCTTACGGTTTGTTTCTTGAGTTAGGGACGGCAAAGGTAATACTAATTTCGGTTTGTACCAAACAGAAATTCATAATCGCGCTTGGAAGCGGGAACAGCCCACTCCTCCGGAATGAATTTCCACTGGCCGAGCGCACGCGGCTCGATTACCTTCTTCTGCTCGATGTACTGCATCAGGTAATAGCGCAAATCCTTGTCGGTAGAGCTGATGATGCGTTCCTTCAACTCGTCCTGGGAGATGCCCGCACCTTTCGTCAGCAGTTCCCCGCCGCCGTTGCCGCGATAGGAGTTCAGGGCTACCGTGTACATCTTGTCCATGTGGAACGGAGTGCCGTCAGCCATGCTGAGGATGGTTACCTTACTGCCACACGGCTTCGTGACGTCTACCGTGTAGATGATGCCTGCGGCGGAGTCGAAATTGAAACTGAAGTTCTTGAAGGCAGCCCTGTCCGCAGCGCCTTCGCGGGGTTGGTCGCGGAGCAGCAGGATGTGGTCGTCGGGCGAAGTCATGCGGTTGGTCCATAGGTCGTAGGACATCTCCAGGGCATCGTGTACTTCCTTGCCCGAAAGTTTCATGGTATAGAGCATGTTCTCGTACTTGTAGAGGTTGAACATGTCGTACACGTAAATATCCCCTTCCTTAATCTGCGTGTCGTAGGACAAGGGAGCCGCCAATGAAATATCGGCACCGCTGATGTCCAGCTGCAAGGTATGGATGAGGTCGATGAAGGCGGAAGAACCGAAATAGGCGGGACGGGTGGAGACCGTCTTCGTGAAGCGTCCGATTCTTTTCGATACGAAATCCTGAATGGTGGCGTACTGCGGCGAGAAACGTTCCATGAATTCACCGCTGATACCGTAGGGGGCGGTTTCGGTGAGCACGCCGTCAATCTGCTTGTCCGTAACCTTGCCGTTGCGCAGGGTCACGGTAATGTCGATGTCGCTCACCACAATGCCGTTGCTGGCGGGGTCCATCACCAGTACGGAGTCGCCTGCCACGTTCTGCACCTTCTTGCATTCGCGGGCGTGGTCGTGGCCCATAAGCACGATGTCGAAGCCCGGAACATTGCGGGCTACGTCCAGCGAGGCATTCTCCCGGTATTTGCCACCCATCAGCAAGGCGTCCTGCCCGGCATGGAACATACCGATTACAATATCGGGACGCTCCTTTTCGCGGATTATCTTCATCCACTTGCGGGCGGTCTCTTCCATGTCGTCAAAACGGAGTCCCCGCCACAGATTCTCGGAGAGCCACACCGGAATGGCGGGCGTTATCATGCCGAGAACGGCAATCTTCACTCCGTCGCGCTCCAGCACCTTGTAGGGCCGGAAGTGGGGTTCGCCCGTAGCGGCATCGATGATGTTGGCGCCCAGCACCGGAGCACGGCAGTCGCCCGCCCAACGGTCGAAAACGGCACGTCCCGTCTCTACATCGTGGTTGCCCATATTGGCGGCATCATAGCCCATGAAGTTCAGCATATCGGCGGTTACGTGAAGCGATACCGTGTCGATGTAGTTATAGTAATAGGCGGTGGGCTGGCCTTGCAGGATGTCGCCGTTGTCCAGCAGAATCAGGTTGTCCTTATAGGTTTCGCGCGCTTTCTGCACGAATGCGTGCACGCGTGCCAGGCTTCCGGTGGCCTCCCGCTGAAGGATGAAATCGTGGGGATAGAAATTACCGTGGATATCACTGGTCTGTACTATTTTCAGTTTTACTTCTTTATCCTGCGCGGCAACTGCTCCAATCAGCAGGAACATCCACGCAAGACAGCAGGTCAGTCTTTTCATTTCGTTGTTCTGTTAATGTATAAATACCATGTGTAAACAGCGCAAAGATATAATAAAACTCACAAAAAGGCGGTAGGGAAAGATTGTTTTTCGTACTTTTGGCGCTCATTATCAAAAAAAGAAGCTGACATGACACAAATCTTTCACAGCATGATAGCTGCCATTCTCGGCATATCGGAAAAGCAAATCGGGCAGACACTCTCCCTGCTCGACGACGGAGCAACCATCCCGTTCATCAGCCGCTACCGCAAGGAAATGACGGGCGGACTGGACGAAGTGCAGATAGAATCCATCCGTACCCATTACGAAAAACTGAAGGAAACGGCGAAACGGAAGGAGACCATCGTCGCCACCATCCGCGAACAGGGGAAAATGACCCCGGAACTGCAAAAGCGCATTGACGACACGTGGGACAGCACCGCCCTCGAAGACATCTACCTGCCCTACAAGCCCAAACGGAAAACCCGTGCGGAAGCCGCCCGCCAGAAAGGACTCGAACCGCTTGCCACAATCCTCTTGCTACAACGGGAGAATAATCTTGCCGTCCGCGCCTCCTCCTTCGTCAAAGGTGACGTGAAAGACATAGACGAGGCCCTAAAAGGTGCCCGTGACATCATCGCGGAGCAAGTGAACGAGGACGAGTGTGCCCGCAACGCCATACGTAACCAGTTCACCCGACAGGCGGAGATCATCGCCAAAGTAGTGAAAGGCAAAGAGGATGAAGCTGCCAAATACCGGGATTACTTCGACTTCTCCGAGTCTCTGAAACGCTGCACCTCCCACCGTTTGCTGGCTATCCGCCGTGCAGAATCGGAAGGACTGCTGAAAGTCTCTATCACTCCGGATGATGAGACGTGTATCGAACGTTTGGAACGCCAATTCGTACGAGGCAATAACGAATGCAGCCATCAGGTAAGCGAAGCCACTGCCGATGCCTACAAACGTCTGCTCAAACCCTCCATTGAAACGGAATTTGCCGCCCAATCCAA
>OLQB01001926.1_pt1 | contig 14165 bp, 8 predicted proteins | sample 1672681 | NCBI WGS metagenome assembly OLQB01 (sample SAMEA3136713, study PRJEB25190) | human gut metagenome | reverse complement strand
TTCTATACTGTCCTTTCCGTTTATATAAACGGAAAGGACAGTATAGAAATGGCTGAAATAAAGAAGATTTTTGTCAACGGCAAAGACGAGGTAGAGTTTTTCAAGCAGCTTGAAAAGAGAAGCGGCGAAACAAATAAGAAGGTCACAGCTGTTGTTAATGAAATAATCGAAACTGTCAGGGAGGGCGGCGACAACGCTGTAAAGGCTTATACAGAAAAGTTTGACGGCAAGCTCCCGGAGTATTATGAAGTTCCAAGAGATGTTATAAACGACGCACTCACTGAAGCCGATCAGGACTTTGTTGACGCAATGCTCAACGCAGTTGCCAACATCACAGATTTTCACCAGAGACAGAAGTCACAGAGCTTTATAAATGCTAAGGATAATGGTTGTATTCTCGGTCAGAAGGTAAGAGGACTTAACAGAGTTGGTCTTTATGTTCCGGGCGGCACAGCGGCTTATCCTTCAAGCGTGCTTATGAACGCTGTTCCTGCAAAGATAGCAGGCGTTAAGGAGATAATCATGGTGACTCCACCGCTCAAAGACGGCACACCTAACAAGGATATCCTTGTGGCAGCAGCTCTCTGCGGCGTTGACAGAGTGTTCATGAGCGGCGGCGCACAGGCTATTGCTGCCCTTGCCTACGGCACAGAGGAGATACCAAAGGTCGATAAGATAGTAGGCCCTGGAAATATCTATGTTGCAACAGCAAAGAAGCTTCTTTATGGTGTTGTTGATATAGACATGGTGGCAGGTCCGAGCGAGATACTTGTTATGGCTGACGAAAAGGCTAACCCTAAGTTCATTGCCGCAGACCTTATGTCACAGGCTGAGCATGACAAGCTTGCTTCCGCTATCCTTGTTACGACAAGCGAGAGCATTGCAGACAGAACTATCGAAGAGATAAACAGACAGGTGCAGAGCCTTTCAAGAAAAGAGATAATCGAAAGCTCTCTTGAAAATTACGGTGCTATCCTTATCTGCAATACAAAGGACGAAGCTTGCGACCTTGCAAACAGATTTGCTCCTGAGCATCTTGAAGTGCTTTTTGAAAACCCTATGGAGTATCTTGGCAGACTTGATAATGCAGGTTCAATATTCCTTGGTCAGTATGCTTCAGAGCCGCTTGGCGACTACTATGCAGGCCCTAACCACGTTCTTCCAACAAGCGGTACAGCTAGATTCTTCTCACCTCTGTCAGTAAACAGCTTTGAGAAGCGTTCAAGCTTTACATATTACACTGAGGACGCTCTCAGAGAAGCAAAGGACGATATCGTTCTTATTGCAGAAAAAGAGGGTCTGACGGCTCACGCAAATGCGATAAAGGTAAGATTTTAAGCGGTAAAGGTGATGAAAATGCGTACAGCGGAGATAAAAAGAAAAACTAAGGAAACTGATATAGAGGTGTTCGTGAAGCTTGACGGTGAGGGCAAGGTAAGTGTAAACACAGGCATAGGCTTCTTTGACCATATGCTAACAGCCCTTGGCGTTCACAGCGGAATAGACATGGACGTTGAGTGCACAGGCGACCTTTATGTTGACGGACACCACACAGTTGAGGACGTTGGCATATGCCTTGGCAAAGCCTTTGCGGAAGCATTGGGCGACAAAGCAGGCATTGCAAGATATGGCTCGGCTTTCGTGCCAATGGACGAAGCGCTGGCATTCTGCTCACTGGATATAAGCGGCAGACCTTTCCTTGCGTTCAATGCTGAGTTCCATGACGACAGGATAGGTCAGTATGACACCTGCCTGACGGAGGAATTTTTCAGAGCCTTTGCTTTCAACTCAGGCATAACACTGCATATCCGTGAGGAGTACGGCAAGAACGACCACCATATTGCAGAAGCAATGTACAAGGCAGTGGCTCACGCTTTGAAGGACGCTGTAAAAATAACAGGAACAGGAGTTTTATCCACCAAAGGAGTGCTTTAAATGATAGCAATAATCGACTATGATGCCGGAAATATAAAAAGCGTGGAAAAAGCCTTTCAAAGCCTTGGAAAAGAGGTCGTACTGACCAGGGATCCAGAAGTATTAAAGCGCGCAGATCACGTCGTTCTGCCGGGTGTCGGCAGTTTTGGAGATGCGATGGAAAATCTGAACCGCTATCATCTGGTACCGGTCATTCATGAAATCGTAGAAAAAGGGACTCCGTTTCTTGGAATCTGTCTCGGACTGCAGATCCTGTTTGAACGCAGCGAGGAGAGCCCGGGCGTGGAAGGCCTTGGCCTGTTAAAAGGAGAAATCCTTCGGATTCCGGACAAAGAGGGCTTAAAGATTCCGCACATGGGCTGGAATTCCATCCATCTGCAGAACGAGGGACGCTTATTCAAAGGCATCTCGCAGGAGTCTTACGTCTACTTTGTCCACTCCTATTATCTGAAAGCAGAAGAGGAGGAAATTATAAAAGCAACGACAGAGTACAGTACACACATCCATGCATCCGTGGAAAAAGGAAATCTGTTTGCCTGCCAGTTCCACCCGGAAAAGAGTTCAGATCTTGGACTTGCCATTCTGAAAAATTTTGCGGAAATTGGAGAGGAGGACTAAGCGATGTTTACAAAACGAATTATCCCATGCCTGGATGTAAAAAACGGAAGAGTCGTAAAAGGCGTTAATTTCGTCGATTTAAAAGATGCCGGAGACCCGGTGGAGATTGCAAAAGCGTATGACAAGGCAGGAGCCGATGAAGTTGTGTTCCTCGACATCACCGCCTCCTCCGATCAGAGAGGAACGGTCATCGATATGGTGCGCAAAGTAGCAGCAAACGTCTTCATCCCATTCACCGTCGGCGGCGGAATCCGTACCGTAGACGATTTCAAGATGCTGCTCCGCGAGGGAGCCGACAAAATTTCGATCAACTCCTCCGCAATCAACAATCCGCAGCTCATTGGCGATGCGGCGCAGAAATTTGGCAGCCAGTGCGTGGTCGTTGCGATCGATGCGAAGAAGAGAGCTGACGGAAGCGGCTGGAATATCTACAAAAACGGCGGCCGGATCGATGTCGGCATCGACGCCGTCGAGTGGGCGAAAAAAGCCGAGAGCCTCGGAGCCGGAGAAATTCTGCTCACCAGCATGGACTGCGACGGAACAAAGGCGGGATACGATATCGAGCTGACAAGAACGATCGCAGAGAGCGTCGGCATCCCGGTCATCGCATCCGGCGGCGCAGGAACGCTGGAGCATTTTTATGATGCCTTAACCGAAGGAAAAGCCAATGCAGCCCTCGCCGCATCCCTGTTCCACTACAAAGAACTGGAAATTCGTGAAGTCAAAGAATATCTGGCAGGCCGTAATGTGCCGGTCCGCCTGTAAAAGGAGGTAGAAAACGATATGCCGCCTCTTAGCGGAAGCTGGGCCAATGCCCTGAAAAGAGAATTCTCCAAAGATTATTATAAAAAACTGTTTCAGACGGTGGGAGCGGAGTACAAAACCCACACGATTTACCCGCCGGCTGATGATATTTTCAATGCGTTCCACTTTACCCCGCTTGAGCAGGTAAAAGTGGTCATCCTGGGCCAGGATCCGTACCATGAGCCGGGACAGGCGCACGGGCTCTGCTTTTCTGTAAAACCAGAGGTAAGTATTCCGCCGTCCCTGGTCAACATTTACAAGGAACTTGAGGACGATCTGGGATGCTATATCCCGAACAACGGATATCTCGAAAAATGGGCACGGCAGGGTGTTTTAATGCTGAATACAGTGCTGACTGTACGTGCACATCAGGCAAATTCCCACAAGGAAATCGGCTGGGAGCAGTTCACCGACGCGGCAATCAAAGTGCTCGCCGAGCAGGACCGCCCGATGGTATTTATACTCTGGGGAAGACCGGCACAGCGCAAAAAAGAGATGATCCACAATCCGAAGCATCTGGTGCTGATGTCCGCTCATCCGAGCCCGCTTTCTGCATACCGCGGATTTTTCGGCAGCCACCCGTTTTCCAGAACGAATGAATATCTGGAGGAAAACGGTCTTGCGCCGATTGACTGGCAGATCGAAAATGTAATCCGGGGAGCGAAAGAATGAGTAAAAAGAAAAATACGTTACTGAGAAATACTTCTATTTTAATGGCCGCAACGATTATCTCGCGTGTGATCGGCCTGCTGTACCGGTCACCGCTCGGCGAAACCATTGGAAATGAGGGACTTGGCTATTACAGTACAGCGAGCAATCTATACACGATCCTGCTGCTGATTTCGTCCTACAGTATTCCGATGGCAGTGTCGAAAATCGTATCCGAGCGCCTGGCCTTAAAAGAGTACCGCAACGCACACCGCGTCTTCCACGGTGCCCTGATTTATGCGGTAATTGTCGGCGGAATCGCTGCACTGGTGGCATTTTTCGGCGGAAAATTCCTTCTGCCGTATAACCAGCAGAATGCACTCCTTGCCTTACGCGTACTGGCGCCGACCATCTTTTTCTCGGCTGTTCTCGGCGTTCTGCGTGGTTACTTCCAGGCCCACAGCACGATGATGCCGACCTCGATCTCACAGATCATCGAGCAGGTATTCAACGCCGCATTCAGTATTGGCGCCGCCTGGTTCTTCATCCAGCAGTTCGCGACAAACGATACCGAACATGCCAAATTCGGTGCCGCCGGCGGAACCCTCGGAACAGGAGCCGGTGTCCTGGCAGGCCTCTGCTTTATGCTGATCGTTTACGGCGTAAACCGGAAAACAATTCTGCGGAAAGCTGCCAAAGACACACATCACCGTGAAGAATCCTACCGTGAAATTTTCCAGGTCCTTTTCCTGATGGTAACGCCGGTCATCTTTACGACCTTTATTTACAACTGCAACGCTTACCTGGACAACTACCTGTTCTTCACCATCCTCGGATGGCACGGTGAAAACCAGAAAGCACTGAACGCTGCATACGGAGAGTTCTCCAACTACTACGTCACCCTGATCAACGTTCCGCTTGCCATGGCAAGTGCGTCTGCATCCGCCATGATGCCGGAGGTGTCCTCCTGCTATGCAACCGGTGACCTTGATGAGGCAAACGACAAAATCCTCGAGACCATCCGCCTGACGATGTTCATCTCCATCCCGGCAGCCGTCGGCCTTGGCGTACTCGCATTCCCGATCACAGGAGTCCTGTTCCCGTCAAGCTCCAGCCTTTCCGGAAAACTGCTGATGATGGGCGCCGTTTCGGTCGTATTCTCGGCCCTGTCCACCATCACCAACAGCGTCCTGCAGTCCATCGGCCAGCAGAAAAAAGCCCTGCATAACGCAGCCATTTCCCTCGGAATGGACCTCATCGTCCTGGCTCTGATCCTCGCAGTCTTCCCGAAGACAAACATCTATGCCGTTGTCTTCGCAGGAATCCTGTTCTCGCTGAGCATGTGCGTATTGAATAACCTTTCGATCCGCAAACACCTGAACTTCCGCAACGAGTTCAAAAACACCTACGTAAAACCATTGATCGCAGCCGCCATCATGGGAGTCGTAACCTGGGTTGTTTACTACGGCCTCTTTGCCATCACCAAACGCCCGTCCATCAGCATGCTGATCGCGATTCTGATCGCCATTGTCGTCTACCTGATCGCCTTCGTCGTCGTAACCGGCACAACCGAAGCCGAAATGCGCCGCATGCCAATGGGAACCAAACTGGTAAAAGTCCTGCGTATTCTGCGGATTTACCGTTAAAAACAACAAAACAAAAGCAAAACGAATCCCCGGCCGGAAAGCCTTGATAACAGCTTTCCGGCCGGGGATTTATTTTGATGTTCAGAAAATATATTATGTAATTTTACGCGTCTTTCTCGCCATTTAGCTCCTGCTTCAGGTTCTTATTCGCAGTAGAAAGCATCAGCTTAATACGATTGAGCTGGTTAACCTCCGAAGCGCCCGGATCGTAGTCAACCGCCACAATATTCGCTTTCGGATACTCTTTGCGGATCGCCTTAATAACACCCTTGCCGACAATATGGTTCGGCAGGCACGCGAACGGCTGGATGCAGACGATATTGTAAACATCGCTGTGGATCAGCTCCATCATCTCGCCGGTCAGGAACCATCCCTCACCAGTCTGGTTGCCGCAGGAGACGATCGGAGAAGCATATTTGGCCAGATCCCGTACGTCAGCCGGCGGATCAAAATGCTCACTCTTCTTGAACTCTGCAACAGCCGCACTCCGCAACCAGTTGATCAGCTTGATACCCGTATTTCCGAGCATCGAAGAACTCTTCTTGAAGCCAAGGTGCTCCACCTTGAAATTCGTATTGTAGAAGCAGTAGCAGAAAAAATCAATCAGATCCGGCACAACCGGCTCCGCACCTTCACTTTCGAGCAGCTCCGCCAGATGGTTATTCGCCGCTGGAAGGAACTTAACGAGAATCTCGCCGACAATACCAACGCGAGGTTTCTTCTCATCCGTAATCGGAATATGGTCAAAGTCGCGGATCATCGTGCGGCAGATCTGTTTAAAGCGGGTATGGCTTAAATGTTTTGCCGAAACAAAATCAATACAGATCTTCTCCCATTTCTTGTGAATCCGGTCTGTCGTGCCCTTTTTCTGCTCATAAGGACGCATCCGGTAAATACATTTCATCATGATATCGCCGAATTCTGCTGCATAGCAGAGACGAATCGCAAGATCCGGCGTGATCTTGAAGCCCGGATTTTCCTCCAGACCGCTCAAGTTAATCGAGATGACCGGAATCTGCGTCATATCGGCCTTCTCCAGTGCACGGCGGATAAATCCGATGTAGTTCGAAGCACGGCAGCCGCCGCCGGTCTGGCTCATGATGACAGCCACTTTGTTCAGGTCATACTTGCCGGAGAGCAGCGCCTGCATAATCTGTCCGACTACCATCAGAGACGGATAGCAGGCATCGTTGTTGACGTATTTCAGTCCGACATCAACCGCCTCTTTGTTGTCGTTCGGAAGCACTTCCAGATTGTATCCGGCTGCGTTGAACGCCGGCTGCAGAAGCGAAAAGTGGATCGGTGACATCTGCGGGCAGAGGATGGTGTAGTCTTTCCGCATTTCTTTCGTGAAGACCGGTTTCTGGATCGAGGACGGAAGAATCTCGCGTACCGCCTGTTTCCGGTCATGTGCACGGAGGGCAGCGAGCAGAGAGCGGACACGGATTCTGGCAGCGCCGAGGTTGTTGACCTCATCGATCTTCAGGCAGGTATAAATCTTGCCGCTTCTGGTCAGAATCTCATAAACCTCATCGGTGGTAACGGCGTCGAGACCGCAGCCGAACGAGTTCAGCTGAATCAGGTCAAGATCGTCGCGTGTCTTTACATAGTTTGCAGCTGCATACAGACGAGTGTGGTACATCCACTGGTCATTGACACGGAGCGGACGCTCGAGCGGTGCCAGATGGGAAACAGAGTCCTCCGTCAGCACGCACAGTCCGTAGGAGTTGATCATATCCGGGATACCGTGATGGATTTCCGGATCGATGTGGTACGGACGGCCGGCAAGCACGATGCCTCTGCGGCCGGTTTCTTTCATATACTGAAGCGTTTCCTCGCCTTTTTTCTGCATATCGCGTCTTGCAGCGCCAAGCTCTTCCCATCCGGCATGAACAGCAGCACGGACTTCATCCTCCGGCAGACCGGAGAACTCTTTGACAAGACCATCGGCAAGCACCTTTTCACTCGTAAACGCAAGGAACGGATTGCGGAACGTAATGGAATCGTCCTGCAGCTCGTCCACGTTGTTTTTGATATTTTCCGCATACGAGGTAACGATCGGGCAGTTGTAGTGGTTGATGGCTTCCGGGAACTCGGTGCGCTCGTACGGGATACACGGGTAGAAGATGAACTTCACACCGTGGCGTAAGAGCCAGGTCACATGGCCGTGCGCCAGTTTGGCCGGATAGCACTCGGATTCACTTGGAATCGACTCAATACCGAGCTCGTAGATCTTGCGGCTCGAGGTCGGAGAGAGTACCACGCGGTATTTCAGCTGCGTAAAGAAGGTGTACCAGAACGGATAATTCTCAAACATATTGAGGACTCTCGGAATGCCGACCTCTCCGCGGATCGCTTCATCCTGCGGCAGCGGCTGGTAGCCGAAGATCCGTTTGTATTTGTATTCGAACAGGTTCGGAATATGATCTTTGTTTTTCTCTTTTCCGATACCGCGCTCGCAGCGGTTTCCGCTGATGTACTGACGGCCGCCGGAGAATTTGTTGATGGTCAGACGGCAGCTGTTCGTACATCCCTTACAGTTTGCCATCGTGGTCGAATATTTCAGCTCGTTGATCTTTTCAATGGAGAGCATCGTGGTCTCCTGATCGGCGGAGTAGCGCTCTCTTGCGATCAGCGCCGCACCGAACGCACCCATGATGCCGGCGATGTCCGGGCGGATGGCTTCGCAGTTGGCGATCCGCTCAAAGCTTCGGAGAACAGCGTCGTTGTAGAACGTACCGCCCTGTACGACGATGTGGCGTCCCAGCTCGGTGGCATCCGAAACTTTAATTACCTTATATAATGCGTTTTTAATAACGGAGCAGGCAAGTCCGGCAGAAATATCGGCGACGGATGCGCCCTCTTTCTGCGCCTGTTTTACCTTGGAATTCATAAATACGGTACAGCGGGTACCAAGATCGATCGGGTGTTTTGCAAACAGCGCCTCATGCGCGAAATCCTGCACGCTGTAGTTCAGGGACTGCGCGAACGTCTCGATGAAGGAACCGCAGCCGGAGGAACATGCCTCGTTCAGCTGTACGCTGTCTACAGTGCCGTTTTTGATCTTGATGCACTTCATATCCTGGCCGCCGATGTCGAGAATACAGTCGACTTCCGGATCGAAGAATGCGGCAGCGTAATAATGGGAAATCGTCTCTACCTCACCCTCATCCAGCATCAGTGCAGCTTTGATGAGCGCCTCGCCGTAACCGGTCGAACAGGACCAGGCGATCTGTGCGGAATCCGGCAGTTTGGAGTAGATCTCCTGGATCGCGCGGATCGATGTGCCGAGCGGATTTCCGTGGTTGTTGCTGTAGAAGGAATAGAGAAGAGCACCGTCTTCGCCGACGAGTGCAGCTTTGGTCGTCGTGGAACCGGCATCAATACCGAGATAGCAGTTTCCTTCGTAGGTGGAAAGATCGGCGGTCACGACGTTGTTGACACTCTGGCGCGCCAGAAATTCGTCATACTCGGCCTGATCTTTAAACAGCGGCTCAAGACGGGCAACCTCAAAATCGATAGCAACTTTCTCTTCGAGCCGTTTTTTCAGTGCGAGAAGGGAAATCTCGGTTTTTCCGTCTGCATTCATCGCAGAACCGATGGCTGCAAACAGGTGGGAGTTGTCCGGTACGATTGTATGCTCGTCATCCAGTTTTAAGGTACGGACGAATGCTGTCTTTAATTCCGAGAGGAAGTGCAGCGGGCCGCCGAGAAAGGCAACGTGGCCGCGGATCGGTTTACCGCAGGCAAGACCAGAAATGGTCTGGTTGACAACTGCCTGGAAAATGGAAGCGGAAAGATCCTCTTTTGTTGCACCGTCGTTGATGAGCGGCTGGATATCGGTTTTTGCGAATACACCGCAGCGTGCTGCGATCGGATAAATCGCCTGGTAATGCTTCGCGTATTCGTTGAGTCCGGTTGCATCGGTCTGCAGAAGAGAAGCCATCTGGTCGATGAAAGAACCGGTGCCGCCGGCGCAGATACCGTTCATACGCTGCTCCACATTGCCGCCCTCAAAATAGATGATCTTGGCATCCTCACCGCCGAGCTCGATGGCAACGTCGGTCTGCGGAGCGAGTGCTTTTAACGAAGTGGAAACCGCGATAACTTCCTGCGTGAACGGGATGCCGAGGTGGTTGGCAAGCGCAAGTCCGCCGGAACCGGTGATGACCGGCTGCAGGGTCAGTTCGCCCAGCTTTTCGTGTGCTTCCCCGAGCAGGTGGGCAAGGGTTTCCTGAATGTTTGCAAAATGGCGCTCGTAATCGGCAAAGAGAAGCTGGTTCTCTTCGTCGAGGATCGCAATTTTAACAGTGGTGGAACCGATGTCGATTCCGAGAGTATATTTTTTATCAGTCATGAATCAAACTCCTTTTATAATAAGAAACAATCTCAACACATTATACGACAAAAAATAAGGAAATACAATTGGAAAAAGGGCGATGTCTTACGAAAAAAGTATAAAGTCCTTGTGAAAAATGGAGAAACCAGGAGGGAAAAAGGCAGAAAAAAGAAAATTCAGGCATTGTCAAAAACGGGTTTTGCCTGTATACTAAAGATAGTATGCCCTGCATGAAAAACAGGCGGCAGGGATCATGAGAAAGGATGAAAAGCGTTATGTATAAAATTCTGAAAATGGAAGGAAGAGCGAAGCGCGCCCACATGGAAACCGTGCACGGCAATATCGAGACGCCGGTATTCATGAATGTCGGAACCGCGGCAGCGATCAAGGGAGCTGTTTCCACTGAGGATCTCCAGCAGATCGGCACGCAGGTAGAGCTCTCCAACACGTACCACCTCCACGTGCGTCCGGGCGACGAGGTCGTAAAGAAGATGGGCGGACTCCACAAGTTTATGGTCTGGGATAAACCGATCCTGACCGACTCCGGCGGATTCCAGGTATTCTCTCTTGCAGGCCTTCGGAAAATCAAGGAGGAGGGAGTTTATTTCCACTCCCACGTAGACGGAAGAAAGATCTTTATGGGACCGGAGGAGAGTATGCAGATCCAGTCCAATCTGGCATCCACGATTGCGATGGCCTTCGACGAGTGCCCATCGAGTGTGGCAGACCGCCGTTATGTGCAGAATTCCGTGGACCGTACGGCAAGATGGCTGCAGCGATGCAAGGATAAAATGCAGGAACTGAACCAGAGAGAGGATACCATCAACAAGCACCAGCTGCTGTTTGGTATCAATCAGGGAGCAATCTATGAAGATATCCGTATCGATCATGCAAAACGGATTTCCGAGATGGATCTTGACGGATATGCCGTCGGCGGTCTTGCGGTAGGAGAGACACACGAGGAGATGTATCATATTCTCGATGAAGTGGTCCCGTATCTGCCAAAAGAAAAACCGACATATCTGATGGGTGTCGGAACACCGGCCAATATTCTCGAGGGTGTAGAGCGCGGCGTTGATTTCTTCGACTGTGTATATCCGAGCCGGAACGGACGTCACGGTCACGTTTATACAAATCATGGAAAAATGAATTTGTTCAACCAGAAATACGAATTGGATCCGCGCCCGATCGAGGAAGGCTGCCAGTGTCCGGCATGCCGCCATTACAGCAGAGCTTATATCCGTCATCTGCTGAAAGCGAAAGAGATGCTCGGCATGCGTCTCTGTGTTCTGCACAATCTGTATTTCTACAACAATATGATGACAGAAATCCGAAACGCACTCGATGAGGGCAATTTTGCCTCCTACAAACGTGCGAAGCTTGCCGGATTTGAGGAATACGACAAAAAGTAAGCTCTGTTCAAGGCCATGCGAAATGCGAGAAGCCATATTGAGATGTGGCGCAGTGCAATCGAGACGGGGGTCGGAATTGTAATATATGAAATCTTTGGAAAATAGGGAAAATATCCAAAAAAGACTTGCCCATCGGTTCCAGATTGTGTATTATGATAGGTGTGTCTAAAGAACGGGATGTACTCTCGAATAACAGGAGGAAAGAAAATGTTTTTAGCAACAACAACAGCAGCAAACAGCGGTGTGATGAGCACTGGTATGTTAATTATGTGGCTGGTCATCATGTTCGGTATGATGTATTTCTTAATGATCCGTCCGCAGAAGAAAGAACAGAAAAAACTGCAGGCAATGCTGAATGACCTTGCAGTCGGAGATGCAGTCGTAACGACAAGCGGTTTCTACGGCGTAGTCATCGATATCACAGATGACGATGTCATCGTAGAGTTCGGAAACAACAAAAACTGCCGTATCCCGATGCGCAAAACAGCGATCACAGAGGTTGAAAAACCGGAAACAGCAGTCGTTGAAGAGAAAACAGAGAAGAAAAAATAAACATGATCTAGGTATGTAAAAAGCGCAGGTATTCAAAAAAGGATGAGTACCTGCGTCTTTTTTGCCCATTAGAGATTTTATGGAATTTTCCTGTAGAGTAAAAAGCCTTCCGGACCGGATTGCCCCTGCGGCGAGACCGGGGGAAAAGAGGGAAAAATGCCGCGTAATTTTCTTTTAAACAGCAAAAAAGCAAAAAGATTATTGCGTTTCGTTCGGGATAAAGAAATTTCGTGTTGAAATTACGGCGATAATAGCGTATAATTTAGAAATGCTATAGACACAGAGAAAATAGAACGGTTTTTCAGCCGGAAGAAAAGAGGGAGAAAGATATGGAATACCGTATTGGATTAATTCACGGTGACGGAATCGGACCGGAAATTGTAGATGAGGCAAAAAAGGTTCTGGACGCCGTCTGCGAGAAATATGGACATAAGTTTGAATATACCAACCTTCTGCTGGGCGGAGCCTCCATCGATGTGCACGGCGTGCCGCTGACAGATGAAACCATAGAAGAAGCAAAAAAATGTGACGCTGTTCTGATGGGCTCCATCGGAGGAGATGCCAAGACCTCCCCATGGTACAAATTAAGCCCGGATAAGCGCCCGGAGGCCGGACTTTTAAAAATCCGGAAATCGTTAGGCCTGTTTGCAAACCTGCGCCCGGCGTACCTGTATCAGGAATTAAAGGATGCCTGCCCGTTAAAAGAAGAAATTATCGGTGAGGGCTTTGACATGCTGATCATGCGTGAGCTGACCGGCGGCCTGTATTTCGGAGAGCGCAGCACCGTAGAAGAGAACGGCATCAAAAAAGCAACGGATACCCTGACTTACAGCGAGCCTGAAATCCGCCGTATTGCAATCCGTGCCTTCGACATCGCCAGAAAGAGAAAGAAAAAAGTAACAAGTGTAGATAAAGCAAATGTTCTCGACTCCTCCCGTCTGTGGAGAGCTGTTGTGGAGGATGTTGCAAAAGATTATCCGGACGTTACGTTAGAGCATATGCTGGTTGATAACTGTGCAATGCAGATTGTTCACAATCCGTGCCAGTTTGACGTGGTTCTGACGGAAAACATGTTCGGAGATATCCTTTCCGATGAGGCAAGTATGGTGGCAGGTTCCATCGGAATGCTTTCTTCCGCCAGCCTGAATGAGACAAAATTCGGTCTGTACGAGCCAAGCCACGGCTCCGCACCGGATATCGCAGGAAAAAACATTGCAAACCCGATTGCAACGGTTCTGTCCGCGGCCATGATGCTCCGCTACTCTCTGGATCTCGATAAAGAGGCAGAGGCAGTAGAAAATGCTGTACAGAAAATCTTAAAAGACGGATACCGCACCGTAGACATCATGTCCGAGGGATGCAAAAAAGTATCCACCTCCGAAATGGGAGATCTGCTGGTAAAAGCACTGGAGTGAGGCTGAAAAAGGCTTTTCGTAAGTTGGCCCGGAAGTATCATCCTGACTTGAATCCTAACGACCCTAGTGCAAAGGATAAGTTTCAGGAAATCAATGAAGCCAATGAGGTACTGAGTGACCCTGAGAAACGTAAAAAGTATGATGAGTACGGAGAACATTGGAAGCATGCTGATGAATTCGAAGCACAGAAACGAGCGCAGCAACAGGCCGGAGGCTTTGGTGGTGCGGGCGGCTTTGGCGGATTCGGTGGCGGAGGACAAGGTTTTTCCGATGGTAACGGAACATATTGGTATAGCTCCGATGGAGAAGGCTTTTCCGGAGGTAACGCCAGTGGCTTCTCTGACTTCTTCGAGTCGATGTTCGGCCACAGGGGAGGCAAGGGACAAGGTGCTGCGGGATTCCGTGGACAGGACTTTAATGCGGAGCTTCATCTGTCGCTTCGTGATGCTGCTCAGACGCATAAACAGATATTGACCGTCAACGGTAAACAGGTACGTATCACTATTCCTGCCGGTGTAGCCGACGGTCAGGTGATTAAGCTGAAGGGCTACGGAGCCGAAGGTATCAACGGGGGACCTGCAGGCGACTTGTACATTACATTTGTCATTGCCGAAGATCCTGTTTTCAAACGCTTGGGCGACGACCTGTATGTTGATGTGGAAATAGATCTCTACACTGCCGTATTGGGAGGTGAGAAGATAGTCGACACTTTGGACAGTAAAGTGAAACTGAAGATAAAGCCGGAAACACAGAACGGTACGAAAGTACGCTTGAAAGGAAAAGGATTCCCGGTTTA
>OLQB01001923.1_pt1 | contig 14184 bp, 11 predicted proteins | sample 1672681 | NCBI WGS metagenome assembly OLQB01 (sample SAMEA3136713, study PRJEB25190) | human gut metagenome | reverse complement strand
ATACGTTGGGTATAACGATTTTTCGTATCGGTATTCAATACATTTGCAATAAAACTCTTTTCTTACATCAGAAATAATTTGAATGCCATTAACTTCATTTGGTATTTCATTAATCATTTTTTGAATTTTTTCTACATTTATCTTTGGAACAATTCTCATTAATGCCGCATTACAATCTTTATTTTCTAAGTTTTCAATATAAATAAACGGATTAATTGCCTTATCTTCTTTAGAAAATGCACTTATTTTTGATGTATATGCACTTTGTTCAAAGCGTTGTTCATCCAACATTATTCCCTGAATTTTTTTATCATCAACATTATTTGAAAATGATGCACCATTATCAAATACTGGAGCAACAGTCATCTCATTAGTAATACTATTTACTAGCATTCCCCAGTTTCCATTATTTCTATCATTATTGCCAATTAATGCATCAACTATGAACATATCCCAAAAACGTTGTTTTAATTCTGGGTGTTCTAAAAATCTTGGGTTATTATCCATAACAATCATTACACCATCAAGATCAACAAGATGTGACGATGATGTACTATATGATGACAATTTTTCTTCTAAGCCTGATACATATAAATTGTTAATTGAATTGTAATCATCAAACCTTATTGTATTTATATCTTTGCGAAAATCTTTGCACGCAACAACTACTTTACCGTCTTTAATTCCAAGTTTTGTATCATGTACTGGTATTCCAATGGAAGAATAAATGTGCGAACCAATATACTCAGATAAAGGTGATGTTGAATATGACATATCTACTTTTTTTCTAAAGCCATTTGTTGATTTTGGAAATTTAAGGAACCAATTTTCATTGTTGATAACAATTCCTAATTTTTGCCCAGACCGTCCACCATATACTAATGTATTAATCTCGGCGTCATTAAAATTCTCTACTTTCATAGTCCACCTCTATATTTTTTTAATATCTGATTAAATTGTGCTTCTGATATTACATTTTGAAGCAATGCTGATTTTGCAAAAGACTCCAATCCATCAGCCAAACCATCATACATTACCCATTCACCTTTTTTTTCATACTCTTCCAAATCTGCTATAGTATTTTGCATCAATTTAGGCAATTTACTTACATCTAATTTAATAGTATGATCAATCATCAAATATTCATCTTTGTTATTTTCCATATAATTATTCTCCTTCCTATCTGGGCAGCCGAATTCGGCTGCTTTATTATATTCATTATTATTTCATGTTAAAACAACAAATCAATGTATTCAAACTGATTATATCATATTTTGATTCTAACCCAATAGTTGCCACATCTAATGCTACATAGTATTTTGAACTTGCATTTATTCTATCCACAAGATTACCTTATTTCTTTCGTGGGCGTTCCGCCCATGGACTAAATTGTGGAATCACTCAGGGTATTCACAATTATTTCATTCAATCTTACAAGTCAGGTTTTTGCATGCTTTATTTGCCATAATCGTAACTCTTTACTGACACACATAAATATTTAGCAATGCATCTAAAAATAAATCTTCCATATATTTTGTACCCTGAAAACCATTAGTACACCCTATATGCTCGTATTTACAATCACCACATGAATTAGAATAACACAATGCATATTTCGCTATGATACATGACAAATATGAAATTAAAATTTCATCATCTTTAACAGGGACACCGATACTTGTATCCTCATTCATAAGTCGTTCTATTGGTTTATCATTTTTCTCGTATGCCAACAAATTTGTTATATGATCTTCATAATCCATAGTATTTTTACCCAAATGATTTGGCATCATATTCAACGAGTTAGTATACTTATCTGCTTTACATTCTATGTTTATCACTTCTTTATTGCCATGAAACACCAAAGCTCTCTCAAAATATTTTCCATTCTCATAATATAAATCACGGTCATTTGGATAATTTTTCTCAATATCAGACTTTAATACATCTAACATATCAGCATAAAAATCATCATATTTAGAAGACTTTATATCTATTTTCTGTCGCTTCAAAATACAATTCTGCACTTCTTCGGTTAATGAACAAAACTCTCGATACATCTCTCTCCAATATGGATACATGGGATTATATTTATATGCTATAGCACATAAGGGCAGAAGATAGATTTCTTCATTATGTTCTGGTGAACTATATTTAAGAATGAATTTCGTAGCTTCAGCATAAATCATATCATTGTGTCTTCGTTCATCTCGTTCGTCAATCTTTTGGTTCAGTTCATCCATTTTGCAATTTTGTTTTATTTGCATCTCACCAATTATTACAGTTGCAACTAAAGTCACAATTGCAACAAAAACTGACACATTGTTACTGATACATTCACCACTCATAATATTTCCCTTCTGTAAACAGAGCTGAACTATCTTTTCTGCCCAAGTTTAAGATCTTTTACCACCTGATTGAAAGTAATTCGGATATCTTCCGTCTCTCTGTCAGCTATTTCAAGATTTCTGATTTCTTCTGCACCAGTATTGGAACCAATCATCTTCACTTTGTAATCCAGATCTCCCTCAGCATTGTCTCTGAGCTGAATATAGTGATCTGCAGCATCATTCAGATTGTCAAATTTCTTTACATATAATGCAGCATCTTCTTCCATTCCAACTACATAGACTTCACAGTCTGAATAGAATAATGGAAGATCATTTCCAGTGTGATACTCTTCCATATTTGCCAGTACTTTATCCATACCTCTTGAAGCTGAATTTCCACTGACATTATTTCCAATCATTTCGCAGAACTTTCTCTTGGTTACTTCTTCGCCAAGATCTTTACTTAATGACTCCAGATTGTAAGTTCTTTTAATTATTTTTCTTTCATACACATCAAGAAGCTTCTGTTCTGAACCATCGGAAAAATTCCAAGTAAACAGGTCCATTCTTGTTACACTGTTATTTAGAAACTCCTCGGCTTTCATCAGATCGTCAAATACTTCTATCACTGTTTCATTTTCAAAATTCTGAGTATCAACAGAATCAGTGCATCCTTTCATGACATCATCTGCAAGCTCCCATTCATATCTTTTTCTGACATCTGAAAGAAAATAAAAATCAGCTGTCTGATTCGCTGACTTATCTGACTGCTCATACTTTTCTGATGATTGAACGACATTTTTTCCAAGAAGAAGTTTTCTTTCTTGCAATGCTGCCTTTTCTGCTTTTACCAGAATTGCTTTATCTTCCTTCTGACACTCAGCAATATCATTGATACTGTCTTCATCTACATTGATTCCAGTTCTTATTTCAGCATCAATTGCTTTATCATAAAGATCTTCCCATATCTTGTCTGGTTCATCTTCCAGATAGGCAATCATTTCATCAATGGACCATCTTTCTGCTTTTACCAGTGACCTGCAGACAAAATAATGCAGCTGCTGTTCTGGTACATTGTATGAAATCTGAAGCTCTCTACCAAGTTTTGTTTCATCAACAGTATACATTAATGGAATATACCCATCTTCATCAATCTCTCTCAGTGCAATGTCTGATGGAAGATATTCGCTTTTTTCCTCTTCAGTAAGTTCTACATATTCATACATCTGCACAGCTTTCTGCAGTCTTTCGATTTCTTCACTGTATACATATTCTTCTCCAAGAATGAATTTCTTTGTTTCGGAGTCATAGTGATAGATATTATCTGTCAGTTTCTCTCCATGACCTCTGTATATATCCCAGTCTTTTACTGCTTTTACAACTTCATCATACTTTCTGTATTTTCCATCATCCTGAATAACAATAACATCATTCTTTGTTGTAGGAAGAACGTATATTTTTCCGCCCATCATTTCAGCATAGTGATCAAGGACATCAGGATAGAAAATAGCAGTTGCACCATCATCAAGTCTCTTGTCCGTGTACTGTTCTGTTGAAATTCTTGCAACTCCTCCAAATACATTATCAGAAACTGGGAACAGCTTTGGTGCTGACTGAATTGTTGCATTATACAGATCTTCTTCTGTAATATTCAGAACCTTTAAAGCCTGCATTCCAATCTTTGATGCTTTGCTGTGACCTTTTCCATCTTCAATCAGAACATTGTAGTTGAGAGTAAATTCTCCTACTGTTCTGTGTGGAGCTTCCTTTCTGTATTCCTCGTTATCTGTCGAAACAGAAAAGAACAGTGCGTCTTTCACACTGTTCCAGTCAAATATCTGTGTCTGCTTTATCGCTGGCATACCTCTACTCCTTTGGGCTGTTCAAGGCATCAGCAAAGTGTTCAAGTATTTCTTTTCCTTTCTGTTCAGCTTCCTTGACGCTTTCGCTTCCTTCAAACATGTTTTCTTCAATTTCCTTTGCAAAACTTTCTCTTAATTCTTCTCTTGTCATGATTATAATCTCCTTTTTTTATTTTACGCATCAATGCTGCGTTTTTTATTGTGTTTTGTAAGGCATCCAGTTTTGGGATTGATAATTTATTTAAGGGATAGATGCCTTACAGAATTTGGTAATGGTCTGCTCGTAGCTGTGAGCTATCTGCAGACATAGAAATAGGTATGTCAGTGTTCAATGATCTCTCATAGGGAGGAGAGAGGGACATACCTATTGAGGAGCAAGTCAGAGTTAATCAGCAATCTGACTTTCCATAAACGGTGTCTGACTTTGGGAACAAACCAAATTCAGACATAAGATAGAATACCATAAAAAACATGGTATTCCAGTTATAATTTAGTTTTCGTTCAGCCACTCTGAATCAACTTCATATTCATCAGCACTTTGCGTCTGATAAGTATTTGCAGTTGAAGTTTTACCCTGTGGCTTGCTGATTACATGCACACCTGTTGCAGTCAAATCAATTCTGCTGATATTTTTTTCTCCTACCTTGACCTTTCTGGAAGAAAGAACACATTCAGCACTGATCAATGCTCCTTTACATGCATACTTCAAAAGGTATTCAGCATCATTTCCCCATGCAGAAACAGGAAAGAAGTCTGTCTGATCTTTATTCTTTTCTACTGCCAGATTGATATTGACTACTGAATTTCCGTTTGGAGTTTTTTTCATTTCAACTTCATTGGCAATTCTTCCAATGAGTGCAGCTTTGTTATTCCATTGAGCGTAAGCCATAATAACTTTCTCTTTTCTTTCAAATTTCTTTAATGAATAAGTGATGGGCGTTCCGCCCACCACTTATAAACTTAAATTAAGCTCTGTTTTTTCTTGCTTTTACTGCCAAGAAGATTCCTGCTACTGCAACTGTGAAGATTCCAGTCCATAACAGTGGGTTAGAGAAATCTCCAGTCTTTGCAATTGCAGGAAGAAGTGTATCTCTGACAATGATCTTCACTGGATTGTTATTTGCAAAGTCATAGTCTTCGGAAAGTTTTACATAATGCTTGTCTGTATTCAGCTTGTATCCCTGTGGAGCCTTTGTTTCCATTACATAGTAGCCTTCAAGTGTATCAGCTGTTCCGTCACCATTGTATTCTACTCTCCATGTAATATTGCCCTTTCCATCAGTCAAGCCTTTAGCTTCTTTTCCGCTTACTTCCTTGGCTACCTTGCCATCCTTTGTATAAAGTGTAAGTTCAGCACCCTTGAGAAGTTTTGATTCGTTCTGCTTGTCAACCTTGACTGCAGAAACATAGTATTCTTTACGCTTGTCAACTGCTACAAGAATCTGATGTTCTTCATTTGTACCTGTAACCTTGAATGGCTGATCTACCATCTTTTCAAATCCAAATGGAGCTTCATCTTCTCTCAGTACGTACCATACATCTCCGCTTTCTTCATTGGATCCTTTTACATACTTGGAAATATCTGTTGCCTTGTCAGTTGTTGTAAATGTGTAGACAGGAGCCTTTTCGTTTCCGTTTTCATCAACTGCAGGAACTACCTTACCTTCTTCATTTACTGTTCCTTCAAGAATGCTCATCTTGGCACCCTTTACTCTTTCACCGTGGTTGTCAACCTTGCTTACAGAAACATTTGTAAGTGTATCTTCCATAGTGATAGTTGTTACCTTAGATGTTCCATACTTAGGTACTGTAAATTCCATCTTTGTAGCCTTGTATACACCACCGACATATTCACTTTCCACAAGTTCATATGTATGTTCTGCAGTCATCTGATGTTCATTCAGATCAAATGGCTTTTCTGTTGTTACTCCATTGTTTGGAAGTTCAACTTCAACTGGATTTTCAGCATCAGTGATATCTGTGAGTTTAAGTGTTACACCCTGCACATAGTTTCCATTATCATCAACCTTTGCAATCTGATAGTTAATTGAATTATCAATTGCAGTTACAGACTGGTTCTTGCCATCTTCTGTAGTATCTGTTGTGATATCTTCAAAGTAATAATATCCATCTACTGTCTTTACTTCACGGATTGTATAACTGGAAGATCCGTTCAGATTGCTTACTCTGTGAGTTGTTTCATCCCCGTTCAGATCAACATCATAATAGCCAGTTGTACCATCTTTCTTTGTAATCTGAGCAGTGTATGTGTATTCCTTCTTATCAGAATCAGCACCTTCATGATCAGTGTCGTCATCATCTGATTGCGTAACCTTTGCAACTGGAATGATCTTTGTAACAGTACCATCTTCTGATTCATAAGTTACTGTTTCTCCACCTTCAAGTTTTGTTGCATCAGCTTCAGCAATGTCAACGATATGAGAACCGCTTACCCATTCATCAACTACAGTACCATCTTCTGCAACTGCCTGAAGTGTAGCACCCTTTACATAGTTTCCGTTTTCATCTGTCTTTGCAACTCTAAGGATCTTGTCAATCATTGTCTGTTCAGTAACTGCACCTGTCTCATCAACTGTGAAGTCAATTGAACTTGCCTTGACATATCCAAGTGGAGACAGATCTTCATTCAATGTATAAATCTTTCCAATTGTAAGACCTTCAATATTGAAATCCTTGCCTTCTTCAGAAGTCCATTCAACAACAGTAGCTCCAGTTTTCTTGTCAGTAACACTCATCTTTGCACCTGCAATTTCAGCACCTGCAACATCTGTTTTCTTTACAGTTACCTTTGTTACCTTGTTGTAGATTTCTTCTGATACTTCATATTCAGCCTTTTCAACATTGTCTTTTTCCTGTGCAAATTCAATGTCTTTTGGTCCACTCTTGACGATTCCATCTGGAACAGTAGTTTCTGTCAGTGTGTATTTTCCTAAAGGAAGATTTGTAACAGTTGCATTTCCTTCTGCATCAACGAAGATTTCATTAACCTTTTCATAAGGATTGTTTCTGTCTCCAGTAAGTCTTACTGCCTGTTCTCCTGCCTTTACAAGTACAGATCCATCAGCAGGATCAATAATGTCTTCCTTGGCAGTCAGTGTGAATCCAATACCGCTCAGATCATCATGATTGACGAATGTCTTGTCAGCCTTTTCCCACTTTTCAAGACTCTTCTTGATAACTAGCTTTCCAGTGATCTGCGTTTCTGGAACTTCTACTTCAACATAGTTTGTTCCATCCTGATCAACTTCTGTAATTGCTGATTCTTTAGCAACTACTTCAATAGGTTCCTTTAATACAGTAAATCCTGCAGGTGTCTTAACTTCTGTGATGTAGTATGTTCCTGCTTCTACACCAAGTGCAGTATAAGCCTTAGCTGCATCATTTTCACTTGGACTTTCAGTTACGAATGTACCTGCATCAACTGTAACCTTTTCTCCATCAGCAGTATCAGCAATCATCTTTCTAGTTGTTGTTGAGAACTGATCGTATACCTTGTTTCCAATCTTCTGCTTTACATAGTTTCCGCTGGAATCCTTGATCTTGAATACTGCATTGTTGAGTTCAATCTTTTCACCAGTCTGATCAGATACCTTGTTCATCTTTAAAATATACAACTGATGATTGTTTGCTACATAGAAATGCTTTGTTGGCTGATTTTCTTCTGTAACGTTGAAGATTGCTCCATCATATGAAGATACATTTCCTTCATAGTCTAGAACACCATCTGCATGGCTTGACTGGAAAATATAGTATTCGCCATATGCAAGATCTCTTGAATATGCCATGCCAGATTCATTTGTTGTTACAACATCATATTCCTTTGTTGTGAACAGAATATTGCCATCAGCATCATAGATTGTCTGTGAATCATCTGGTGTAGGATTGCCTTCAACATTTGGCTTCTGCCCGAATACTGTTTCATAAGCTAGTTTGTAGTCTCCACCAAACTTTTCATCAACTGTAGCCTTCAGGAATGCAGTAAATTCTACATTTGCTTCAGGCTTCATTGTTGTGGAATGACCATTGTTTGAAGATGTGAGCATCTTCTGAACATCAAACTTTCCAGTAAATACGTCATTCTTGATATCAAATCTCTTGTCAACAAGCTCACCGTCATTTGTTACATCAAATGTCGTTTCTGTTACTGAATCTCCATCCATTGCAAAGCCATTTGGAGCAGTTACTTCAACGATTTTGTATGAACCAAATGGAAGTGCATTTGTTACTGTTTCAAAATATCCATCTGTTGTAGTTGTGAATGTTGCATCATTTGTGTTTGCAGTACCTGCAGTTACAAATGACTGAGGAAGCTTGATTGTTTGTCCGTTTGCAAAATATTCATCTTCTGAGAACTGTCCGTCTCCGTTTGAATCAACCCATACTGGATTAGCAGATGTATTGATGAGTTTTAAAGTTGCCTGAAGATTAGTGTTGCCCTGTGGATATGTTGCAGTATCTGTGTCATTCTTCTGGAACTTGAATCCGCCTCTGACTGGTTGTTCAGTAAATGTCTTGTCACCAGACAGGAATGTCTGTCTGTTTTCATTGACTGTCATTTTCCTTTCAGTTGTACCTGCTACAAGATAGCCAGTAGATGGATCTGTTTCTCTTACAATATAGTGACCAACCTGCAATGCATCAAGTGGTGATGAGTATACGCCGCCATTAGATGTAGTAAAACTCCATACTCTTTCTCCCTTGGCAGCTGATGCAACCTGAGCAGTACCTACCTGATAGTCATTGTCATTGATTATTTCATAGGAAGCACCATCTAATGAACCATTGCCCTGTGATTCAGCTTTGCCAGTTTCAGAATCAATCTTGGATGTATAGAATCCACCCTTCTTAGGGATTTCAGAAATAGTATAGTCATTTCCACCAACCAAACTGAAGTTATCCTGAACACTAGTAACTTTCATTACCACAACTCCATTTGAAGATAAAACTTCATTTTCGCCTGCATCTAATGTCTTATTATTTAGTGTATAAACAAGCTGTTCATTTCCATTCTCATCTGTATAAGTAATATTAGGTGCTTTTGTTTCTTCAACTGTAATAACACCAACTGGAATTGTTGGATTACCAGAATTTGTTTTATATAGTGCATCACTACCTGCAACTAAATACTTATCTGCTAATCTAGTGTAATAAATGGACCCAACTTTCTGAGTTTCGATTATCCATGTTCGTGTTGCATTGATTCCATTAAGCTGATCAGCTGTATAGTTGTTAGATGTATCAAGGTCATAATATTTAATTGTAAACTGAGCACCTGCAAGAGAAGCTGGGTCATCTCCATTAGTCATTTCATTGTTCTTTTTTAAAGAAATTGCTAATGGGTCATTACCTGGCATATCAGATACATTGATTGATGCAGAAGTGCCACTGAATGAGAATGGTCTTACTGTTGTATCAATGCAGTATCCCTTTGGTGCCTTAGTTTCCTTGTAGTATAGAGTGCTTGTACTGAAACCAACTTTTACATTTGCTGATCCTTTTCCATCAGCACCAGTTGTAATTGTTCCAATCTGATTTGTTGCAGCAGCATCAGAATAGATTCCATATTCAGCTCCTGCAAGAGAATAGGCATTTACAAGTCCATCAGTAATTGATGTATTTGCTGATACCTTAGTCAGATTAATAGAAACATTCTTGTCAACATTCGCACGGTAAACACCTGAAAGAACATTTCTACCTGTTCCACTGCTTGAAGCCATGGCTGTCTTGTATTCTGAATAGTTAGCAAAGCCTCTATAGTTTCCATTGTAACCATGTCCATTTGAACGGAAATCAAACATCTGACCTCCGCCAGTATAGACAGCCATATGTCCGTTTCCGCTTGTTCCATAAATTAAAATGTCACCCGGAAGAAGAGCACTTGCATCTACTGGTGAATTTGCAACGGTAGACCATTTACCATGGTTTTCAAAGTATGATCTCAATGAAGGTGGATAGACTGTATTTAATACACCATTGAGCATGTCAAAATATGCATATGGATCAGCACCTGCATCACGGAGTGCATGAGCTACAATAGCTACTGCACCTGCAGTACAGTCAAGTCCCACCTGATCAAGCTGTGCTTTAGAACCAGTCATGATCACATCAAAGTTCTTTCCACCATTAAATGAGTAATGCGAACCATTGCTTGATACTGTAATGTAATTTGCAATTGCTGTGTTGACATCAAGACCGCCATCTGCATGAACTGCAGTGACTGCTGATGGCAAAGAAATCACACTTGTCATTGTGAGAAGTGCAAGAAAAGATGTAAACGTCTTTTTTGCACTTCTTTTCATTCGGTTTAATAATTTCATAAATTAGCTACCTCCTTTTCCTCTTTAACGGTTCATTACCGCTTTATGAAATTGTTGATTCAACCCCTCTATCTAATTCATTCCCACCACCTTTCAATTATCATGGGCGAAACGCCCGTCATTTTCTTTGTATATCTTCCTCTTTTTCTTAAAGAGGAAGGAGAGCCACAGAATGATTTAACACTCTGTGGCGGGAGCATCACTTTTATTAAAAAGATTGTCTATATAAAAAAGAGAACACATCTTTGTGTTCTCTACTGCATCATCTGTATTCTGTTTCCAATCAGCTTCATACACTCATTTATTTCCACTGCTTTAATTTCCTTTACATCCATTTCATCTGCACAGAAAAATTCCTTGTTCCACAAGAGAAAATCCAATGGATCATTAATTTCAATATCACAATAATCATTCAATCTTATTTCAAGAGGATATGCATCATTGAAATCCACATTGTAAACATCAAGAGGATGTATGTAGTCAACATCAGCGAGATCAGCATCTTCTCCAAGATATGCAAGATCTCCATATTTCAACAGATACATTTTCGTAAAATCATCTGTAATAAAATACTGATAGAATCCATCCAAATCAAAGCAGCAGCTGTCTCCAAAAGTCCATCCATTCTTGCTTCCTTCATATGTTTCTATCCTGAAAGGTAGATATGTATCTTCTATCTTCTTTCTGATAAATTCTTTTGTTCTTTTCAGCTCTAAAGTATTATTCATTTTAATTTTCTCTTCACGTGGGCGTTCCGCCCGTCATTTCTTATATATGCGTCCTCTTTTCTTAAAAATGATTAACTCTTTTTGTTGATATTCGATACTGCAAAATCAAATTCATCTTTGCTCATAAGGTCATGTCTTTTATACATGAGCATTGCATCGTACTCGTTATAATCATCATTCCATTTGTTTACATACAAACAATAGATCTCGCCAAATAATAACTGATTACCCTTATCATCGGTTATCACATACCATTTATTATGATGCGTTTTGAAATCTAAAAGTGCGTGTTGCAAAGAATTATCTTTACACGGGAAAAAATGTAAGCTTGCAACCGCATCTAGCTTATCTTCGGCTAGGTTTTCAAGATAAGTTCTGATATCATCATAACTTTTCCCGTTAATAACAATTGGCCTGAATTCTTTCTTTGCCAATTCGATAGTGTATCCTTTTTGCAACCAATCGTTAACTTTTTCATTTTTTGGAAATTCACCTAAAATTACTGACATAAAATCACTCCTTATCCTATCTTCTTGTCATATTCTTTTTTATTCATTGTAAGTACCTCTTCACGTGGGCGAATCGCCCACGGCATGAAAAAAAAGCAACAGCTTTTTGCTATTGCCTGATTAAATCTACTATTCACATACAGTTTCTGTCCATGCCTGCTTGTCAATTACATATTTCTGTTCAGTAATATCTTCATAATGTCCAGTTCCTTCGTGATGAATTGTTTGAACACTATATGTATGATTAGTATCTCCTTGGGCTAACATACTAACAGAATGTTCTTCCCAAGCATTATCATCTGGGAATGTTGCACCACATTTACAAACAACAATCTCTTCATTATAACCTTCAGTATCCTGAATCCATTTCTGACCAGTAACTACTGTTTCCCAGTGTCCTTCAGCATCATGGTATACATCGTGGCATTTCTTTTCAGCAGGCTTCTGCTGTGTCTGAGTACTGCTTGATGTATTTCCACTTGATTTGCTGCTGTTGTTTTTAGAAGCTGTTTCTCCATTTGCTTTATCTGCAGTTTTGTTACTTTTTGAATTAGCAGTGTCTGATTTTTTATCAGTTTTTTTAGAATCTGACTTGTCAGAAGTTTCTGTTTTTTTCTTTGAATCAGTTTTTGAATCTTCTTTTGTTGATTCTTCTGTCTTTTCTGTAACTGTAACCGTTACTTCTGAATCAGAAGCAACACCATTTGTACCAACAGCATGGAATTTTACACTGTAAGTTCCTACCTTATCTACATTAACATTAGAAGTAACTGTATACCATGCCTCAGCATATGTTCCATTCTCGTTTTTGGCAGGTTCTTCATCAACCTGTTTGCATCCGCCATTCTCTTTAACCAGTGATTCAGGATCAAACTGATCACCTACTTTAATCTTTTTTTTCTTTTCAGCAGTTTTAAAAACTGGTGCATCTGGATTTACTACTTCAAATGTTGAAGTGAGTTTCTTGCTTTCCCCACTCTTTTTATCTGTAACTGTATAAGTTACTTCAATATCCCCAACTCTGCTTGTATCAATATTGACTGGGTATGCAGTTGCTTCCAGATTTTCATCAATTCCTGCTTTCGTTGCTTTCTTGTCTGTCTTTTCTCCAATATAGACCAATGACAGTGGATCCACTGGTTTTCCTGCAGAGGTATATTCTACTTCTTTCTTGATCTGTGTTACTTTATATTCAACCTCTTTATTTGAAGTGTTGCAGCCAACTGTTCCAGTAATAACAGCAGCTATAACAAGAATGACAGCAAGTACTGCACTTAGAATTTTAATCTTTTTCTTCTTGTCACTAGTTGATTCTTCATTACTGTCAGTAATTTCATTTTCTTCTTTAGTTTCAACAATTGTTTCTAACTCTTCATCAATCTTTTCGTCATATTTTTTTTCATCCATAGTAAGTACCCCTTTCTCACGGGCGCTTCGCCCATGATATAAAAACAGCACAGTTGATTTTTTTTCGACTGTGCTCTATCTTTATGTTTTAACTTCAGTATACATATTTTAGCACATGTCATTTTCATATTTTTCCCAAATTTTTGGGATTTTTGACTTTTTTTATATCAAAGACATATCTAAATTTAAAATTTTATCCTTGTAAAAGATGGAATGACCTCCTCTTTTAGCAATTCGATGCTTCTTGATTTCTTCATCTGAAAATAATTCATCCTTATGATCATATCTGTATTCATCACAGTGCCACAGCTCTATGAGAATCTGATTCATTGTATTAACAATGTTTCTGTATGTATTTTTGTTTTCTTCTTCTCCAAAGAACCTGCATACAATTCCTGAAAGAACTTTCTTTTCATATTTTCTTTGACACAAACGACTGAAATATTCATTTGCAATTATCATTCTACATATCTTTGGAAGATATTTCAGCTCATCCAGAAAAGAATGTATAAACCATGTCTCTTTCAGCTCCTGATCAATATTATTTAAATCAGATGCCTGATAGTTATTATTTCCTTCTGGTCTTTTGATTATACTTCCTCCAACAGTCAGACTGTGGCTGATAATTCTTTCTCTTTCAAACTTTGATGTATAAACTACATTGTATTCTTCATCAAAGTGGAAGTAGTTATCATAGTAATACCCTGAAACCTCATTCAGTGATCTTATGATTTCTTTAAGTCTTTTTTCATCACTGGTAAGTTCAGTAATGATATTATATGCAATTTCATTTCTGTACATTCAGTTGCTCCAATCATATTTATCAATCAGTTTGATCAGCAGGTAATAATCAGTAACATCCAGTTTCTCGTTTACTGTTCTTTCAATTAGATCATCAACTGATAAATCATAATCATCTGATTTTTTGTTATATTCAAAAGTAATATTCTGCAGCGTTTCTCTATCATCATTCAATACATGCTGATTGATTCTCTCTATAACGATGTTTT